>JAEEGL016683444.1_pt1 | contig 14274 bp, 14 predicted proteins | sample 9134231 | NCBI WGS metagenome assembly JAEEGL01 (sample SAMN16246548, study PRJNA631951) | gut metagenome | biome: gut microbiome; feature: rumen; material: fiber-attached | host: Bos | place: Iran: Karaj | collected 2018-10 | reverse complement strand
ATGCAGTTAGAAGAATGATTAATGCTAACGATGATTTAGTATGCATTACAATATTACCAACAGAAGATATTAACTATTTAGAATATACTGATGGTAAAGATATAGTTAATAGTAAGATAGATAGTATATTAGATATATGTGATGGTTTTATTGTACCTGGTGGTACATATAGTTATAGATTAGATGAATATGTTATTAATTATGCTATTAAGAATAATAAACCATTATTAGGTATATGTTTGGGTTTCCAAGCCATGTGTTCTTTATTTGCTAAATCTAGAGATAGATTTGATATGACAAATAGATTAGATAATGATAGACATCATGGTAAACCAGATGAATATTTACATAATGTAAATATTCAAGATAATACATTATTAAGTAGTATTATTGGTAGTGATACTATTCAAGTTAATAGTTTGCATCATGATATAGTAGATTTTGAATTAAAGGATTTAATTGTTAATGCTTATTCTGATGATGGTGTTATTGAAGGAGTAGAGTTACCTAATAAGAAATTTATATTAGGATTACAATGGCATCCTGAATATTTAAGAGATGATAATACTAAAAAGATAATGGATAGATTTATTAATGAATTGGGGGATTAGTTATGGAAGTTAAAAATAATTATAATGAATGTTTAACTAACTTAGCTTGTTCTATTAGAAAGTATTTTGGTTTAGATTATAAACATAATACTTTAAAAGATATTGATGAGATATTAGAGAAAGAACAACCTAAGAATGTAGTATTAATGTTGTTTGACGGAATGGGTTCTAGGATTCTTAATAGAACACTAGAAGAAGATTCATTCTTTGCAAGAAATATGGATAGAGAAATAACTACTGTATTTCCAGCAACAACAACTGCTGCGACAACATCTATTAGAACTGGATTAAATCCAGTTGAACATGGATGGTTAGGTTGGAACGTATATATTAAACCAATAGATAAGATAATTACTTTATTCTTTAATGTCCAAAAAGGAACTGAAGAAATAGATGAAGATTTCTTGAAAGTAAAGAATAAACTAGTTACTACTAGTATTAGTCAAGAAATAAATGTAAAGGGTGAATATAGTGCTGTTGAACTATATCCATTCCCTGTAGATAAGACAGTTACATATAGTGGTTTAGATGATATGTTACGTATGGTTAAAGAAGAAACCGAAAAGGATGGTAAAAGATTCATTTATGCTTATGATGATGAACCAGATCACTCTATGCACGAGATTGGTCCAGATCATTGGAAGATAAAAGAACTAATTGAAGAGAGAAGTCAAAAAGTAGAAAAACTATGTGAAGAACTAAAAGATACATTAGTTATTATTGTAGCTGACCATGGTCATAAAAAAGTAGAACATGTTTATTTAAAAGATTATCCAGAGCTAACTAGTATGTTAGAAAGAAATACATCTATTGAACAAAGAGCAGTTTCTTTTAAAGTAAAAGATGGTTATAAAGAAAAGTTTGCAAAAGTATTTAATGAGTTATTTGGTAATGATTATGACTTATATACAAAAGAAGATGTTATAGCTAGTAAGTTATTTGGTGACGGTGAACCAAATGAATTGTTTGAACCAGCATTAGGTGACTTTATTGCTATATCACATACACCAATGGATTTAGTTTATGATGGAGATGACGTATTATATTCACATCATGCTGGTTATACAGATGATGAGATATATGTTCCATTAATAAAAGTATTAAGAAAATAGGTAGAAGGTGTTTTAATGGCTCAAGATATTAAACCTAATGGTTCGGAAGTATTGATATTTAAACATATTGCTGGTAAGAAACCAGGTGAACAAAATGATGAAGAATATATTAAAGGTAGAATACTTAGTAGTGATTGGTCTTCATCATGGATGATGTATACAGTATTAGGTGAAGATGGTAATACGTATAATGGTAATTATGGTAGAAGAATTATCGGCGATAGTTATTTCTTAACAAGAGAAGATTATATTAAACATTTAATGAGTAAGATAGATGTAATTGAGGAACAAAAAGAAGAGTTAGAAGAACAAAAGAGAAAATATCAAAAGATGATAGAAGCTGTTAAAACATGGAAGTTGACTAGAAAATAAAAAGACACTAAAGTGTCTTTTTAATATGTAAACTATACAGTTAAATAACATTACAGTGATTAAACAAATTGTAAGTAGATATTTAGATTGGTACAATATAGTTAAGAATAGAGGTCGATTTATGAAGAAAGTATTGTTTATGTTACTAATTCTATTTATAGGATTAGGTGTAGTAAATGCAACTACTGGTCGTAAACCAACATTTGTTGGGGATGCTGAATTTGCTACAAAAATGAGGGGTATTGTTGGTGTTGATATGAAAGATGATTATTCAGCTTTCGTTGGTGAAGGTCCTGACAGAAAATGGGGTTTGTATGTATATGAAGGAGATACACTAAAATATTTTAAAGCAACTGGAGACGGTTATTATTATAATGGTGTAGTTATCCTAGATAATTATGTAGTAGTTTATGGAACAAATGGTAAATACTACGATGATTTTAATGACGAAGTTCATTCATATTATGTATATGACTTTGAAGGAAACTTAGTTGATAAGTTTGTTGGTAAATCAACTTGTCAACAAGGATCAACTGATCCATGTACTTCAACTGGATTCCATGGCAAGATTATAAATGCTGGAGATGATATGTTTGCTGTTTGGTTTGCGCCAGATATGTATTATATGCAAAATAAAATAGAAGGCCAACCACAAAGAAATATGTATGTTTTATATACTATTCAAGATGGTAAGATTACTTTAATAGAAGATAGTACAAAAACTAGTTTTGATCAATTTATAATGGATAATAATGCTAATATTCCATATGTAGAAGCTATATATATTAATGGTAATATTAAAGCTATAGCTGGAGATAACCGTGTATTAGGTACAACTAATAAGAAGCATTTAATTGTATATGAAGGTAACACAAAACTATTTGATACTGATGAAGGTATTGAATATGATGATAATCTAGAAGTAAAAGATATAACTGTACTAGATAGTCATGTAGTTATTTTGATAAAAAAGAACAATAAACCAGCTTATTTGATTTATACTTTAGATGGAGTATTCCTTTCATATACTTCATTAGATTGGACTTATACTTTAGCAGGATCTGGTAATGTATTTGTATACAATGGTGATGATGCTGGTGAGTTGTTAATAGCATTAACTCATTATACATTAGATTTAGATGTAGTAGTTGATGGTGCATTTGATTTATTCTTAACTGATTATCCTACTTTAGAAGGCGATAGATTAGCTTATGTATATCCTGGTGATAGTCTTACTATAACTGTTACACCAGATGAATATAGAGAGTTAACTACAGTTACTTTAGATGGTGAAAAGATTAATTGTGAAGAGAATAAAGGAACATATACTTGTGTATTTACAATGCCAAGTAAGAATGCTAGTTTAGTAGTTCATACTAAAGCAACACCTTATAAAATATTAGATGGTGATAAACCAGTTTATGATAAAAAAGGTAAAAAGATAGTTATTCGTTCAGAAGGATCTCTAGATAAATTTAAGAGTGTTACTGTTAATGGTACAGAATTAGTTAAAGATAAAGATTATACTTTAAAAGAAGGAAGTACAATAGTAACATTAGCTGATAGTTATTTAAGAACATTAAAGAATGGCGAATATGAACTATCTATTAACTTTACTGATGGTAGATCTAGTACAACTACATTATTAGTAGGTAAGAATCCTAATACTGCCGATATTATATTAACTTTAATTGCAGCAGCAGGTGCTTCTTTAATGCTTGTATTAGTAACTAATAAAGTTAAAGTAAAAAGATTTAATTAATTATTAAAAAGACACATAAGTGTCTTTTTTTATGTGTTATAATTTTATTAGGTGAAGATATATGGCAGAAGTAAGTACAGTACCTATGACATTTGATCAAGCTTTAAGATATTTAGCTTCTTTAATGGATGACTCAGGACGTTTTGGTGATGGTTCTAAACCAGTTATTGGAAGATTAAAGAAGAGTTATGGTTATGGTAAAGTTATAGGAAGACAATCCAGAGATGGTAGAGTAGTAACAAGAATAGATTATGATCCAGGGAAAGGTTATCACTTTAATTTTGTTAATTATGATACTGGGGAAAAGATTTGTATACCTATTAGTAATATGACAGAAGAACAATATAGAAGATATATAGATAGAGCTACATTTGGTAGGGCTTGTATGAGCTTACGTAATATTAGCTTAGAAGTAGATTATGTTGAAGGTTTATTTAAGAGATTTAATTATTATGATTTATTCCCATTTGTAGATGATATAGATAGAAGTATGGAAATAGATTATTTTGCTGAAGAAGAATATGATCCATATATGGAAACTGAAGAGGAAGATTTTTCTGATGACTTTGACTATTTTAGTGAAGGTCATGGAAGAAGTAGATAAAAAGACACAAATGTGTCTTTTTTATGTGTAAATGCGGTGTGAAACAAGGTGTAAACTTCTAATGCTACATGTTATAATTTTATTAGAAAGTAGGGATTTATAAATGGAAAAAATAAATGTACCTGGGAATGTTATGATAAGTAATAATGCTAGAAAGCATATTGAGAAGATAGAAAGAAATGGAAATTATCGTAGTTCTATTAAGAATATAAATAAAATGATGGACTTTGTTAGTAGTACACCACTTGATTTGCGTTCTACTCCTAATAGTTGGCATGCTGAGAAGCTAAGAGTAAATGACGAAATAATCTGTTCATTTAGAATTAATGATAATGGAGATAGATTTACTTATAGAGTTTATAAAGATGGAGATGTTGAAGTTTTAGGACTTCTAGGGCATTATAAAGGAACTGGTTATGGTTTATATTCACCTAATTTTGGTAAGATTAGTGAAATGATAGCTATGTTCTATAATGGCGATGTTGTATATGACGAATTAATGAAAATGTCTGAAGGTATATTGATTAAACCAAGTTTAGAAGATGTAGATAAAGAACAGTTAGTTGGTTTAAAAGAAAAGATGGCTAATGGTATTCTTACAAAAGATGATATACCAGAGTTTGAAATAATAGATGGTGAAAATCACTATTACTTAAATAAAAGTGATGTAGAAGAACCTGCATTAGAAGAAGAACAAACACATAAAATGTAATTAAATAGAAGTGATAATATGGAAGAATTAGAAAGAATTCGAGAATATAATGTACTGAAAGAACTTTCAAGAAAGCAAATCGAAGAATTAGATAGACTTTTATCTGATGAAGATGAAGAACAAGTAGTTAATAGTGAAGTAAGTAATATATTAGAAAAAACTGATTTTGAAAATAGTAAAGTAGCTTATGAACAGGTGAAAATGACTAGCAGTAACAATATTGTTACTGCAATGGTAGATTCTGCTGATCAATCTACTCATAATATGGGTGTTTTACTATATATTGTAGAAACACAATTCCCTAATTATTTTAATGAATCATTAAATATTCTAAGTGAAAACTTAGATAATACAAATGGAACAATAAGATATGTTGGTAGACCATTTGATATGTATACATTACAAGCTACAGTATTATTATTAGGAAAATTACTTTCTTATAATGAAACTGAATATGTAGGTAGAACAATTTTATTTAATACGATTAGAGGATTAGAAGAAAGAGATTTTGAATTTTATGCATATACTTCTTATTTGAAAAGATTTACAAAGGATAAGAATCAATCTAGATTAAATGATGTATTAGAAGCATTAAATAGATGTTATGAAGTACCTAGTACTAGAGAAGAAGCATTAGATAACATGAGAAAGTTAGTTATATTAATTGAAACTACTGGTTTAACTTTCCATTCATGTCCATGTGAAGATGGTGCTTATTATATGCCTTGGGGTAATGCTATTTATTATAATAAGGTTTATTCATCTGACTCAGTATTATTACATGAATTTGGACATGCTATAGATAATTATTTTAGTTCTAGAGATAAAACTACTAGACCTCATAAACAATTTAATATGGCTAAAAAACATATAGAAGAGAATCCAAAAAGTATAGAAATTATTGAAAGATTACAAAATAGAGTAAGAGAAATAAGTGCAATAGCTTATTCTACATATAATAGTTCAATAATAGAAAAATATGGTTCTTTTGAAGAAGCTTTAGATGAACTAGAAGATCTTATCATTAAAAAAATGAGAGATGGTAAGTTAGAGAAACTATTAGATAAATATCATATTGGTGGAGATACAAAAAGTGATATATTATTTGATTATAAACATGGGGATTTAAATACTAGAGAATTAGCACAAATAATATTAGATGCTGATAGAGAAAACCATGTAAATAAATATTTATATATGAAGGATGAAAGTACTATAACAGATATTCTTAGTGCTATATATGGATCTTTATCAATTACTGTAAGAGGTCAAGAAATACATTTCATTATGGGCCATAGTAAAGAATACTATGATTCAAATCCTGATAATGCTATGTCTGAAATAATAGCTAACTTGAATTCATTAATAGTATTAGGTAAACAAGAATTACTAGATGATTTAAGAGAATTAATTGGTGATGAAGTGTTTGAATACTTAATGAATGAACGTAATTATGGAAGAATTGTTCCTAAACAAGAACAAACTAAAGAAAAGAAGGTGGCCTAATTATGGAAAAAGAATTAGTGTTAGCATTATTATTAAGAAAGTATAAAAAAGATTTTAAAGAAGATGTTCCTGATACATTTAAATTCTTGTCTATTGATGAAAAGATTGACTTATTAAAGAAATCATTAAATGAACATATTAATATAAAAGAATTAATATAAAAAGACACAAACGTGTCTTTTTTTATTGATTTAAAAAGGAAATCTAAAACAAATGGGTAATATATGTAATAGGAGGGCATGGTGAGTGCTGACCTCGAAAGCGAGGTGATGCTTATGAGTAAGAGAGACTTTTTAGATCTTTCTTTGATTATAATCATCGTCCTATTAATAATATTTGATTGATGAATATAACACATAAAAAAAGCACTCTTTAGAGTGCCTACCCAAATAGGTTGGCACTTACATGCCTTCCTACATTCATTTTAACATATATATTATTATTTTCAATATGATATAATCATAATAGGTGATAGTATGAAATATTTAAAATACATATTGTTATTACTATTGTTAATTCCTACTATAGTATTTGCTAAAGTAAATGCAGTAGAAGTTACTTCTATAGAATTAGAAGAAAAATCTGATAATGTTGAAATATTAGAAGAAACTACTATAGAAGGATCTAATTTATCTTTTAATAATAAATTCTATGAAGTTAATGATTATATTAAATATAGTGTTCTTATTAAGAATGTATCTGGAACTGATATTAGTATTAAAGATGGGAATAGTGTATTAGAATCTAAATATTTCTCTTATGAAGCAGATTTGGGATCAATTGAGAAAATTGAAAAAGATGAAGAAGTTGAATTAATTTTATTGATTAAATATAAAAAACAAGTGGCTAATGAAGATATAGTTAGTGGTAAATATCTAGAAGTACAAAACATAAATATAGGTATGGTTGATGGTGAGCTAATCATTAGTGATACTGAGATTATGGATAGTGGTATTAATCCATTAACTCAAGATATTATTGTTAGTATTTTCTTAGTATTATTGCTATCGGGAATTCTATTATTTGTCTTAAAGAAAAAGAAAATAGCAAAATATAGTTTATTATTATTGTTCTTTATACCAATTTATATAAATGCTATTAATTCTATAGAGGTTACTTCATCAGTAGAAGTAAGATTAGTTAAACCTAATCCTTGTACATATGATGGTGAATTAGTTAATGGTACATATTATCAAAATGGTCAATATTCTTATTATTATGATGCGACAGCAGATGGATGGTCAATGAGTTTAACAGATAAGACTTCTACTGAACCAGTTACAACTAAGATGTGTACAACAATAAATGATAAACCAATTGTATCTATGAGCAATACGTTTTCTGGTAGCAAAGCTACATCTATAGATTTGAGTAGTTTTGATACAAGTAATGTTACAAATATGTTTGGAATGTTCTCTTATGCTACAAACGTATCTGAGTTAAATTTAATTACTTTTGATACCAATAATGTTACTAATATGGGTTCTATGTTCTTTAATGCTACTGGGCTTACGGAATTAGATTTACATGGCTTTGAAACCCCTAATTTGATGTATTTATCTGCAATGTTTTATTCTTGTAGCGGAATTACCGAATTGGATTTAAGTAACTTTGATACTAATAATACTACTGGTATGCAAGACATTACTAAAAATATGACTTCATTGGAAAAACTAGACTTGAGTAATTGGAATTTTAGTTTAGTTAATTATGAAAATTTCTTTTATAAGGTGTTGGGCAATGTCCCAAGTTTAAAGAGTTTAACAATAGATAATACTAAATTTAATAAAAATATGTCTGCTGCTTTTAGAAGTTTAACTAGTTTGGAAGAATTAAATGCACATAATGTTGATACTTCAATGGTTACAGATATGTCTTTATTATTTGAAAACAATAATAATCTTAAAGTTATAGACATGAGTGAATTTGATACAAGTAATGTTGCAACTCTTTATCATGCTTTTAATGGAATGGGAAATCTTGAGAAAGTAATATTTAATGGCAATGTACTTAATTCTTCATCTCCTTATTATTTCGTTTATATGTTTAGTGGTACACAAGTTAAAGAAATTGACTTGGAGGGTGCTACATTGAAAGGTAATATGAGTTATGCTTTCAATGATATGAATTTGGAAAAACTAAATTTAAAAGATGTTAATACAACTGAAGTAACTGACATGAATAGAATGTTCCAAAATTTAAAAAATGTAGAAGAGTTGGATGTAACAAGTTTTGATACAAGTAATGTTACAAATATGGCTTATATGTTTGCTGGAGATGTTTCATTAAAAGAAATAGATATTACTAATTTTGATACTAGCAAAGTAACTGATATGAGTTGGATGTTCTATAACATGAAATTATTAACTGAAATAGATGTTTCTAATATAGATTTATCCAGTGCTAGAGAATTTGGATATATGTTTGCAGGAACTGGTTTAAAGAAACTAGACTTAAGTGCTTGGGATGTTAGTGGTATAAATAATATTCCTTGGGGTTTAATATATGAGACATATTCTGTTGAAGAAGTAGACATAAGTGGTTGGGATATGTCACATATGGGTCAATCTAATATGATGGCGAGAATGCTTGGCGGATCTTCATATGCTATGTCTAGCGATAGATGGCAATTAAAGAAATTTATATTAAAAGATGTTATATTGCCTAGTTCTGATTCTACTTTTAGTGGATTCGCTTCTGTAGAAGAATTTGTATTAGATAATGTAGATACTTCAAGAATGACTAATATGAGAGGTATGTTTTCTGGATGTCGTAGTATAAAAACATTAGACTTAAGTAGCTTTGATACAAGTAATGTTACTACTATGGAAGATATGTTTGCAAACGATCCTTCTTTAGTTGAATTAGATTTATCAAATTTTGATACTAGTAAAGTAACTGCTATGTATGGTATGTTTTCTTATGCGGAATCATTAAAAGACTTAGATATTAGTAGTTTCGATACAAGTAATGTTACTAGTATGAGTTCTATGTTTAGGAAAACAAGTTCTCTATCTACAATAGATTTAAGTAATTTTACGTTTAAAACTAATGTATATTTAAATGATATATTTACTGAAACCGGAGCTACTAAAGTTTATGTTAAGTCACAGGAAGATGCAGATTTACTTAGTGGTTCATCACCTAGTGGTTTAGTATTTGAAGTTAAATAAAAAGACACATATGTGTCTTTTTTTATTGATTTAAAAAGGAAATCTAAAACAAATGGGTAATATATGTAATAGGAGGGTATGGTGAGTGCTGACCTCGAAAGCGAGGTGATGCCTATGAGTAAGAGAGATTTATTAGATCTTTCTTTGATTATAATCATCGTCCTATTAATAATATTTGATTGATGAATATAACACATAAAAAAAGCACTCTTTAGAGTGCTAACCACATTTGGTTGGCACTTACATGCCTTCCTAAATTTATTTTAACATATATTATTATAAATAAAAAGACACTGTTGTGTCTTTTTTGTTAATAATGTTCTTTAGAATATTGTACTAATGCTTTAAATAAACCTATAGGTATTCCTATTAATAGTTTTAGAAAAGATGAAGCTAAACGGTATGGGAAGACAATAACCAAGTATAAAAATGAACCAATTAGGTTTTTTTCTTCTTTTTTCTTCTTAGTCATAATATCACTCTTATAGAAATTATATCATATATTTTTGTAGCAAAATTCGAGTTTTTTAATGTTTTATGTTAAAATATGAAGTACTTAAGGGGGAAATTAAGTATGGAAAAAATAAACTTAGATATGTCATTTATGCAAATGATTATGGTTATGGGTGAAGGTAATCCTGGAGCTATAACAGTATTAGCTAATATGATGAATGACGATCCAATAATGGGTCCAATAAGAATTTTACATTTAGATCATTATGAAATAAGAGGATCTAAATTATGGATGCTTTTTAAGGACTGCTGTGGACAAAACTTAGAAAAAATGTATAGAACATTAGATTTTTTAAGAGGGGGAGCTTATACACAAGAAGAAATAGATGCTAACTTCCAAATGCCTCGTGCATTACCTTTCTTATCTGATACTGTTAAGGAAAAAGATTATATGGATGATGCCGATGATATGATAGGACCATGGAGTTCAAAATGGAACGAATATGTTCAAGCTAATAGAGCAACTATTATTCCTAGAATCGAAGAATTTAAAAAGATGATGAATGGAGAAGGATTAAACTTTTAATCCTTTTTCTTATGGTATAATTTATTTAGGTGATATTATGTGTCTATTAAAACTATTTAGTGATGATAAACAAGAAACAGATCCAGCTAAAGATTTAACACTATTTGATATATTATTTAATGATGAAAAAGAAATTGTAAATAAAACAGATTACGATGAAAATGATTTTGATGATGAATGTGAAGATGAAGATGATTATTATTTCGATGATGATAAATAATCATCTTTTTAAATATTAAAAAATAATATATAATAAGAAACAATTAGTCAGGAGGTGCGTATTATGAAGAAGACTACTAGAAATAAAATAATATTATCTTCTACTTTAATATTTTTATTAGTAGGAACTAAATTAAAAATAGATAGAGATACTAGTTCTTTAAATAAAAGAATAATTAATTATAGTAAAACTACTAATGAAGATAGTATTAATTTAGTTGCTCATAGAGGTCTTTCAGATATGTACCCTGATAATACTTTAGAAAGTATTAGTGCATGTAGTGAACTACAATGTATTGAAGGAATAGAATGTGATGTAAGATTAACTAAAGATAATAAGTTAGTACTTATGCACAATGAATTTGTAGGTTTTAGACCTATATATGATTTTACATATGAAGAATTATGTAATATGAATCTAATAGATAGTTTAGGAGCTAGAATAACAACATTTAAAGGTTATAATTTTATAGAACATGGGATACTTGCTAAAAGATATAAAGATATTAGTAATAGTACATATACTTTATGTACTATAGAAGATATATTAAAAGTAAGAGATAAGAGTAAGATATTATTTATAGATATTAAGTTTAGTGGATATAATGATGATTACTTAATAGCTAGATTAGGTGAATTACTTAAGGGAGAAGATAATATTATTATTCAAAGTTTTAATAAAGATAAATTAGGATTAATGCAAGAATTATATCCAGAGTATACATATCAATTATTAGTAGATACTAAGAGTGGATTAAAGAATATAGATTATATATTTGATGGATATGGTATTAAGTTTAATGTATTAGAAGAAGATACTGTAGAAGATCTAACTAATCACGATAAGATAGTTAGTTTATGGACAGTAGATAGTTATAAAGACTTTAATGGATTAGTAGAACAATATAGTGATATTAATGATGATATATACTATATATCTAATAATCCAGATATATTAATATATCAGTATAGAAAGAATAATTAAAAAAGACTTATTATAATAAGTCTTTTTTTGTTATAATTAATATGGTGATAAAAATGAAGAAAGTATTATTTGGATTGTTAATGTTATTTGTATTTGTTGGTGTTGTTAAAGCAGAAGAATGGCCTTATTTAGAAAACTTAAGAATCAGAAATGCATTAAATGATATTCAATATGACAAGGAAAAAAATGACTATCTAGTTACTATTGCTGCAGAAGATACTAAATTAGATTTAGATTATACGGTTGATGAAGAATATGAAGTAGTAATAGATGGTAATAATAATTTAAAGACTAGAAGTAAAGTAACAATAGAAGTAATAGATGGAGATAACACTAATATATATACATTAACTATTAATAAAAAAGAAGTTGAAAAAGAAGAAAAGAAAGAAACTAAGAAAGAAGAAGACAAAGCAAATAATAATTGGATATTTATACTATTAGGAATAGTATTAGTAGTAATTATTGTTGGTGGAGTAATTTATATTAAGAAGAATAATAAATAAAAAGACACATAAGTGTCTTTTTTATTTGGATAAAAAGGAAATAAGAAATAAATGGGTAATATATATAGTAGGAGAGTAATAATGAGTGTTACCCGGGAAGAGAGGTGATGCTTATGTCTAAAAAGGAATTATTAATTCTTTTATTACTCATAATTATCATCTTACTAATAATATTTGAATGAAGTATTATAGCAAGAAAAAAAGCACTCATTAGTTGAGTGCTATCCCAAAAGCGGGTAGCACTTAATGTGCTCTCCCATAAATATTTTAACATAAGTGTATAGTTGAGGACAATATATATAATTCATTATTTTAACTATGGTATAATTAATATATACAATAGGAGGAATGGTTATGATTATTTGGGAAGTTTGGTTAGCAACTTGTGTTGCTAGTGTAGTATCTGATGGATACTTAGGATTAAACCTTTTTAAGGAGATAGCTAATCAAGGTTATAAAATAAATGGTGATAAGTTAAAGGAAGTTAGTTCTAAATTAAATCCTAATACAAGTAGATTGGATTATGCAATTAAGATAGTGCCAGGATTAAATTTATTAGTTGCATTTCAAAAGGGAGTTGCATATGGAAAGAGTAGACAAGAAATTGTTGACGAATTAGTTTCTGAAGGTGCAATAGTTCCAATGACTGATGAAGAAAAAGAAGAGTATCAAAAGAAACCAACTTTCTTTAAAGCAGTGAGTATAAATAGAAAAAATGAACAAAATAAATCAAAAGAAACAAATGCAGAAATGTCTAGAAGAGTTCAAGTAGCAGTAAAGAAAAGATATACTCCAGAAGAAGAATCTAATTATGAAATGACTCAAAGGATTCAATCAATACATAAAAAAAGATATACTCCAGTAGAAAAGAAACCAGAATATGAAGTGGTTCATAGAATTCGTATAAGTTATAATCCACCTGATTCGGGAAAACAAAAAGCACAAGAAGAAATACCTAGTGTAGAAGAAGATTTTGAACCAAACTTAAATGCTAGAACTGCTTTATTAGCACAAAAGGCAGATTTAATGATTCAAAAAGAAGAGATGGGAGCTGCTGAGGAAGAAGAACCAGTTCAATCTATGAGATCAAGTAATAAATAAAACCAACTAATAAGTTGGTTTTTTATTTAAAAAAAAAAGCACTCTTTAGAGTGCCAATCACCTAGGTTGGCACTTACATGCCTTCCTACGTACATTTTAACATAACTATATGAATAGATACAATAGATATTGAAAGAATATCAATGATATAGAAAACATTCTTATATGGGCTTAAAAATGACTTATAAATAGATATTAATAAAAAAGACACATAAGTGTCTTTTTTTATTATATAATCTATATAGTAGGTGATAGATATGTTAATTAAATCTAGTGCTATTGATAGATTCTTAAGAGATAATCCACAACTAGGAGAAAGACGATATGGATTACCTTTAGTAGGTAATAGACTTGATATGGAAAAGTTTAATCCAACAGTAGAAAAAATAGCTGATGCTATTAACTTCTATGGATATGAAGTAAGAGATGATAATATTGCTACTGTTAAAGATACTGACTTAGGTACTGGTAATCCACTTAGATGTAAACCATTTCCTTTATGTATAGATAAAATAAAAGAATGTTTAGATGATAGTAATCTATATAATTATCCATATACTGAAGGTGATGAT
>JAEEGL013200801.1_pt1 | contig 14274 bp, 14 predicted proteins | sample 9134231 | NCBI WGS metagenome assembly JAEEGL01 (sample SAMN16246548, study PRJNA631951) | gut metagenome | biome: gut microbiome; feature: rumen; material: fiber-attached | host: Bos | place: Iran: Karaj | collected 2018-10 | reverse complement strand
GCAGGCCTTGTCGCTTATTCTGGGGTCAGGCTTCCTTATCCCTTCAACGCATGAAAGAAGAACTGCACCGAAGTACTTCTCAAGTCCGTCCTCCTTCAGCCATCTGGGTATCTCCTGGGATGTTACGAGGTTGCTGATTATTCCAAGCTTGTAGCCGTGCTCATACATATCCCGCACGGACTGTGCCCCATTTGGGGCCACGACTCTGCGCCCGTCCTTGTTCCTGTACTCGATCGTCAGCTCTATGGCATTCTTCTTGATAAGGTCCCTTGGATACTCCGGGGCGAGCCACTTTGTCCAAAGCTCCTCCTCCGGTGCCTCTTTCATCGTCTCAAAACACCATTTGCGATATCCAACGTAGCGATAGTCCAGAAACTTGCAGAACTCATCCGGATCTCCGGTTTCGCCACACATCTGGGCAATCTTCTTCCTTGCCTCAGCTTCAAATGCTGCATCACGCTCTACAAGCCTGAGCGTTCCCCCAAGGTCGTAGAAAATGGCATCGAACTCTCTGTTTTCCATGGTATCCTCACTTGTTGAGCGGCTTGAATATGTCAAGCAGGTCTGAGATGTTGTTGATTGTGTAGTCCGGATGGAGCTTGATCTCCTGCGGCTCCTTCTTCAGTGTGTCAGGTTCATCAATTCTGATCATCATTCCAAAGCCTGCATCCCTCGTGCCCTGAACATCGCGAATCGGGTTGTCCCCAACGTAGGCGCAGTTTTCGGGTTTCTTGTCAATTGCACGGCATGCAAGGAAATAGATCGCCGGATCAGGCTTTCGGATCCTTACTTTGGACGAGAGGATGACCGTCTTGAAGAATCGTGCCACCTTGTCATGGAACATCCAATCCGGAATCTCGGTTTCAGTGATTGTGTTGGCTATGATTCCCATTGTGTAGCCTCGTCTGTCCAATTCCTCCAGTGTGGATTTGACATCCGGTCTTGGGACTCTTCTTCCGTCGTGGTCGCGCCAGAGCCTTGTCAGCCTTCCTGCATTGGCACTGACAAGTTCCGGATCATAATCCGGAAGTAGGTGATCCCTCCAAAGCTCCATCTCACCGGCATCAAGGAGAGTGGTCTTTGCCATTTTCCTGTACTTCTTCCACCTCTCTTCGAGCTTGGCAAAAAAGGCATCATGCTCCTCCTTGGACTGGACGAGCTCCATGAGCTGCTTTTCTGCATCGGCAATGAATTCCTTGTCAGGAATGACGATTCTGAGAGTGTTACCTACATCAAAGAAAATGGTGTCTATCATGGCTTCTCCTTTGCAATTCTATTGAAATCGCGGATTATCTGAGGAATCTGCGAAAGCATTTTTACTTCGTAATCGGCCTTTGGTGCGTCAGAACCTGTGTAGGCCTTGTCCCTGATGGCTGCGGATGGGTTGATTATCCTTATGCACATGGCAAGCTCCGCATTTCTGGACCCGATGACATCTCTGGATATCGTGTCGCCGACATAGCAGGTCCTGTCCTTTGTCGTGCCTATCAGCGACATTGTGTGCTCGAAAATCTCTTTGCCCGGCTTTCTGATGCCGAATTCGCAGGATTTCACAATCACTGGGAAGAAACGGATCACGCCGAACTGCTTCAGAATGTGGTTGGCGAATGTGGTGGAGATTGTGTTTGTGATGATTCCGATCTTCAAGCCCATCTTCTCAAGCTCTGTGAGGGTTTCGAGAAGGCCCTCTCTAGGTCTGTTGTCCAGTCTTAGAAAGTCATGGCAGAAGGAGAACTCCTCGGCAAGGAAATCGGGTATGGTTCTGCCTGAGAGGCGGTCTTTGAGAAGATGGCCGTTCCAGATCTCGGAAGGGGAGAGCTCCACCATTGTCCTCTCTCCAAGATGCTTGTACTCCTCGGCGCTGATATGAAGCTCCTCTGAGAGCGTCTTTGCGTCGCAGAGCAGGTCAATGCCATACTCATTGAGCCTTTCGATGATGTACTGGGCATCCAGAACCGATCTGTGCGGGTTTCTGGTCTGGGTTATCAGTGTTCCCCCAATGTCAAACAGTACAGTGTCTATCATGCTCAAAACCTCGATAAAACCTTTTCGAAAACGTTTGCGTTCGATTAGATTCTAAACGAGGAGCAACCATTTGTCAAACGATTTGGTGAACCTTTGTTTGGACTCAGCTGGGCTGTACGTTTTTCCTTTTCCTGTCTGCAAGACTGAAGAAGAATGTGATTATGCACATATATACTCCAATGACGACAATGCAAGGCAGGAGGAACAGGAACGGAACCGGGATCCATCTGTGGAAGATTTCCAGAACCGGGTTGCCTTCAGTCTCGACAGAGAAGAAGTAGTTGGCCTTGGGGCAGAGTCCTGTCAACCTGAGCAGCATGTTGATTCCGAACACAATGATTGCAACTATCAGCACAGTCAGGAGTGTCTTGGGCAACTCTTTGTAGGTCGGTCTGAACAGTCCGAATGATGCAAGTGCAATGCCCTCGATGAAGACCATGAAATGCGTGAAATAGAAACCCAGCATCCTCGGCATGAGAATGGAGTAGCCCGAGAAGCCGGTACTTGGCATCATAAGGGCCATCAGAGCTCCCAATGGACCGAGGAAGAAGGAGAAGTTCATCAGAGGGCGGCTTCTCTTCCATATTGCAATAGGGATGATGATCATGTTTATGTTGCAGAGGTTAAGCGGAAGCTCGCTCCACCAGTTGAAGCCTCCCATGGCGGCGTTGACGATTCTGTACTCTGCATCGAGCGAAAGCATGTACTTGTAAACGAAGAAGCCCACTACAGTGACAAGGCAGGCAACAACGAGGACTGTCCGTCTAGTCTTTTCGGATTTGTTTCTGAGAATCAGAGATGATACGACCAACAATGCGATGAACAATGCAAAGCAGCAAAGGAAAACCGCATTGAAAGGACGTAGAATCCAAAAGTTTTCTTTCGGCATAGATTCACTCCTCTATATAACTTCTAATAATTGTACGCACATATGGGTGAAAGTGTCAAAAGATTTGACAAATTGATGAGTGGGAACTTAGAATGGTTAGTGTAAACGTTTTCACTACACTATTTGGGGGAATCCAGCATGGGAAAAGTCACAATCAAGGACGTGGCCAAAATCGCCAACGTGTCCTATGCGACCGTGTCCAGAGCCCTTTCGGGGAGTCCTGAGATAGGGGAGGCCACACGTGAGCGGATTCTCAAGCTCTGTGATGAGATGCACTACATCCCGAACTCTGTTGCGAGATCCATGGTCAAGAAGTGCACCAACATCATGGGGGTGATTGCGGCAAGCATCAACAACCCGTTCATGAGCGAGCTAATAGAGGCCCTTGAGATCTCTGCGAGGGAGAAGGGGTTCAGCCTTATGGTGTGCAATTCCTCCTATGATCTTGAACTCGAGAAAAGGCAGTTCTCACTTCTTCTGGGACGTAGGGTGGATGGTATTGTTGTGATTCCCGCCGGGAGCGAGACGGCGGACAACCTTGCAAAATACCCGACAGACATACCGGTTGTCTATGTCAGTGAAAACCTCCAGGACGGAAAGGGGAACTACGTTGCAATAGACAATGCAACAGGTGCAAAACTGGGTGTGGAGTATCTCCATTCACTTGGACACAGGAACATCCTTTACCTTGGCCGCAGAAGCGGCAGCCGAACCCATTCTCTCAGAGCCAACGGCGTCAAGAACGCATGCAAGAAGTTTGGCATGAACGTGGAGTTCAAGGACAACGTCAGCATGCAGAAAAGCTCCATGGAAGCAGGTCATCAACTTGCCATGGAATACTTCTCCGGCACATTCGACTGCACAGCGATCTTCTGCGCCACAGACGCCCTTGCCCTTGGAGTCATGCAGGCAGCGGATGAGAAAGGGCTCAGAATTCCCGATGACATCTCGATTCTCGGGTTCGACAACATCTCGTTTACGGCCCTTCCTCGGATAGGAATATCCACAGTGGAGCAGCCGAAGATCGATATGGCTCAGGCCGCCATAGGCATCCTGATTGACAGCATAGAAGGCAGATCCAACGGTCTTATGGCGCGTAGCATCTGTCCGAGACTCATAGAAAGAACATCTTGCAGGAGAATCTGAATATGCAATTTGACACGATGATAATAGGTCAGGTCTGTCTGGACACCAACACCGACTATGACGGAAGGACCGAGCACCGATATGGAGGTGCCGTCCTTTACTCGGGCCATGCCGCAAACTCGATCGGAAAGCGTGTGGCTGTGGTTCCGAAGGGCAATTCTGCAATCACCGATGCGAAGAAGGCGTTCGAAGGAAGCTCGATTTCCGTCTTTGAGGTTCCATGCGAGAAGAGCACGCTCATGGAGAACGTCTACTTCACAGCCGACAGGGAGAGACGCAGATCAAGATGCCTTGCAGTCATCGATCCGTACAAACCTTCTGATATCCCTAACGTAGAGACGAAGGTCTACCACCTTGCAGGCCTCTGCTACGGGGACATCGGGACTGATATCATCCTTGAATGTGCAAATCGCGGTGACGTGGCCATGGACATCCAATGCATGCTCCGCCATGTCGAGCCCGACCAGAGCCTGAAGCTCCACGACTGGCCTGAGAAGACCGAATACCTCAAATACATCCGATATCTCAAGACCGATGCCGCAGAAGCAGAAATGCTCACTGGCCTTACGGACCGGGAAGAGGCCGCAAGACTCATGTACAGCTGGGGCGCCAAGGAGATTGTCATCACACACAACACCGAGGTCATTGCCTATGATGGTAACAGGATCTATCGTGCACCTCTGAAACCCCGCAACCTTTCAGGGCGCACCGGAAGGGGAGACACAACTTTCGCAGCCTACATCACAGAGAGGCAGGACTCATCAATCCAGGACGCACTTACTTTCTCTGCAGCTATGGTTTCCTTGAAGATGGAGACCCCTGGACCGTTTATGGGTACTCGAGAGGATGTGATTGCATATATAGAAAAATACTATTGACGTGGTGATGCGGTGCAAGATTTCAAAATAATTATTGACTTCCATTTTTCCAGCGTTTAAGGTTAAAAATAAGAAAGGTTGGAAACGTTTGCGCTTGCTTTCGAAAACGTTTCCGAAAGACAGACCAAAGGAGCTTTCAACATGATAAAGGCAGTCATGTTCGACATGGGCGGAACAATAGAGGACATCTATTCCGATGAGAGGAACGAGAAGGCCACTGCTTATGCGCTGGACAGGATCCTCAAATCACACGGCATAGAGACAGGATATGGGGCAGAGGAGCTCTGGGCGATTGTTGGTCCTCAGATCGTCGCCTACAAGAAGCAGTCAGAGAAAACGATGATAGAGCTCAAGCCGGAGGAGATCTGGCCTGACTATGGATTCAAGGGAATTGATGTTGACCGTCAGAAGCTGATCGAATGCAGCGAAGAGATAGCGGCCATGTGGGAAGTGACGAACTTTGACCGCAAGCTCAGACCCCATGTCGCTGAGCTTCTTAAGGGCCTGAAGGAAGACCTTGGACTATATCTTGCTGCCGTCAGCAACACAGGCAGCCTTTTCTGCGTGTTCGATATTCTGAAGAAGTACGGCATAAGGCAGTATTTCGATGATGTGACGCTTTCAAGCATCGTGAGCTACAGAAAGCCGCATCCGAACATCTTCAGGATCGCAATAGAGCAGTCTGGCTTCAAGCCGGAGGAGTGCGCTTTCGTCGGTGACACCCTCTCACGTGATGTTGTGGGACCAAGGAAGGTCGGTTACGGCAAGATCTTCAAGATTAACTCGTTCCTGTCTCCTCTGAAGGACATCGGCAAGTTCGATGTTGTTCCGGACTATGAGATCGAGGACATCTACGAGGTCTATGAAATATTAAAGAAAGAATTAGGGAAGTAAGGAGAAAAAAATGGCGGTTTCGTCTGTTAAGGAACTGAGGAAGAACAGACAATTCTCCTGGACGCGGATAAAGAACCAGCTTCTGGGGATTGTAGGCAATCCGTTCAACGTGATTGTCTTCTTCACTCTGATCATCCTGTTCGTGCTCATCATCATTCCGCTTCTGATCATGGTCCAGAACACCTTCGTCGTCGCCAAGGCCGAACTCAGAAGCATTCCTGGTGCAAAGGTTGGTGACTACACGCTGTATTACTGGAAATATCTTCTGGCTAGTCCTCTGACCCAGACGGTTTTCTGGGAACCACTTTTGCATTCGCTTATCATCGGACTGTTCGTCACGCTCATATCCGTTCCGCTCGGATCGATCATAGCCTGGCTCATGGTCCGAACAGATATCCCCGGAAAGCGTGTTCTCAGCGCCATGATCCTCATCCCTTACATGATCCCATCCTGGTGCAAGGCCCTTTCATGGCTGTCGATATTCCGAAACGAGCTTTCAGGAAGCTATGGACTTCTGTCCGGAATGGGGCTTAAGATCCCGGACTGGCTGGCCTATGGGCCGTTTGCCATCATCATAGTCATGGTGATGCACTACTATGCGTTCTCCTACATCATGGTCTCCGGCTCACTCAGGTCGATCAACTCAGAGCTTGAGGAGATGGGTGAGATCCAGGGTGCGACAAAGGTCCAGATCCTGAAGAGCATAACGCTTCCTCTGGTTCTGCCTGCATTCCTTTCCGCAACGATCATGACCATCTCAAAGTCAATCGGAACCTATGGTGTTGCAGCTAACCTCGGTAACAGAATCAACTACTACGTTCTTGCAACCAGAATGAAGGAGTTCATCAACGACAGCCCAAAGGGTGTAGGTTATGCGATGAGCATCCTGATGATTCTCCTTGCAAGCGGAACGATCTTCGCCAACCAGAAGCTCATCGGAACCAGAAAGAGCTATGCGACAATCGGAGGGAAGGGAACAAGAAGCAACCTCATCCCGCTCGGGAAGGCCAAGACCCCGATGATGGTCTTCTTGATCGTGTTCCTGTTCTTCTCCATGTTCATGCCACTGTTCGTTCTCATCATGGAGAGCTTCCAGATTATTCCTGGAAAGGGCTACGGATTCAACAACCTGTCACTCTATGCTTGGTTTGGAACGATTGAGAACGCCCCGAACCCGGCATTCGCCCAGAACGGACTGTTCAGGAACTCGGAGTTCGGAAGAGCCTGCTGGAACACAATCAAGCTCTCAGTCCTGGGTTCTCTGATCACCGCCATCTTCGGACAGTTCTTCGGTTATGTGACCACACGTGGCCGAGGCAGATGGTATGGAAAGATGACAGAGCAGATGATCTTCATCCCATATCTGATGCCGGGTGTCGCATTCAGCGCAATCTACTTCGCCATGTTCAGCAGACCAAGACTTGGTGGCCTTATCCCATCACTATATGGAACATTCGCCCTGATTCTTCTGTGTTCTGTTGTAAAACACTTCCCGTTTGCCAGCCGCTCCGGTTCGTCCAACATGATGCAGATCAGCGTTGAGCTTGAGGAGGCTGCGGACCTTGCAGGAGCAAGCTTCTGGAAGAGGATCGCAAAGATAGTCATCCCTCTTGCAAAGGGCGGATTCGTATCTGGCTTCCTTCTTTCGTTCATCAGCATAGCCAAGGAGCTGGACCTGATAGCAATCCTGATGACTCCTGCAAACTACACACTGTCGTTCCTCTCTTTCGACTATTCAAAGGAGGCTATGCCACAGGTTGCCGATGCAATCTGCATAGTGATTATAGTATTCATCCTCGTCTGCAACCGACTTGCCAAGAAGATCGGTGGAGACGTATCCAAGAGCATGGGTTGAGGAGGTCATAAATGAGCAGAATCGTACTTGAGCACATAGACAAGTTCTACGGTGAGAACCACGTTTTGAAGGACATCAACCTCACAATAGAGGACGGTGACTTCATGACTCTCCTTGGGCCTTCCGGTTGCGGAAAGACCACAACCCTCAGAGTCGTCTCGGGTCTGGAGAAGCCTCAGGGCGGTAAGATGACCATGGACGGCAATACAATCATAGATGCAGACCAGGCCTTCTTCGAGGAGCCCTCCAAGCGTGGTTTGAACCTCGTCTTCCAGAGCTATGCCCTTTGGCCGCACATGACGGTTTTCCAGAACGTCGCCTTTGGTCTGAAGATCAAGAAGATGAAGAAGGACGAAATCGAGCAGACCGTCATGAGAGCTCTGTCCACAATGAGAATCGCAGAGTATCGTGACAGATATCCGAACGAGCTCTCCGGAGGTCAGCAGCAGCGTGTGGCAATCGCCCGTGCAATCGCCTCCAGTCCCAAGCTTCTGCTTCTGGATGAGCCACTGTCAAATCTGGACGCAAGGCTGAGAATCGACATGAGAGCGGAGCTCAAGAGGCTTCACAAGGAGACCGGGACCACAATCATCTACGTCACCCACGACCAGGTCGAGGCCCTCACGATGTCAACCAGGATTGCACTGTTCAAGGCCGGTGAGATCTCTCAGGTTGCAACTCCGCTGGAGCTGTACACAAATCCGATTGACCTCGAGGCTGCGGATTTCATCGGAAACCCGAGGATCAACTTCATCGACGCAAAGGCAACCTTCGACGGTGAGACCCTGTCCATAAAGAGCCCGATAGGGGACTACCAGTTCGCAAAGGAGAAGATGAAGCTCGACGAGGAGGTTCCCCAGAAGGAGGAGTTCGATGTTGTTCTCGGTCTCAGACCGGAGCTTGTGGACATCTTCACAGAAGATCCGCAGCACAAGAACACAATAGTCGCAGAGGTCTATGCCTCACAGCCTGCAGGTTCCGAGTCACTGGTCACTCTTACTGTCAACGGAATCGATTTCTTGGCAAAGCAGATAGGTCTTGTCGAGTATGACATGAACCAGAAAGTGTATGTTGTGATACACCCGTCAAGAATGAATGTGTATAATAAGAAGACAGGAAGACTGATCAAGTTCGCAAAAGTCAAGCACCACGCCGGCGTTGACGACTGATGCGGTGTGCAATTAGAAGGAGAAACAGATGAAGCTAAACAAAGTTCTGTTGTCGATTCTTGTTATGATGCTGGTCTTCACATTCGCCGTGTTCGCCGGCGGAGATGACGAGAAGAAGGGCAAGGTGGATTCATCCATCGACTACGATTCGCTTTCCATGGCCGAGCTCTACGAGCTTGCCAAGGCAGAGGGTGGAACCGTGAAGGTCTACGCCTCCACCACAGCCGCATCATCGGCAATAAGGAGATTCAAGCAGGTCTATCCTGACATCGCCATCGAGTACATATCCTGCGACAACGACACAGTCGCATCCAAGATCGAGCTCGAGTGTGACACGGGCAACGTCAACGCCGATGTCATGATGGTCAAGGACAACAGCGGAGAGATCTACCATGAGCTCGTGCTGTATGACTACATCAGCGTCTACTATCCGAAAGATGTGACTGCCCATATCAATCAGGCATCTTTGAAGTTCGGTCTTCCGCTGTATGCCACGTTCAACCCATGGTACTACAACACCAAGATGTTCCCGGACGGCTGCCCGCTCAAGAGCTGGTGGGACATCGTTGAGGGTTATGATGTGCAGACCGCTTCCTTCAAGAACCAGAAGTGGACAATCTACACAAAGGACATTCTGGGACCATCCTATGCAAGCCTCTGGTGCCAGCTGATCGTCGATGCAGACGATATGGCCAAGGTCTACGAGCAGCAGTACGGAAAGCCTGTAGAGTACACCTACATGAGCAAGCTCAAGAACCAGGCCGGCATTATGGAGCTTCCTGAGAACAACGCAGGAGTGGAGTTCCTGTATCGCTTCAGCCAGATGAAGATGACCGAGCTCAACGACGGCGACGGTGTTGTGGATGCAGTTGACCAGTCCATCAACGGACCGACTCTGGGCCTTGCCTCAGCCAGCAAGCTGGACAACGCCATAGTCTACGGGATGAACGTTGATTGGGTCACAGGCATCAACCCTTACACAGGATTCAAGGGATTCTCCTACTCATACCTCGTAAAGGGAAGCGACAACCCTGCAGGTTCAAGGCTCTTCATCCAGTACTGCATGGGCGGTGCTGACGGCCAGAGCGGCTGCTACACGGCATTCGACGGCTACGGCAACTGGTCTATCCGTGATGATGTGACCTATGAGAAGAACCCAAAGAGCATGGAGGAGGTGAAGCTCACAGAGCCTGAATTTGACAAGATCTATGAGAACTATCCGAACGTCAAGGCCTACTGGATCTACTGGAGAAGCCTTGCCACCAAGTAAGGCTGGGGTTCTGAATGGCTAAAGGGGAAAAGGGACAGTTTTCGAGGAAGATTGACCAGATCTGTCAGGCGATCTTCCTCACGGAGAACGGAAAACCGAAAAGCGCATTGCTGATCTATTCATTCAGCCTTGCACTGGTGTTCATAGTGGTTTTCCTGGCATCCTACATGCTGCTTCTGGAACCGCTTGAGATTGCCTTTCAGGCAAGGTCAGTCTTTGTCAGGAACGTTGTGGAATACACAATTCCGGCAATCATCGGATGCATTCCCTGTCTGGCTTTATCGTTTGCCTTCAAAGAGAGGAAGAACATGGTAGCTGCGGCATTCACGTGGCTGGATGTGATTGTACTGATCATGTTCGTCACCATGGCATTCATGGTGGATAAAAGTGATTGGGCGACCGAATACGGATTGTTTCTGACGGTTGTCGGCTTGCCCATGTTGATATCAGCTGTTCTTGGGACCGTTGGTTCCCAGGTGATATACAGGAGAAGAAGGAGGGCAGATGCCCTTCGGATGGAAAAATACAGTACTCAAACGAGATACTGATAACAAAAGGAGAAGAGAATGAAGAAAAGCGTTATCATCGCATTGGTTGCTCTGATTATCTGCGGCTGCGTGTTCCTCACAAGCTGCCAGAGTTCAAAGGCAGCAAAGCCGGAGTATGTCGGACTTGGTCTTGAGTTCAAGAACAAGAGTGAGAAGACCATCACTGAGCTCTATCTTTATGAGACAGGTTCAGCTAACCTCTACAATAACCTGATTCCTGGTTTCGGCGAGCATCTTACAGACGGCAAGTGGGCTTCCGGAAAGGTCAAGGTCTATCCGAAGGGATATGTAATCAGACCTTATGCTGACTCCTACGAGGTCAAGATCGTTTTCGAAGATGGCACAGAGATGATTCTCTCGGATATCGAGCTTCTCAAGCCGGATCTTGATGGTCACTGCCCGAACGAGATTTCAATCAAGCCAGCTGCTGAGGATGTCAAGGTTCAGTTCGACGATGATGAGGATGTCCAGCCTGCAATTGATGCAGCTATCGCAGCTGGCGTCACACTCGATGGATGGTATCCAGCAAAGTGATAATTTCACGTAAGTGATCAGGGGACTGCTTCGGCAGTCCTCTTTTTTATGCTATCATTGGCTTCAGAGGAGGGCGACATGGCCATTGAGAAGGTTCGCGAGTTTTTTAGACAGTACGGCATGGAGGACAGAATCCGTGAGTTTCCTGTATCCAGTGCTACGGTTGAGCTTGCAGCTCAGGCTCTGGGATGTGAGCCTTGCAGAATAGCAAAGAGCCTTTCTTTCATGACAACCGACGGCCCGATTCTCGTCATCGCAGCAGGTGATGCCAAAATCGACAATCCCAAATACAAGGCCCAGTTCCAGCAGAAGGCCAAGATGCTCACCCCTGATGAGGCAGTGGCTTTAATAGGACACGCCGTAGGTGGTGTCTGCCCGTTTGCAATCAACGACGGGGTCAAGGTCTATCTTGATGAGTCTTTGAAGAGATTCAAGACCGTTTTCCCTGCATGCGGAAGCTCCAACAGCGCAATTGAGCTTAAGATAGATGAGCTTGAGAAGTATTCTTCATTCGTTTGCTGGGTTGATGTATGCAAGCTTCCTCAGGTCGAATGATCACTTTGCTTGAATAGTTACGCTGTCGTACTCGACTCCATCCTTGCCTAAAACATGGACAGTCAGATTCTGTGGGGTGACCGTGATATAGGCTCCGCCGGGGACCTTGTCCACCGTGAAGAATTCTGAGCGTTTTCCAAGCTGGTCAGCCTTGCTTGTGATTTCTGAAAGCGTCTTTCCCTCACTCATTGGGCTGGTCATGTAGATTGTGCCTTTCTCAGAGACCTGGTCATTGAAGAGAATCTTCGAGCGAGAATACCTATGGGAATCAGAGGAGAGGGCAAGATCCACACCGCACTCGTCGAATATGGGATACCAGAAGGAGTAGAAGCCTGTTCCCTCGGTGTCTCCATCAAGGTGTGCATAGTGTTGAGCGACAATCAGATATGTATACTTTCCCTGGTTCTCTTTAACCACATCCTTGAACCAGCTTGCCTGCTTTTCACGTGTCTCCTGGCCTCCGAAGTCAGATGCCATTGTGTCTAAGCAGATGAAAAGCACATTGTCGTACCTGAACCAGAAGTCGCTTTTTGGGCTTTCTCCGCTGTTATCTGGTATTGCTGCAAAATCAAGGTAATAGGAGGGTGTGGCCTTATCTGCAGTGTTGTTGGGATAGTATTCATGGTTTCCAATGACAAATGCATATTCCATTTCGGACAGAAGGCCGCTGTCCGTCCAGCCCTCCCAGTATTTGTAGCGCTTGCCTTGATTGACCATATCACCTGTGAAGAGGCAGAAGGCGATGTCGGTTTTCTGCCTTTCATACTCCAGAAGGGCTTTTATGTTTGCCATGCTGTCGGCGCTTGCGGCATGGACATCACTTAGCCATGCGAAGCTGAATGTTCCATTATCTGGTGCTGTCCTGAATGTGCTTTCTTCAGAAACGGCAGTGTCTGTGACCTTGATTCTGTACTTGTAAGTGCTTCCCGGTTCAAGGTCCTTTAGAACAACCTTGTAGCGGTAGATGGAGGAGAGGTCTGCCCAGTCTGATGTGGTTCTCTCGCATTCTGCTTCTATTCTTTTTGTGAAGTCGTTCCCGTTGGCCTCGGTATATTCCAAAACGGATGCGGGATATGGGGAGTGCCAAGAGATTACTGCCTCATTTTGCGCATTCTGGCCGGGGCCTGCTGTGACAAAATGGGCCTGGTAGGGGGAGAGTACAGTTATCGTGCACTCTGATTTCATGTTGGGGTTGGACTCGAGTGCGGCGGTGATTTTTGCACTTTGGCTTTTGTTTGTCTGGTTTTTCGCCATAACAATGCCGCTTTGAGTCACCTCGAGGACGTTTTCGTCGCTGCTTGACCATATCAAATTCGGATATTCGTCCGTGTTCTTGAATGTCGGATTGAATGAATACTGCTCGCCGGAGAGCAATGTCAGATTGGAGATTCCAAGTGAGACGCTCACTTTCTTCTGTGACCAGTTTTGCGTTTGCTTTGGGCTTGCGCAGGAAAAGAGCAGGGCAAGGACCAAAGCCAGAACGATTGTTGTGCGTAAAGCGATTCTCTTCATTTACGGCCTCCGACTATTTCAGTATAAATCGCAGGCGAAAGCGAAGCAAAACAATTGTCAGCTGCCTTTCCTTTTGATTTCAATCTCCCCAGCAATGGCAGAGCCCAGAATCAGGACCACCCCTATGGCTGCACCTGCAGTGAGGCTTTCCCCAAGCAGTGTGGCTGAGAGGATGATTGCCACTGCCGGGTCAATGTAGCTCAGCAGTGCTGCAGTCTGGGCTTTCAGATGTGGTATTGCGGAGAAATAGAGCTCATAGGCGAGCGCAGTGTTGACCACTGCGGCAACTGCGAGCATGGAAAGCCCCATTGCATCAAACCCGATCGAGGCGATGTCGTCTGTAAGAAGCCAGTAGGGAAGAACGGCAAGGGCCGCAGGACCCATCTGGAAGATTGTGCGTTCCATGCCGTCCACATTCTCAATCTTCTTGTTGATCTGGACCACGCATGCATAGAGAAGGGCTGCGCCCAAGCCGAGCAGCACTCCCACCAGATGGTCTTTGTTCTGCGATATCTGGGAATCCAGTACTCCCGAGACAAGGACCAGACCAACCATTGCCAGGACGATGCACACTGCTTTCTTTGCCGTGATTCTCTCATTCAGCATGAATGGTGAGCTGAGCATGATGAACACCGGAGCCATGTAGTAGCACACCGTGGCGATCGATACTGTTGTGAATCTGTAGGACTCGAAGAGAAGCACCCAGTTGAAGCCGATGAGGGCTCCGGATATGACAAGCTTTGCCATGTTTGCCTTGAGCGCAGCCTTGTTGAAATGCTTCTTCCTTATAAAGTGTATGGCCAAAAGGATCAGGGTGGCGACAGAGCCCCGGAAGAAGGCGACCATGGCAGATGAGTACGGTATTGCCCTTCTGACAATGCCTATGGTGCCGAAGATCACCATGGAGAGAACTATCGATGCCTTTGCTTTTCCCCTTTCCATGGCCTAATGATGTAGCAAAAGGCTTGCTCTGTTCAATGAGCAAATGATGAAAAATGT
>JAEEGL012706375.1_pt1 | contig 14274 bp, 5 predicted proteins | sample 9134231 | NCBI WGS metagenome assembly JAEEGL01 (sample SAMN16246548, study PRJNA631951) | gut metagenome | biome: gut microbiome; feature: rumen; material: fiber-attached | host: Bos | place: Iran: Karaj | collected 2018-10 | reverse complement strand
TACATGGATGATCAGGAACCGCCTCAGGAGCATACAGGTTATCATAATGACGCCTCATTCTCATCTGATAATCGTGACGGTTACTTTGTGACCAAGGATGGCAAGAATACTATCTATGTCAATGATGGAAGTGAAGTGTATGTAGCTGTAGCAACAATTGCTGATGCTAATATTCCATACACAAATGATGATAACCTTAATACAGGCAGGGATGCGCTGCAGAAAGCACACGATGATCAGAGAATTAAGGGATTCTATAATTCATGGGCAGATGCTGTGTCCGGTGTCAATTCATTTAAGGACAAGCAGAATTATGAGTTTATAGTTATCAGGGACCTGGGAGTCACTTATACAGAAACCGTTGACTCCGAGAGCAATCCTGTCCTTCAGAAGAATATCAATCCTGTTAACCTTACTTTCCCGGCGACAGCAAATATTGCTTCGCTAACTGTAACAGGTATTCCTGAGCATGATGAGGCTACGGGATCACACACTAATGAAGATAATCGCATAATATACTACACCAACGGCTGGACTCTTACTTCTTCTACAGCAGTCATAGATATGAATCTTGCTCCTGTTAAGAAGGTGGCTAAGGGTAATAAGGTATCGATACCTACCGGCTATACACCTTATACGGCGACAGTTGCTGCAATCCCTGCCGGGGAAGCACCTTATGTGACTACTCCGCTTGCTGTCAATGCGGCAGCTTATGATTTCACACTTACAAATGTAATGTATCCGGAAGTAGGTTCACATCTGTTTACTGCTACCCCTCCTGTTCGAATGTCCGGACTCGGTGCAATAACAGGTAATGGAAAGAATACGGTTACACTTAATCTGCCGATAGAAGCAGTTCCCGGACAGACAACCGGCGGAAAAGAAGCATATATTGGTGGCGCTATAAACAAGGTAGGCAATCTCGCAGTTGTTGAACCGGTTAGGATATTTGGAAATGTATCAGCCACAAATGTTGTTCTGGGTGATGAAAGCAGAAATACTGATGAAGAAATCCCGTTTGAAATAAGCGGTTCGCTGACAGCCACAGGATCGCTTACAGGCAAGGGTACTGGAAATCCGTTAGACAATTATGAGGGTACGATACGAGCAAAAGGGTTTAACGTAGGTGAATTGAATGCACCTTGTGACCATGTCGTTAGTTCCGATGCTTTTAAGGGCAAAACAGTTAATGCAGCGGGCATCTATGTGGCAAAAGGAGGCTTGACTGCAACAACAGTAGAGACAAAATGTTTATCGATAGCAGGCAATCTGACTGCGCCAACTGTCACTTTAACTGGCGGGGCAACTACGTTTGAAGTGATAGGTAATGCGACGGTAAATCAATTGGAACTGACTAATGTTTCAGGAGCTGTTATCACGGGTACACTCACGTCAACTACACAAAAGGGTATTACTGTAGACCCGGATAACTATTACAATGTTAAAGCCAAGGATCTTACAGTTAAAAACAAGTTCACGGCGGATTATGTGACTGTTACGGAGAATGGCTCAATTAATACCGGTAATGCAGTTACGATCAATCAGAGAGTTACCTTGAATGATGGTGCGACTCTTAATACTGTTTATTCAGGTGGAGCTGCAGTAACCATCAAAAATGTTGCCGTTAATGGTTCGAGTGCTGCTATCAATTATGCGCGCAAGACGGTTAAGAATAATTCATATGGAACCTCACCGCTTAGTATCACAGGTACAGTGACCGGGACAGAGCCGCTTAATCTCATCGAGAAGTCGAATGAAGGCTTGAATGTTGCAGGAATGGTATATACCGATTCAGCCAATAAGGGCATGGCCAATGTCGACGCCAACACTCTTATTGCAAATATCGGTAACAATCCGACATCGGCATTTACTTATAAGCAGGCCGGAGGATCTTCGGTTCCGGACGCAATAGGCGGAGCATCTGATGATTCAAATGGGCTGACACTTGTTAAGTCAGGCAAGGGATTGTACTGGACTAATACTGGTACATTAGACGATACAATTGCTACCTTGACAGCTACGGGAGAAGGTGCTCCTTCCGGCACATGGCAGTTCATCGATTATAATGGGGCCATTACTCAGATTAATGATATTAACAATCCTCTTTGGAGTTATACTGTAGGATTACTTCCTTATGCAACAGTTTCTGAAGGAACAGAATATGAAACCCTGTACGATACAACGATTACGGATAAGAATCTTGTAGGTGCACTTGCATTGCCTGCTGTCAATAAGGCTGCGAAGGTTACGATTGAATCCAAGGCTACCATACCCGGAGATCCTACACCGAAAACCGTACCGACTCTTGTAACCTTTACAGGTAATGTTACCGGATACGGCCACATTGAATTTGATAATGTGTTAGTTAAGCCTACAAAGAATAATGCCAATTATGCACTTGAAGGTGCAACGAGCATTACGATAGGAAAGAACAATTCCAAGTTATCAGGCGTTGATACGACCACATCTAAACTCGAGTTTAAGAATACTGTTGATGCTGCGAAGAAGCAGAATCTTCAATGTATGATCACTGACAGTGTAACGGGACTGACCAGGAATTTCGGCCAGATTGCAGCAGTAAAGGTTGAAGATCTGACTCTTAACAATGTTTCGCTTACTACAACCGGTGCTACAACAATAAGCGGCACTCTTACACTTAATCAGTCAGATTACAATGCGGATGCGCAGGCTACGATAACAAATGTCACAACAGACGGAAGCTTAACAGAAGGCCTTGAGTCATTCATGACTGCTAAACAGAATGCTAAGACATCTCTTCCGATGCTTACAATTAATGGCGGTGTAACTGCTACTGACAATAAGTTATACATCAAGGTTAAGAATGCCAAGGGTGAAGTGATTGTAAAAGAGTCACCGATGACAGGCAAAGAAGTGCAAGGTGACTTGAATGGAGTAGCGCTTGTACTTGCGCCCAAGGCGGTTGTTGAAAAGATAAGAGCATATGAACTTAAGGATGTAGATGGCACCATTTCGTACAGAAATCCGTCCAATTATGTCGTAAATGATAATAAGGATAATATGTTATGGGTTGTAACCGTTGACGGAGAAAGTGGCGCGATCCTTACTTATGCTAAATCATGGAATGATGCAGTTGCTGCGATCAACAATGTTGCAGCGACAAGAGCAAAGGATGAACCGATTCCAAGCTACACGATAGAACTGCAGAAGGCCGGTGTATGGCGTCCTGATGCTGTTGTTGCTCAGAAATATGACACTAATGGTAACGCGATATATGCATCTGCTGGAAGCTATACCGGAACGGAAGATACGGAAAACGGTACAACTGCTGCGTACAGTACAAAAGATTTGGTAGCACTTACCATGCCCAAGGCTACCGCTGCAAGCAAAATCACTGTTAAGAAGGCAGATGGTTTGACAGGTGATGCAATTCTGATCTATAAGGGTGGTTTAACTGCTAATACTAATCTCGAAGTTGTGAATGTCGGATTTACAACAACTATGAAGGATACTGCGGCTGATTCATCCAACAAGAATAAATTCATACCTGCTGATACTACAGCTGTAACAATAGCAAATAATGCGACTGTTACATTTGATGCAAGTGCTACAAATTCAAAATATAACGAATATAACAGGCTTACATTAACATCCGTTACCGGTGCAGGTAATAAGCTAGTTGGTACATTAGTTATTAATCCATTCACAAAGATAAATGGGGCGGTTACACTCGGTGAATTCGTTGTTAATGATTCAGGAGCATCATATGGCCTTGGCACTCCCAACCTTGATATATGGGGTAATGTAAATGTCGGAACATTTACATCAACAAGAAGCGGAGGAACAGATACAATTGTTGTTAGAGGAAGAGTATTCGGAACCTTGACCGCAGGAACAATCGAAATTAAGAGTACCGGAGAAGGAACTCCTAAGGAAACAGTTGATGCAAACAATAACATTAAGGCTACAACTGTTAACCTTAATAATGGTGCAAGCCTTTCTTCATTAACAAATGTCACTGTTACCATAGCAAACCTTGCCGACGGTTCTTCGCTCAGCGGCAGAAGCGGTGCAGTTAATGTTACAACCCTTAATGTCAAAGGAGAAGGCAACTCTATAGACGCTATTGATACTACCGGTAATCCCAAGAACGTCAGTCGTACTATGAAGATTGGCAATATTGAAGGTGCTAACGGCGAAACCAATACCTTAGATATTAAGTATGCATTCAGTCTACCCACAGCTAAGGCTGCAGGCGTTTCCGGACTTACTATTGATGGCGCTATAAACAATGTAAGCGTCAACCTTGTTCCATATAAGACACATTATAATAATACAAATTATAAGAATATACAATTTGCACAAGTTGGATCTAGCGAAATCGAAGTATTTAATGTTGCTAATCCAATGTCTAGCAATAAAGTATATGGTTCGAATATACTTCCGGACACGGCTACCCCGAATCCTTTTGGAATTTGCTGGTACAATCAAAAACTTGCTACAATAAGTAAGGCCGGAACCAGCAATATTAAATTGTTTGGAAAAGCAACAGGAGATGAGTTTACAACAGGTTCACACAGATATTTCTACAAGACCGGTACAGGTTTATATGTATCAAGTGTTGCACCTATGATAACCGTTACTGGTTATACAACAAAAGAAGATAATGGTACCTATTCCGGTGTTACTTATGTAGGTCAGTTTGATGATTTCAACGAAGCCACTAAAGAAGTAGACCGCATACGTGTTAAGAATCAGAAGGATGATAATAATGCATATGTTAAGTATGAGATCAGTAACAATATAGGAGGAGAAGGTCCTACTGCAACAAATCCTGACGAGACAAAAACACCTGTAGGAGCTTTAACACTTCCTGCTAACGTTACGGAAGTATGGGTAGTCGGATCTGATATCGATCCTGATGAAAGCGTAACCAAGTATCCTACTATATTTACTACAGGAACAGCTGTTACTTTAAAGACGGATACAAAGTTTGAGCATTTTGGTATTGTTAACAGAACCTATAACAGCAAGACCAAGAAATATAACGATGATAATGGTGTCTACAGCGTAACCGGTAATAAGCTTGCGCTTACTGCATCCGGATTTACTACAGCAAGCGGTAATTTCATGGCTCCCACACCTCTTATAAAAGATTTGACTGTCGGTGAATTGACGGTTACTAGTGGTATTATTGCGACCTCAGGTAAGTTAAATGCCACTACATTAACCGGCATAATAGGTTCTTCGTTTATGATCGGAGGAAATGCAACAGTTACCAATGCTGATCTCACTGTTTCATCTGTGAATATTACAGGTAACGGTTCATTCACATCAGCAAAATTAAGCAATGGTGCTGCGATAAGCACAAAGGGTACATTAAAGATACCGACGGTTAATGTCAGCGGTACTAGTGCATTAGCATCTGAAAGTACATTAACTCTTACCAATATTGAAGGAACCGGAGATTTAAGCATCGACTACAGATTCAGCGCACCGACTAACAAAGCAGCAGGATCTACTATGCTTGCAATAAACGGTACGATCGCTAAGGATGTGGCAATTGTTCTCAATCCCACAGTTCCAATTTATAACAGCACGGACAAGATATATGTTTATCCTAAGCAGAGCGAAGACGGACGTGGAGCACAATATCTTTTCAATATATTTGATACCGCCGATAAGAACGAAACAGATTCTGACACAACTGTAAACAGATATAAGAATAAAGATGATAGCTCCGTATGGTATAATCAGAGTCTTGCTTCTGTAAGCAAGGGGGCTTTGTGGACAGATAAAGTTAATGTCAAGATTAAAGACACTTTGAATAATTCAAACGTTCCTGCACTGAATCTTTATAAGTCAGGTCAGGCGTTATATCTGTCAAGTGCAACTCCGAGCATCACAGTTAAGGGTTATAAATTAACTGATGCAAACGGTACAAAGGGTGATCAGACATATGAAGGAAAGTTCGTGGATCTGGCACAGGCGGTTGCTGAAGTTGGAAGAGTTGGATCGGCTAAATTTACTGCTGATAATCCTACGGACAATTCATATGTAGAGATTGATATAGCAACGATCCCCAATGATGAAGAACATGCTAACGAATGTTCAAAAGTATACGGAAGCGCAACAGCTCCTATTGCACTTTCATTGCCCACAAATGTTTATTATTTGGCTGTAAACGGCAATGATAATCACATATATGCAACAAATACAGCTTTAACTCTTAACAGCCAGACTACCGAGATTGCAAATCTTACAATTGAAAACAGAACATATGATAAGAAGAAAAAGGAATATAACACCGGAACATATTCAATAAACGGTGTCAAGAAGGCTTTGAAACTTAATGATCTCGGTACATATGAATCTACTACTAATTATGTAGGCAGCATTAATGTTGGTGACTTTACTGTTACGGGTGGTGCAGAAAAATTTATCGCAACCGGATCGATTAATGTCGCTGCAGCAGCCAACTTAACAGAAGGCAAGCTTACGGCTAATCTGCCGATCTTATCAGGTTCATTTGTTCAGGCAGCAACAATACAAGCTAATAGAGATATTCAGGCAACGACATACATCAAAGGAACTACATCAATTAATGCTTCAAGCGCTAAGCTTAAGGCCGGTACATATGTTGATTCACCGACGATAACTACAAACAATATTATTGAGGCAGACACATACATTAATGCCAAGACAGAGTTCAATTTGAACGGTGTAAATGCAAAGGCAAATGCCGCAACCACGCTGACAGCCGGTAATCTGACTATAAATGCCGGAAGTGTTAAAGCCGGGGCTGCAATTACACCTAACAATATGGTTACTGTCACAAACCTCAAGTTATTGAACGGCGGTAAAGTTGAAAGCAAAGGTGCGGTTAAGGCTACAAACCTTACAACATCTGAGAATTCTCTGCTTACCGGTTCAAATATCACAGTAGCTACACTGGCTACTCTGAAAGGCGGAACTATCAAAGCCGGTACATCATTTGCAGGAGATGTCCTTAAGACTCAGCCTGGTCAGGCCAAGGATGGTGCTGTAACATTTAATAATGTTGCGGTGATCGCTGCGGAATATGATGCAGATGATAATGTTACAAATACTATGTCTACAACTATTTCCGCTAAGAAAGCTGCAACTAATGCCAAGACCGGTGTGGAAGGTTTAAGCAGATTCACAATTACAGGTACTGTTGTTGAGGGCGGAGATTATGTACTTCCTGCTAATGAGGCTGATGCGCCTATCTTAGTAGAAGTAAGGCAAAACACGGAAGATGGCAGTGCAATCGAATTCACAAAGGTATCTGCTATTGAAGACGGGATTGTTCTTGCAACTGCCAAGAATGCTGCTGATGGCTGGTTTAAGCCTGCAAGCACAATGACTCCTTCACTCGGTTCAGAAGCCAAGACATATAAATCAGGAACATATATCAAACACGGTGTAATGTCTCCGGAGGTTAGACTATATTCTTATAGTAAATGTATATATACTGATGATAAAGGCAACATCATAGATATTAACAACGACGGAGTTAAGGATGATAATGACTTGATGATCGGTACAAGTGTTGCTATATCCGAATTCGAATCATTTGAAGAAGCCGTAACAGAGATCAACACTCTTAATCGCTTCAAAACTCTGCTTGGAACAGGTAAGAACAGTAAGTATTATGAGGATTATGATATTGAGATACTTAAGAATTCCGGTGAAGAATCAGACGTAGATGGTGAAGGCAATCCGATAACCAGAAAGTATATCGATATTAAGAATGCAAAGGATGCATATGTAGCACTTACTATGCCTTCAAAGGTTGGTAAATTGACTATTTATCCTTCGGCAGGCCTCGGTCCGGTTGAGATCAGATTCCTGGGAGGACTTGCGTTTAAGAGTAATACTGTTTTAAAGAACGGTGTAATCCTTGTTCCAATGGCTAATAACAAAGGTCAGTACTATGGCACAAATGCTGCATTTAATCTTGGTTCATTCAAATTGAAAGTGCTTGACGAAAACGGAAATGACTATTGGAATGCTTTAAATGCATCAACTATTACCGGTTCGAATAATTCAACTATTGAATTAGAATCAACTCGTGGTAAAGAGTTAGGCATTTATGCTGAAGGTAATGTATCTGTAACCAACCTGATCATTAATGCAAAGAATGGATCGCATGCTGAATTATTTGCCAAGGGAAATCTTACAGCAACAAATATCAAGCTTACGGCCAAAGGTAATTCGCATGCTATGGCTATAACTGATGGTAATGTGACAGCGACTAACTTAGATATGTATTCCGTTGCAGACTATGCTCAGCCGTATGAGAATTCTACCGTTGTAGATTTCTTAGGAACAGCAACATTTACAAATATCACAAGATACGGCGACGGCGAAGCAAGATTCCAGGATTGCAGCGGCAAGCCGATTACGGTTAAGGGTACTGTGACAAGAGTTGACGCAGAAGCGGCAGACCTTAATGCAGAATGTGATTGTGGTGATCATATATGCTCACATGATGATATTAAGGATGGTTGCCCTGTATGTTCTGTAGATTACAGGAACTGTCATAATAAAGCACCTCTTAAGATTTACAACGGTGCTGTAGACAGAATTACTGTAGGTACAGTAATGGCAACAGGCGCTAAGCTTGATCCGGCAGATTGGATATTCGTAAGCAGTGAGAATAAGAATGCTGCCGGCAACGGATGTATATGTGATGAAGAGCACAAGTGCAGCGAAGGACATGTAAATGATCAATGTCCGATATGTACTATAGTAAATGGTGATTACTACGGATATTATGATTGCTGCAATAGAGAAGTCTATCATCTTTACTCGTCTTATAAGTTGGGTAATAACATCATGAGTGGCGCAGAAATATGGGACTGATAAAGACAGAAGAGTAAGAGCATAGTTTTTTACAAGATCATCGGGCGGGAGATTTCCCGCCCGATGATTATTTACTTGCTTCATGATGCCAAATGGATAGCTTCATATAATGATTTCAATGCCAAGTACAACGGTGGAAAAGCCCTTAAGGAGATAGTAGCAGAAGGAGAGATCAGTCGCCGCACAGCTTACAGATATCTTGAGTATTACAAAGAGTTACAGAAGAAGAACAATAAATAACCGCCCGAACATATAGTAAGACCGTCTGAACGCTCTTGGTTGACATGAGTATTGAGTTAAATTAAAATGAAATTATGAGTGCGATCTATAGTACCAACATGATCTCATACTTTCAGGATTACACACCGGTTGGCGATGTTCTGACTATGGCCCTGTGTATGGTATTTGTTGTGCTCATAAGGACATCTTATATCAACAGGAACAAGGCATTTAACTTCCTTAAGGTCATCATCGTTCTGCTGTTCGGCTCAGCGATGACCAATATCATTTATCATGTCCTGATGAACCATATCGGTTCTGTTCCTGATGTTATCATATACTTCTTCAGAGCAGCCTATCATCTGTGTCTGTTCGGTATGTTATTACACTATGTTTATTATATGAAAGAGCCCCTGCATCTGGATGAGCGCCATGATAAGCGATACGGCGTCATCGGGATGGTGGGCTTTATTGTTTTATGTGTAGCTGAGGTTCTTGGAGTCATCACACATTACGGTTTCTATATAGACGAAGCAGATATTCCGCATTTAGGTTTCTCCATTTTCCCTTTTGCATACATATTCTTTTTAGGTCTTATAGGCTATGTACTTATTAAATACAGGGAGCGGGTTTTCCGTCAGATAATACAGGGAATATTTACGACCATCGGTGTATCCATGCTGATCATTTTTGTTCAGCAGATACACGGCCAGTCTTCATTTACAGTAGCTACATTCACATTTCCTGTAATCGCGCTTTTATATCTTGTACATGCCACCCCTTATGATATGGAGAGCGGTGCTTTAAGTGTTAAGGCCTTTGCTGATTATATAAGGACCGGTCAGAAGAAAAACCGCGAGTTCTTACTTATGTCGCTGTATCTGCCTGAATTTGACAGCGGCGGACGATCATATCCTACAGATATACTCAGCACGGTCAGATACTTTGTAGTCAGCTTCTATAAGGATGCGAATCTTTTCCAGATCTCCGGCGGACATCTGATCTTAGCTATAGATTGTAAAAAGAATCCCGACTTTATCGCACAGACTGATAATATGGTGGGTGAGTTCAATCGTGTTTACCCGTTATATGAACGTGATTATAAGATAGTCGGCGTCAAAAGCGATGAGAGACTCAGTGTTAACAGGGATTATTCCACCTTCATAGACTATATACATTCCAAGATGCCCCTTAATTCCATATATAAGTCTACGAAGAATGATGTCGATGATTTCTATAAATATAAGTATATCCAGACTCAGCTCGAGGACATCGCTAAGCGCAAGGATCTGGACGATGAGAGAGTAGAGGTATATTGTCAACCCGTATTCAATATCAAGAAGGGGATATATGATACAGCCGAGGCTCTAATGAGGCTTAAGCTTCCCGAGATCGGAATGGTCTTCCCTGATCAGTTCATTCCAATAGCTGAACAAAACGGCTGCATCAAGATGCTGACTCATATCATCCTTAATAAGACCTGTAGAAATATTAAGACTCTGATCGAGAACGGATATAATGTACGTAGGATATCTGTTAATTTCACGATATTTGATGTCAGGGAGAATGACTTCTGTACAATGGTCGAGAAGACCATAAGAGATAACAATATCACTTATGATCAGATAGCCATAGAGATAACAGAATCACAGAATGAACTGGATTTTGAGGTCATTAAGGAAAGGATCAATGAGCTTAAGGGAAGCGGCATCAAGTTCTACTTAGACGATTTCGGTACCGGTTATTCTAACTTTGAGCGTATCATGGAACTGCCTTTTGATATCATCAAATTCGACCGTTCACTTGTTATCGCTTCAAGTAATGATGAGAAGATGAAAGACATGGTTTCGCATCTGGCCAAGATGTTCAGTGAAATGAACTATTCGGTACTTTATGAAGGTATCGAGGATGAAGAGGATGTGGAGCGATGCAAGAGCATGTCAGCCAAGTATCTGCAGGGATATAAGTACTCTAAGCCGATACCGATCACTCAGTTGACCGAATACTTCGAAAAAACAAGTTAAGGAGATTAATCATATGTTCCATTATGACTACAAGACCAAAGGTACATGTTCACAGCTTATAAGCTTCGACTTAGACGGAGATGTAGTACGCAATATATCGTTCACAGGGGGGTGTAACGGTAATCTTAAGGGCGTATCCAAACTCTGCGACGGTATGACCGTTGATGAGATCGAATCTAAGTTATCCGGCGTTATGTGCGGAATGAAAGGCACATCATGTCCGGATCAGTTGTCCAAGGCTGTTAGAGAAGGGTTAGAGGCGAGTAAATAATATTGTCATGTGTTTTAGACAGTATCCAGTAACAGGGCTGATCATGTTTCAGCCACGGTAATGTATTCAGATTTATCTGAGAAAGGACAATCTATGTTTGGAAGAAACAAAAACACGGAACAGTATTCAGGAAATGATCTCAGCGCATTACAGGCAGAGATCGCAGATCTTAAGGCCAAGCTTGAAGTCAGCGAGACAGAGCTTGAAGCGGTCAATACCAGTACTCATTTAGGAATCTGGAAGTGCTACTATGACCGTGAAGGCAATCAGACGGTTATGTATTCTGATGAGTTCAGACGTATGTTAGGATTCTCGAAGGCAGAACTTCCTGACAGTCTTGATTCTCTTAGTAAGATCATACATCCCGATGATGTTAATATCGCTTTCAGTGCATATGGTGCCGCTGCATCAGATAAATCCGGACGCACCAAGTATGATGTTGAATACCGTATCCTTACCAAACATGATGACTATAAGTGGTTCCATGCAGCAGGAGAGTGCTTAAGATATGAAAACGGTGATCCTAAAGAGTTTATAGGTACGTTCTCAGACATAGATGATGCCAAAAAGACCGAAGCTATACTTGAACATGATTCAAGACGTCATGAAGCTGTTGATCTTATGATGCTTGAAGGAAGCTGGAGCATGGATCTTACCAAGTATGCGATCGATGATCCCGCATCGCCCATGGTATTTAATGATCAGTTTAAGAAGATCTTAGGCTATGCGCCTCATTCTTCAGAATTCCCTGATATCATGCAGTCATGGATAACAAAGATCCATCCTGATGATGTTCCCGGTGCATCAGCCGCAATGGGCAAGCAATTAGCAGATCCCAGTGGCAGAACACCTTTCGATATGGAATATCGAATACAGCATAAGGACGGACATTATGTATGGGTTAGAGCATCCAGCTACGTAGTATGGTCAGATGACCGTGATCCCGTGCCGTTAATGGCCGCAGGAACGATCCTTGATATATCCGAACAGAATACCAACAAGAAGCGTTTTAAGGACGAAATGGAGCCTAATATCGCCTCATTAAGAGATGGTATAGCTGACATCGCAAATAATGTGGAACAGGCCGCTATGCAGATGCAGGATGTCTCTAATAAGCAGGAAGAAGTATCCGCTGCAGCCGGCGAGATCGAGGAAGCTGTTAATGCATCAATGGAGATCATCGGATCTATCCAGAGCATCGCAAACCAGACAAACCTTTTAAGTCTTAATGCATCTATCGAGGCTGCAAGAGCAGGTGATGCCGGCAAGGGCTTTGCAGTCGTTGCAACCGAGGTACAGACTCTTTCAAATTCGACCAAGGAGACAACCGAACACATTTCACAGAAGCTTACAAATGTAAATGAATCTGTTAAGGGAATCCTTACGAAGATCAATCAGATAAGCGACAGTATCGTAAAAGAGACCGAGGAGATGTCTACGATCAACGCAACGATCGAAGAACTCCACGCAGCTGCGGATGTTATCGCCAAGATGGCAGAAAGCTTATACAAATAAAGCAAATATATTGCTTAATCAGGGTGTACCATGGTTGTAACTGGTACACCCTTTTATAATTGCACAACATAAAGACAAGTGTTCACTAATAATGCTATAATAAATTATGCCTTTATTTCATTGAAGACTTATTTAGTTGGAGAATTAGAAAATGACAATAACGTACGAAGATGTAATTGAATACTGGAAAAGCAAGAATATCGCAAACAGCGGTGATCTGGATGCTATAGTTAACGGTCAAGCTGTGACACTTGCTTATCATACGACCAAGATCGAATTTCCTCAGATATCATTCAATGATACTCGTGAAATTTTTGACAATGGGAGAGTGACAGGCTATACAGGCGATATAATCTCACTTTTTGCTGTGAAAAACGCTAAAAGAGGCTGGGAACTGTTTCTTGATGAATTTGACAAAAGAAGTGTTTTAGATGAGGCTCTTGTCAAGAAATTCCACCTTGTTTTATGCGAAGGCACTTATGACGAACGCCGATTCGGAAAGGGTGAACGTCCAGGTAAATACAAATTCGGTGATTATGTGACCGGAATCCACGAAGTCGGCGCACCGGCTGTTGATGTTCCTGCCGAAATGAAGGAATTACTCGAAGACATCAAAGATGCGCCTAATGATAAGGTATTGACCGTGGCTGCATTTTTCCATGCCAAATTTGAGAATATCCATCCATTTGCTGACGGCAACGGACGTACCGGAAGACTTCTTATGAATTACATTCTGGCTAGCATGGATCATCCTGTGATCACAATTCACGAAGAAGACCGAAGTGAGTATATGAAGTCACTCGAAGCCTGGGATATGACTCAGGACCTCGAACCACTCAAAAGTTTCTTAATGCAGCAAACGATCAAGACCTGGGAGAAACATGTTAAGTAGGTCATAGATTAACGAGTTAGTTTGCATACACAGAAGAGAAAGGCAATTATATAATATAATCCCCATAGTTTAACGAACTAGTTGAGTGCAGATAGTATATTTGATGTAATATACGCATATTCTGCACTCAACATATATTTAATCCCATAGTTTAACGAACTAGTTGAGTGCAGATAGGTAATTTGTTATAAAACAGACTTATTCTGCGCTCAACTATTCGTTAAACTATGCTTTTGCGAATAGTTAGATGCCAAAAACTACAGGGCCAGCCCACTCTTATTCCCGGGATCGGCCCTGTTTTTTATCTCATTTTGCTCTCTTTATAATCAGCATCAAGTTCCTGGTCGTGGTGGAACGTACTGTGCAATATGTCCACGAAATATTTTTCTGTTTATCTGCCTCAATAATAAAGCAGCCGGTATAGCCAACGCGATCGTAACAAGGGTCAGCAATACATTACTCTTAATGTAATATAACGGCTTGGC
>JAEEGL010659138.1_pt1 | contig 14274 bp, 10 predicted proteins | sample 9134231 | NCBI WGS metagenome assembly JAEEGL01 (sample SAMN16246548, study PRJNA631951) | gut metagenome | biome: gut microbiome; feature: rumen; material: fiber-attached | host: Bos | place: Iran: Karaj | collected 2018-10 | reverse complement strand
TCTATAGATTAGGATATATTCCTCAAAATAAAGAAGAAGTAGATGAACTTGTGGATGAATACATTAATTTTTATATAAATGAACGAATCAGCTCAAGCTTATTAGGATTGACTCCGAAACAGTACTATGATAATTATATTAATAATAAGAAAAGACTAGCTAATATTGCATAGCTAATCTTTTAAAAAATTGATTATATTCAAATAGGGACAGTGTACGATTTTTTTCCGCACACCAGAGTGTCCCTAAACGTCGAAAAAATTGAACGAAAAGGAGCGTCCCTAAACGTTTAAAAAATTGACCAGTTGAAAAAAATGCGAAAATGTGCTACATTTTAGTAAAAACAAAAAATGGAGGCGTGTTATAATGAATAAAGCAGTTCCAATAACGGTATTAACAGGCTATTTAGGAGCAGGTAAGACAACACTAATGAACCATATCCTTACAAACCAAGAAGGGTATAAAGTAGCAGTAATTGTTAATGATATTGGAGAAGTGAACATTGATGCAAAGTTGATTCAAGATGGTGGATTCATTAATGAAGAAGACAAAGGAAATGTTGTTCCTCTTTCAAATGGATGCATTTGCTGTACACTAAAAGGCGATTTAATAAATCAAATTACAGATATTTTAAAAACTGGAAGATTTGATTATATACTTATAGAAGCTTCTGGCATTTGTGAACCTTTACCAATTGCACAAACAATTTCATATATTGAAGATTCTTTAGAAAAGCAAGTTGGTAAAAAGATTTGCAGATTGGATAATGTAGTAACAGTAGTTGATGCATTACGTCTAGTTGATGAATTTGGTAGTGGAAAAGATCTTGAAAAAGAAAATATTGATGAAGAAGATATTGAAAATCTTTTAATTCAACAAATTGAGTTTTGCAATTTAATTATATTAAATAAAGTAGATGAAGTAACAAAAGAGCAATTAGAAGAAGTAAAACAGGTTATCAAAAATCTACAACCTAGTGCAAGAATCATCGAAACAAATTATGCAAAAGTAGATGTAGGTAGTGTTATAGATACAAACAATTTCAAGTTTGAAGATACTGCTGCTTCTGCAGGTTGGGTAAAAGGTTTAGATGAAGTATATGTTGAGGATGAAGATGATGATGAGGATGAAGATGATCATGATCATGACGAACATGATCACGATAATCACGATGATCACGATGAACATCATGAACACCACCATCATCACCATCATGGACATGAAAACGAAGAAGAAGGCGAAGCAGAAGAATATGGTATTTCTACATTTGTATATATGTCTAGAAAACCATTTGTATCTAGTAAATTTGAAGAGTATGTAAATAAGAACTTTCCAAAAGAAGTTATTCGTTGCAAAGGTCTTGTTTGGTTTGCCAATGATTATGATATGTCTTATCTTTTTGAACAAGCAGGAAAACAAATGAAATTAACAGAAGCAGGATTTTGGCTTGCTACTGCTCCAAAAGAAGAATTGGATAAGCTTATGAAAGCAGAACCAGATTCTTTAAAAGAATGGGATGATGAAGTAGGAGATAGAATGATAAAACTAGTATTCATTGGAAAAAATATGGATAAGAAAAAAATTATTAATGATATGGAATCACTACTTGCAAAATAAAATAAAAAACCTCTAGCTAAAAGCTAGAGGTCTTTTATTATAAAGGGGGAGATTATTACTCGATGGAAATATATTTCTTTTCTGGAAGAGCTTTCTTTTCTTCCTTCTTTGGAACATCAATTTTTAATGTACCATTTTTGAATGATGCTTTTATATCTTCTTCAGTAACATCATCACCTACATAGAAGCTTCTTGAGCATTCACCAAAGAATCTTTCTTTTCTTACAAATTTGCCTTTTTCTTTTTCTTCATTTTCGTTAGAAGTTTTAGCATGTACAGTTAAATAACCATCTTCAATAGACATATCAAGATTTTCTTTCTCATATCCTGGTAAGTCAATTGTGATTTCAAATTTGTCTTTTAATTCTTTAACATCAGTTTTCATTATATGAGACTCTTGTCTTCTAAATGGAGTAGGCTCACTAAAAAATGGATCATCAAAAATATCTTCCCATAAATCATGATTTTTTCTAGGTATCATAAACATATAAATCATCCTTTCTTATAAATAATTTATGATGCTATTTAATGGGCAATATTTAACTCGCGAATATTAAATACGTCCATTAAATAGTGCTTTTTTATTTAACTTACAACTATATTATATATCACTTTTTAGCACTGTCAATAGGAGAGTGCTAAAATTCACAAAAAAGTCACAAATCAAAAAAATGTTTAATTTCTCGGCATAATTTGGTATCATATTTATTGAAAAAGCATTTTTTTTGATAAAAATTAAAAAATAATTATATAAGGAGAGTACTAATGAAAAAACTAATCGAAGCTTTAATTGCTGATCCTATTTGTAATGCAATAATGTCTTTAATTACCTACATTTTTTACGGTGCAGTTATAGGATTGTCACTAACTCCATCTGCATTTTTGCTTTATTGGGTTGGAGTTTTCTTACCATTTAATAGCTTTTTAAATGTGTTTTTATTTGCTTTATGTGTAGGTGTTGCTATTTATTTATTCTTTATAGTTGCGCTAATAGTATTTGGAATATTTGAAAGAATACTAACTATTGGATTTAAACCAGGTAGATATTCAACTACTTCTGGCACATTTGCTAGATGGATTATTTACTCGGGATTACATGTAATCTTGTTTAATATGGTTTTACCATACGTTTCAGGCACTATTTGGAACAAATTGTTTTATAAAATTCTTGGCGCTAAAATTGGAAAAAATGTATTTATAAATTCTCCAAAACTTAGTGATGCTTATCTTTTAGAACTAGGAGATAATGTGGTAATAGGTGGCGACGCAAGCATCACTTGTCATATATTTGAAGGAAATACATTGATTCTAGGAAATATTAAAATTGGTAATAATGTATTAGTTGGAGCAGAAACTTATATAATGCCAGGAGTAACTATTGAGAATAACTGCAATATAGGCGTTAAATCATTTATTAGAAAAAATAGAGTTATAGAAGAAAAATCTATGCTTTTAAGTTTCCCTGCTTCTCCTGCTAGAAAAGTTGCAGAAATAATATCTGAAGGAAAAGAAAAAAAGGCTAAACAATAATATAGTTGAAAGGACTTCTCGATATGGAAAGAAAAGAAATAAAACTAATGGATGGAATTTTTCTTCATTGCATGAAAACAGATAGATTTAAAACAAATTATATATGTATAAATATGATGTCTAGATTAAATAGAGAAGATGTTACTAAAAATGCATTGCTTCCATTGGTTTTAAGACGTGGCACTAAAAAATATCCTACTATGAAAGATATTTCTATAAAACTAGAGGAGATGTATGGAGCATCTTTAGATACAGGTATAGATAAAATAGGAGATATTACAAATACACAATTTGTAATGGATATGATATCTGATGAATATACTCTAGATAACAGCAAATTATTAAAAGATGGCATAGATTTATTATGCGAACTACTATTAAATCCTATTTCAAAAGATGGAGCATTTAATAAAGAATATGTTGATCAAGAAAAGGAAACATTAAAAGAAATAATAAATGCAAAGATTAACGACAAAGCTTCATATGCTATGGAAAGAAGCATAGAAGAAATGTATAAAAATGAACCATATGGCTTATATAAATATGGTTATATAGAAGATTTAGATAAAATAAATGAAAGAGTCTTATATAACCATTATTTAGACGTTTTATATGATGCAGAATTTCATATATATGTTTCTGGAAAATTTGATGAAAATGAAATATCAAAAGAATTTACAAATTATTTTAGCAAAGTAGATAGAAACTTTTTAAACTGGCGTGCTCAAGATAAAGCTTTTGGTGCATTTGAAAGTTTGGGCGACTATTTAAGAGCTCCAGATGTTAAAAATTCTAATAGTGTTGTAGAACACAAAGAAGTAATTCAAGGAAAACTAGTATTGGGCTATAAGTTAAGAGGCCATAGTGCAAAACATGATTTTTATAGTATGACAATGTATAGCACTATATTAGGTGGAAGTGCAAGCTCTAAACTATTTTGCAATGTACGTGAAAAGAAAAGTTTGGCATATACTATTCGTTCACAATTTATTAAACACAAAGGTGCAATGATTGTTAGTGCTGGTATAGAAAATGACAACTGCTTGTTGACAAAAGAATGCATTTTAAAAGAAATTGAAGATATGAGAATAGGTGAGATAACCGAAGAAGAAATTCATGATGCAAAAGTAAATCTAGTTACTAGATTTAAGTCTATGAATGATTCTCAAATAGCTATGATAAGTTGGGCATTTGGTCAGATGTTATTTGATGGTGATGAAGATATACAAACTGTAATCGATAAAATAAATGCAGTTACAAAAGAAGATATCATGACAGTAGCTCAGAGACTAGAACCATCAGTTACATATTTTTTGACTAAATAATTCGCATTTAGATTAGAGAGGATAGATAAAAAGATGATACAAGAAAAACTAAATGAAAAAGTATATTTTGAACATTTAGAAAATGGTCTTGATGTAATTATAGTGCCTAAAAAAGGAGCGACAAATTATTACGCAACATATGCAACTCATTTTGGTTCTTTAAACTATAAATTTAAAGCACCAGGAGAAAGCGAAGTAACTACAGTTCCTGATGGTGTTGCGCATTTTTTAGAACATAAGTTATTTGAAGAGGAAGATGGTATAAACGCATTAGATAAGCTTTCTAAAATTGGAGCAAATGCAAATGCTTACACAACATTTAATCACACAGCTTATTTGTTTAGCTGTAATTCAAGATTTGATGAAGCATTTGATATCCTTTTAAAGTTTGTTCAAAGCCCTTACTTAACAGATGAGAATGTCGAAAAAGAAAAAGGAATAATCGGCCAAGAGATTAAAATGTATGATGATGATCCTGACTGGCAAGTTTTCTTTCAACTTTTAACTGCATTATTTGGAGATAAACATGCAGTTTCGAAAGATATAGCAGGTACAGTAGAAACAATTAGTGAGATAACACCAGAAATATTATATAGATGCTATAATACATTTTATGATCCATCTAATATGGTTATTGCGGTTGCTGGAGATGTAGAACCAGAAAAGATAATAGAAAAGATAAAAGCATCTGTTAAAGCACAAGAAGAAAAGCCAGAGATAGAGAGATATTATGGAGAAATTTCTCCAACTGTTTTCAAAAAAAGAGTAGAGAATAAAATGGATGTTAGCATACCAATGGCAGCATTGGGATTTAAAGATACAAAGGCGCAAAAATTAAGAAAAGCAGGTTATAAAGAAGATAATTCAGATTTAGTAAAAAGAGCAGTTGCTATAGAAATACTACTTTCAATGATTTCAGGTGATAGCTCAAAAGTTTTTGAAGAATTATATGGTGAAGGACTTATAACTAAGTCGATAGGAGCTGATTTTACTTTTGAAGAAGACTATGCATATAGTGCTTTTAGCTTTGAAAGTAACGATGTAGATAAAGTAGTAGAAAGAATAAAAAGTGAGATAGAAATACTAAAAGAAAAAGGCCTTGATGAAGATATATTTAATAGAACTAAAAAAATGCTTTATGGTGGGCTTGTAAGAACATTTAATGATCCAACAGTTGCTGCTAGAGCATTTGTTACAGATTATTTTAAAGGAATTAGTTCATTTGAATTTGTAGATGCTTATCAAAATATCGATAAAGCTTACGTAGAAAGTGTATTAAATGAACATTTTAACTTTGATAATATGGCGCTTTCGGTAGTTTTACCAAACAATTAAATGAAGAATAAGAAGCTATTTTGTTGAAAAACAGGCTTTTTATAATTATAATATATTTAGTTTTAGTTTATTTGGAAAGGACGATTAATATGTCAATGGAATTAAAAGTAGAAAAGAAAATCGAAGAAAGCGAAGTAAATGAAATTGTTAAAGAAACTAGCAAATTAACTGATGATAGAATTGAGGCTTCTTTAAATTATGATTCATTAACTCAAGCAGAAAAAGATGCAATAGATGAATTTAATAAAAAGATAGATGTTACAGATTCTACACAAGTACTTCAATTTGGTAATGCTGCACAAAATAAGATTTCACAATTTTCTGATTCTGTATTAGATGATGTTAGAACCAAGAATTTAGGTGAAGTTGGTAATTTACTTGCAGACTTAGTTGGACAAATTAAATCTTTTAATTCAGACATTTCAAATGATAATAAAGGATTCTTTGCAAAACTATTTTCTAGAGGAAAACAAGAAATAGATACAATTATTGCAAAGTATAACAAGATTGATGGAAATATAGATACGATTGAAAAAAGCTTAGAAAAACATAGACTTCAAATGTTAAAAGATATTAACATGTTTGATGATATGTATGATAAGAACCTAACATATTTTAAAGAACTTTCTTTATATATAATTGCTGGTGATAGAAAACTAAACGAATTAAAGACAGTTGATTTGCCTGCACTTATTAAAAAAGCTGAAGAAAGCGGAGAGCAGATGGATGCTCAAAGAGTTAAAGACTTAGAAAGTGTTATAAATAGATTTGAAAAGAAAGTATATGACTTAAAGACAACAAGAATTATTTCTATTCAAATGGCACCACAAATTAGACTACTTCAAAGTAGTGAAGCAGAACTTGTAGATAAGATTCAAAGTTCTATTACAAATACTATTCCACTTTGGAAAAACCAAATGGTTATAGCACTTGGAATTAACAATGCAAAGCAAGCTCTTGGAGCACAAACAGCTGTTACAAACTTAACAAACGATATGTTAAAACAAAACAGCGAAATCTTAAAACAAGGTTCTATAGAAGTAGCCGAGCAATCTGAAAGAGCAATAGTTGATGTTGAGACTCTTCAAAAGACAAATAATGATTTGATTGAGACATTAGATAAAGTAATCGAAATTCACAAACTAGGAAGAGTTAAGAGACAAGAAGGCGAAAAAGCATTAGAAGAAATTGAAAAAGAATTAAAAGCTAAGATGCTTGAAATTAAAAACGATAATACAGTACAAAGCAATAATATTAAACTATAGTTTTTAAACCAAAACGGGGATGGAGTGTCGCTCCGTCCCCGTTAATACATTTAAAGGAGCTTTATATGGAAAAGAGAAACTTTTTTGATGGTTTATATGATGATTTTTTTGGAATAGATAATAGAAGACTAGAAAAAGAAAATGAAAAGTTAAGAAAAGAATTAGGCATAGATAAGATGAAACCAGCTCCAGAAATAGTCGTTAAAAAAGATGAAAACTTCTTAGATGAAAGAGAAGTAAAAGATGCAAAAGAAGATAGAGACAAAAAGATGGAAGAATGGTTTTCTAAAATAGAAAAACTATATATTACAGATGATTCCAAAAACTTGATTAAAAAGATTATTGAATATATGCGTAAGTATAACGAAAAAATAGAAGCAAATTATATCTCTTTTAATATTCAATTAATATCTAACAATCAAGAAAATATAGAGACAATTTTAGCTATATTAGAAGAAGCAATGGCACTATTTAATTATGGCTTAACTAAGGACTATTCTGAAGTTTCTATGTACAGAGTTAAAAATGATGAACAAATAGAAGAATTATACGAAGATAGATATGGTTTAATATTTTTAACAGATTTAAAAGGATTTGAGATAAACGATAGTACATTTAAAGAAAAATTCAGTCATACATTCTCGGAATTAGTTAGATCTTATGATAAAACAATTACTATATTGGGCGCAAATAAGAAAGAAGAGTTGGATAGCTTTTTTGCACAAATGTCTAAATTAAAAACAGATTATTTTGACTTTGTAATTGAAGGAATTAATCCAGATGTACAAGATGTATATAACGAAGTTTTGGAGATAGCTTCAAAAAGTGTTGAACTTTCTGATGACATGAAAGTAAAACTTCTAGACTATATAGCATTTACTTATCCAAAGACAGAACTTAGTTTCCCTGAGTATAGAAAGTCACTTTGTAAAGATATAGCATTTAATAAAGAGATACCAACTTATGAAAGAGAAAAGACATTAGATGAAATATTTGGTGAGTTAAATGAATTAGTTGGACTTCAAAAGGTTAAGAAGGTATTACACGAATTAGTGGATCTTATGGAGCTTAGAAAAAAAGCGAAAGATTCTTTAGATATCAAAAGTGTAAATCTGCATATGGTATTTTTGGGAAATCCTGGAACAGGAAAAACAACTGTTGCAAGAATCGTTGCGGAAATTTTATACAACTTAAAATACATTAAACAGAATAAATTGGTAGAAGTATCTAGTAAAGACTTAGTTGGTGAGTATGTTGGTCAAACTGCACCAAAGACTATGGGCGTTATAGAAAAAGCAATGGGTGGTCTTTTGTTTATAGATGAGGCATATACTTTAGCATCTAGTGGCGGTAGTACAGGAAATTCATTTAATGAAGAAGCTATTGCAACGTTAATTCAAGCAATGGAAAATTATAGAGATAATCTTGTTGTTATATTTGCAGGATATACTAAAGAAATGCAAGCATTTTTAAATACAAATTCAGGAATAGTTTCAAGAATAGGATATACTCTTGAATTTGATGATTATACTACAGATGAACTAATCTCTATATTTAATGGCATGATGAAAAAATCTGGATTTACAGTTGAAAAAGATGCTTTAGAAGAATTAAGAAAAGTAATTGATGATTATAGAGAAACAGAAAACTTTGGTAATGCACGTTTTGTGAGAAATGTGTATGAAAAGACTATTATTAAACATGCATCAAATACGAAGAATAAAACATCTAAAAAATCACTTAAGACAATTTCAAAAGAAGATATTAGCACAGATGAACTTATAAAAATGTAGTAGCGGCGACCAATCGTCAAATCGTAGCGGCGACTAATCGTCAAATCGTAGCGGCGACCATTGGTCGCCACCATATATTGAGAGGAGCAATATGAAACCTATTTTATTTCCCAATTTGGGATTAGAATTTAATATAAATCAAGTAGCATTTACTCTATTTGGAAAAGATATATATTGGTATGGAATAATAATAATGTCTGGAATTATATTAGCATTATTTTTAATGTGGCGAAGAACTAAGAGTATGTCAGACATAGAAAAAGCTACTACAAAAATTACATGGAATACTATAACGGATATTGTATTATTTATGCTTCCAATTGGAGTGATATGTGCTAGATTGTATTTTTGCATATTTAAATGGGATTATTATGGAGCACACCCAGAAGATATATTTAAAATTTGGAATGGCGGTTTAGCAATCTATGGTGGAATAATTGGTGGTTTAATTACAGGAATTATTTTTTGCAAAGTTAAAAAGATACAAGTCTTTGAAATGGCAGATTTTTGTTTCCCATATTTAGCACTTTGTCAATCAATAGGTAGATGGGGAAACTTCGTAAATCAAGAAGCGTTTGGAGCTGAAACAGATTCTTTCTTTAAGATGGGATTATTTAATAATGAACTAGGAAAATATGTTTATTATCATCCAGCATTTTTATATGAAGCACTTTGCACATTCTTAATATTTGTTATTTTACTAATAGTGTCAAAAAGAAAGAAATTCTCAGGCCAAGTAATGTTTTTATATTTTATGCTATATGGCATTGCAAGGTTCTTTATTGAAGGACTTAGAATGGATTCTTTATATGTGGGAGAGACAGGAATAAGAGTTTCTCAACTATTATCATTAATATTATTCATTGTATTCTTTGTAGCATATTTATTTAAAAGAACAAATTTAAGAGCAAAATTAATTAAGATTCTTCGAGAAAACAAGGATTAATTAGTTGACAAGAATATAATATACGTATATAATGAGCTTACAATTTAATATTGATTATCAAGAGTGGACGAGAGATTCGGCTTTATGACTCCACAGCAACCTATTAAGTTAGGTGCTAATACCGACAAAGTATAAAAGTGCTTTGGCTGATGATTGTAAAATCTAAAAGATATATCGCCTCGGCACACGCCGAGGCTTTTTTATTTTGCCGTAGCGGCAATCATCAATTGCCATGGCGAGCAATGCTCGCCTGTACGTAGCGGCGGTCATCGACTGCCATGGTGAGTAATGCTCGCCTGTATGTAGCGGCGGTCATCGACCGCCATAAAAAAGGAGGAAATATAAATGAAAAAATTTTTTACATCAGAAAGTGTAACAGAAGGACATCCAGATAAGTTATGTGATTTAATATCAGATAGTTTATTGGATGCTTATCTTGAAAAAGACAAGAATTCAAGAGTGGCTATAGAAAGTGTAGCAAGTAAAGGAAAAATCTTTATAACAGGTGAAGTAACTTCTAATGCCAATTATTCAAAAGAGGATTTGGAAAAAATAATTAGAAATGCAATCAAAGAAATTGGATATTTTGGTGATGTAGATATAGACTATAATACTTGTGAAATAGAAATTAAAATATCTTCTCAATCTCAAGATATTGCACTTGGTGTAGATAAATCGCTTGAAGAAAAAGAAGGAGAAAAAGTCTCTTCGGAAGGCGCTGGAGATCAAGGGATGATGTTTGGCTATGCTTGTGATGAAACAACAAATTATATGCCTACAGCTATTTATTATGCACATGAACTTTCAAAAGCATTAACTAATGCAAGAAAAAATGGAGATATAAAAGATATAGGTGCAGATGGAAAAACACAAGTAACAGTTGAATATGATGATGAGAAAGTAAAAAGAATAGACACAATAGTATTATCTACACAACACAAAGATTCAAAAGATATAGAAGAATTAAGAAAAGAAATAAAAGAAAAGATAATCAATAAAGTAATTCCACAAGAATTGTTAGATGAAAATACAAAGTACTATATTAATCCTACTGGAAGATTTGTAATTGGTGGACCATTAGGGGATAGTGGATTAACAGGAAGAAAAATAATTGTAGATACTTATGGAGGAGCTGCACGTCATGGTGGAGGTGCGTTTTCTGGAAAAGATCCAACGAAAGTAGATAGAAGCGGAGCATATATGGCTCGTCATATAGCGAAAAATGTAGTTGCAAATGGTTATGCTAAAAAATGCGAAATCCAAATTTCATATGCAATTGGAGTAGCAAATCCAACTTCTATTTTTGTTGACACTTTTGGAACAAACACTATACCGGAAGAAGAAATAATTAAAAAAATTGAGAATAAATTTGATTTAACTCCAAGAGGAATTATTAATTATTTAGATTTACAAAAACCAATTTATAAGAAAACAACTAACTATGGTCACTTTGGAAAAGATAATTTATCTTGGGAAAAAATAATTGAATTATAAAACAAAAACCTCAAAAGCGTTTCAACTAGAAGTCGCTTTTGAGGTTTTTTTAGGTCAGGGCTCGTCAAATGGCTTCCACTCGGCTTCCCATCCATCGCCGCCGTCAAACTTAAGATAAGGAAGAAGCCAGATCGGGCAAACATACGAGTAAGCTATCATATTCATTGATACAATCATATGTTAACATAAAGCAAATAATAAGTAAAATAATTAATATCATATAAAACATAAGTAGAATTTATGTTTTATTACATTTTTATTATAAATATTCTTAATATTTGAACGCTAAAGCATAAAATGAGATAATATTAACTAGAAGATACTTTATAGGGAGTGAAAAGAATGGATATTAATTACGAACTTTATAAAATGTTTTACAAAGTTGCTAAAGTTGGATCATTTACGAGAGTTGCAGAAGAAAACTTTATTTCTCAATCTGCTGTAACACAAGCGATGAAAAAATTAGAAAATCAATTGGGAGGAACTTTATTTATTAGAGCAAAAACTGGTGTTACACTTACTCCTGAAGGACAAACTTTATTTGAATATATTAACGATAGTTTGGAAACTTTAAATAGTGCAGAAAATCTTTTTTCAAAGTATAAGAATTTAGAGAAAGGAAAACTTAGAATTAATTGTGGTTCTACACTTGTTGAAACGGTTATGCTAAAACCACTAATTAAATTTGCAAAAGATTATCCAAACATAAATATCACAATTGAAAATGGAGTATCTGTAAATAGTATAGAAAAAATTGCAAATGGACAATTAGATTTATCGGTATTTAATTTTCCTATTAAAAATGAATACGATAACGTAAAAGTTGAAGCTCTTTCTGATGCAGATATGTGCTTCTTTACAAATAAAAACTATTATAAAAAAATTGCCAAAAAGAAATTTGATTTTAAAGATATAAGTAAGTGTTGCTTAGCTTTGCCAGCAAAAGGAAGTAATTCTAGAGTTTGGTTAGATAATAACTATGAAGAACTAGGTATTGTGCTAAATTCACAATATGAATTTTCAAGTGGTAAAGTTTTGATTAATTTTGTAAAAAATACAGAAACAGTTGGATATGCCAATAAAGATATAGTGCAAAGAATACTAAAAGATGATGCTGTAATTTTAGCAAATGATTTTAAAGTAGATAGAAAAGAAGTTGGAGTAGCATATTTAAATGAAAAGATAACAAGTGCTGCCACATTAAAATTTTTACAATATTTAAAAGAATATAATAAAGTCAAATAAGGATGGTTTAAATGAAAATATTTGTAGTTGGACCAAAACATTCTGGAAAGACGGTATTTATAAATCACTTAATGAATCTGTTACCTACAGAAAGAATTAGAAGAGTTGAAGGCTGCCCGGATGGCGAAAGTTTGTGGAGTAGCTCACCGAACGCTGAAGAGGTTGAACTTGTAAGGCAAAAAGGAGAGCATTCTGATCGCTATATACAAAATACCATCAAGCGAATTAATCTTTGCGATGAAAGAATTGCAATTATAGATATCGGAGGTAAATTAAATAGCGGAGAAAAAATAGTTGAAGGTGCTATAGATAGAATAGAAGAAAACAATAAGCTTATTTTTTCTCAAGGAGATTCTTTTATAGTTGTTAGCGGAGACAAACAAAAGACAAAAGAATGGATAGAATTTTTTGATAAAAAAGTTATAAGTAACAAAACTTTAAAACCACTTAGATGTCTTGCTAAAATTACAACGTTTAATCCAGATGATCCAGAATATAAAGATAAAAAGTCAACAATGGTAGAGCCGGAAGGCGAAGTGCTATGTGCCAACATGTATGGCTTAAAGAGAAGCCAAAAACTAACTGATGACCAACAATTAGTTTTTAAACAAATAATGAGTATGTTGTTAGATGTAACTAAAGATGAAGCAAAACCAGCTTCACATTATGATGTGGATGGATATGATTTGGCAGAAAAAGCTGGAGTAGTTAAATATGTCAGCGAAGATAAAACTAAATATTGTAGAAGAATACTTTTCCCAAGAGATAGAACTGCAGAAATATATGAAGCAATTGAAGGCATGGATTTTGAAAGACAAATGGAAACAGGAGAACCTGTTACAGTTGGAAACTTATATAATGGTAGAGTAACAGTAGCAGTTTGCGATGCTTTAAGAAAATGGAAAAGTAAATCTGGCAAAATAGGAATAAGAAACGTAGAAGTATTTGATGAAATTTCTAAAAAGAGTATGCCAATAAAAGAAATAGAAGAACAGAAAGAATCAAATGCTCATTTTTGTATAATGAGAGGCTCAATGCTTGCTATGCACAAAATAGAATCGCTTGGCGCATCATTTTTAAACATTGATGTTTATGGTGATGATTTAAGCGATAGAGATTATTTAGATTCATTAAAAATTCCTAATTTAGAAAAAAATAAAGTGTTATATATTTCTGGAAGAATACCACATTATTTGCTTGCATCTATTTGCTTAAGCTCACATGTTGAGACGATTTATACATATACTCCTGGTGCTGGTTTTACTTGTGTTAAACATGATGTAGAAGTTGATAAAACGGATGGCGAACAAAAACATTGGGTTGGAAAAAAGATAGCGGATATAAAAGAAGTAGAAAATTCTGAAGGAATAAATATAACAAAATTTTTCTTAGATAGAAAAAGAGATTCTAAAACTAGTGGTATGGATTATGTTAGAGAGGAATTATTTACTTTAGAAGAATTAGATGAATTAGAAGCTCTTAACTTGCCAAACAATATGAAATCGATTCATGATAAAAGAAAGTCACATAGTAAGAAAGTGTACAAAAAGAACACAGGCATTAGAGAAAAGATAGTAAAAGGTGAACTACGAACAATAGATGTAGAAACAAAGAGTAGAAAAGAAATGGTTAAAAATATGATTTCAAATAGTCAAGCTAAGCGAGTTGTTAATTTGAAATCTACAAAAAAAGCAGTAGAGAAAGATGAAAGAAGTAGGAAAAAG
>JAEEGL015906211.1_pt1 | contig 14275 bp, 9 predicted proteins | sample 9134231 | NCBI WGS metagenome assembly JAEEGL01 (sample SAMN16246548, study PRJNA631951) | gut metagenome | biome: gut microbiome; feature: rumen; material: fiber-attached | host: Bos | place: Iran: Karaj | collected 2018-10 | reverse complement strand
CCCATCCCCAATCCCCAATCCCCCACAAAAATTATTAAAGACTAAATTTAAAAATTCAATATAAAAAATATTTATAATTAATTAAATAAAATTAATTAAATAATAATGTTAATTAAATAAATCTAAAAAAGTTTTCCATTGTCCTTCAACAAAATATAAAAAACTATTATTAATATATTCATCATTTTGTCTCATAATCCATTTTTTTGCAAGAGGTTCTTCAGACATAATAGGAAAAAATTCTTTAACATACAATTGATTAAACAAATTTTCAAATTTTTTTATATCTAAATCTTTAATATATTTATATGATTCATAAATATAAAAATCAAAATCTAGTTCATCAAAATTTAAATCCTGAAAAAATTTATAAATTTCAATTCCACTTTCAAAAATTTTTTTATCTTTATTTTTTTTAAATAAATCTAAAATAATAACAGCAATTAAATAATATAAAGAAAGTGGATGATTAACCATAATATAATCAAAAATTCTAAAAATTATTTCAGTTCTATTAATATTATGTGTAAAAACAGTTACTAACCAACTAGAAGCAAACATACATAAACCATTATATTCACTTAATTTAACATCAATAAAATTTTTTTGAAAATCTTCATCAATAGTTTCAATAACAAATTTTAATATTTTAACACATGACATAAATTGATATGAATCATTTTGTTTTGGATTGATTTGTAAATTTTCTTTTAAATTAAATTCACTGAATCTTTGAAAAACATTTAAAGAATATTTTTTTTCTTTTATGTATAATATGTAAAAATATAAACCTATGTCATGATAACCTTGAAAATAATTATAAACGTTGTTGTTTAATTTATCTAATTCTAAAATAAAATTATGTAAATCTTCTTTTATTTTTTTTGAAAATTTTTCAACATTTTCACCATTTTTATCATATTTATCTAAAATAAAATAAATTTTACTTCTATTGCAATCTTGTAAAATTACTTTTAAATTATTTGAATTTTCTTTTTTGTTTGAATCTTTGTTTTTTTTATTAAAAATATTTAATTTAAATTTATCTTTATTATAAAATCTATCAACTTTTTTTTCTGGTGAAACATAAAGCATTTCATTTAAATTATCATCTTGAATATTATAAATTTTTAAATATAAAATTTTTCTATTTTCATTTGATAAAAATCCGCCTTTGCTTATTGAAAATTTTTGAATGTTTTCATAATCTTCAATTGAAATTAAATTTTTATTTTTAATTGAATTTATAAATTTATTTAAATTTTTTATTTTATTTTCAATTTCTTCGATTTTGTTATTTTTATTATTTTTAAGATAATATAAATATTGTTCATCACATGTTTTTAAATATTCATTAAAATAATTTTCAATATTAATATCTTCATTCATAATAAAAAATAAAATAAAAGTTTATTAAAAATAATTTTTATCTAATATTTAAAAAAAATAATTAATAAAAAATTATTAATTATTTAAATTTTATGAAAGAAGAATCGAAAAAAAATTATGATGATTATTATTCAAATTTAGCTGAAAAATTGCCTCAAAATTTTTTTAAAAATATAATTGAAAAAGAAAATTTAGTTCAATTAAGTTCAAATCCTTCGGAAGAAGCAGTTAGTGAATTAGGAAGTTTATATAAAAAAGCAATAGAAATTTATAGTAATGTTTCAAAAGATAAAGTAATTTTTTATTCGAATAAATTGAGTAAATTATTAATTGGAGCGCAAAAGGCTCAGAAAAAAAAAGAACAAAAACCTTCGAATTGGTCAAAATATTTTGATGCTAAAAAAAAACATACTAATAAATTTATGTTATTTTTTGAAATTAATAAATATAAAGGAAAAGTTGGAAATATTGTTGATAAATCTAATAAAAATTTAAATGTAGGAAATAAACAAATAATTTCTGATTTAATTCAACAAGAAACTAATTTTTTAGAAAAAAAAAATAAAAAAAAAAACTTTTACTAAAGAAGATATTCATCAAAGAAAAGATAGTTTAAATGTTAATAGAAATAGTATTAATAATATTATTAATAATAATGAAGAAAATAAAAAAAAAGAAGAAAGTCCAAAAAAAAAAAAATTATTTTCTCAAAAAAATGACAAAATTGATTCTTTAATAAAAGATTTTATTAAAAAATTTCAATATTCTTATTTAAATAGTCCAATTTTTGAAGCACCTTTAAAAACAATTTCTGAAATTTTTGATGAAATTTATGAAAATAAAATACAAAATTATTATGAATATCAAAACCAAATTAAAGGATTTGAAATGCTTTTAAATGATAAACAAGCAGGTGATGAAGATGATGAAAATTTACAATATTATATTACTGATCTTAAAAATGAAAGAGAAAAATATTATCAACAAATAGAAGAAACTATTGTTGATCTTAAAAAAGATATTAATAAAAAATGTGCACAAATTTCTATTGATGAAGAAGCTAATATTAAAAAATATAAAATTGAATTTTTGAAAAAAATTGCTAAAATTTTTCAATAATATTTTATTTATATTTTAATTAAATTATTATTCTAAATATTAAAAATTTAATTTAAAAATAAAATTATTATTATTTAATAAAATAATTTTCATAATAATAAAAATATTTATTTATTTTTATAAGCTGCAAAAACACATTGATCATCATCTGGAGCAATTAAAAAATCATATCCTCCATAATTAATTTGAAGAAATGTAAGTTCATTAACAGGATCAATATCTCTACAACAAGAAACTGCTTTTTTTACTAATTTTGGAATTCCAGAATAATCTGATGAAAAAACATTTGGAATATTTTTTTTTTCATCATCTTCAAGATCTTGATTTAATTTTTTACCATTTTTATCTAAAACTAAAAATAAATTTACTCCATCGTATTTTTGAATACGTTTCATAATATCTTGAGCTGATGCCATTTTATTATTTATTTTATTTTAATAAGTTATTTTTTTATTTTATTATTTATATTTTAATTTAATTTTTTATTTGAAAATATTTTTTTCTTTAAAATTAAAAAATAAAAATTTTATTATTTTTTAAAAAAAATTTTAAGATTTAATTTTTATTATTATTATTAAGCAATAAAAATTTTTTAATTAAAAAACAAATAATTAAAAATATTAAATTTAATTTAACCTAAATTTTAAAATATTTTTTATATTTATAATTAAAATGTAAAAAATTTATTATTTAATTTATTAATAAATTTATATAAAATGATAATCATTATTAGCTCTTAAATTATTAGAAAATTTTAATGAACTTACATCTTCTTTAATTTTATTTATAAAAATATCATTATTATATAATTGTTTAATTTTATAAGAATTTCTATCATAATTAATCAATGGATCATTTTTAAAGAATATTTTATTATAAAAATTAGAATCATGAATTATTCTATAACCATGTAATTTATAAGTTGTTTTATTCCAAAAAGGAATAAAATCAGTATTATTGTTATTATCATAAGAATTTATGTTTCTTTTTCGAAAATTTTTTTTTCTAATAATTTTTTTATAAATTCCGTTTTTAATTTCATCATCAATAGTTTTATTTTTAATTAATTGTTCATCTATTTTACTTAATTTATTTCTATATGAAATTACTATTTTTGGGATTAAAACTTTTGATTTATTAAGAATTTTTCTTTGGGATAAAACACTTATTAAAGGAAAAGGTGTATCAATTAAAATATTTTTCCCTTTATTATTATTATTATTATCTTTTAATTTTTCAATTTTTTCTTTTATTGATTCTTTATAAAATTTTACTGCATAACCATCAAAATTATCAATTTTATTAAATTCTTTATTTTCTAATAATTTTAATATATTTTTCTTTCTTAATTTATCAATATTTATTTTTAATGAAGTTATAAAAGAATTTTTATTCATTAAATTTATTATTATTATTATTATTATATTTTTTATATTAATTCTAATAATTTAAATATTATTAAATAATTATTAATTAAATATTTATTTATAAAATTTTATAATTTATTTTCATTATTATTTTGAATGATTTTATTATTATTATTAATAATATTATTAATATTCTTCATTTCAATGTCATAATAAACATAATTACAAAAAGCTTTTTTAAAATATTTATAATTTTCATAATCATCTTGAGTTTTATATAAATTTTCTTTAATATATTTTTCTATTTCAATTGAAATAGATTCGCTATTATTTTTAATTGAATTTAATTTTTGATAAATATTAATTACATTATTATAAATTTCTTTTGATATATTATTCATAATATTTTTATATTCATTTATTTGATTTAAATATTTTTCTTTTAAATTTTCAATATTATTTTTTTCTTTTTTTATAATTGAATCACTTTTATTTAATAATGAATCATTTTCTTTATAAATTTTTACTGATTCTATTAAATTATTATTATTATTAAATTCATTTGTATGATTTTTTGTGCTATTAAATAAAAATGAATCTGTGTTTTCAATTAATGTAAAATTATCTTCGCTATCAATTGTGTTTTTATTTGAAATTGGAAAATTTTTTTTCTTTTTTTTAATTATTATTTTTTTAATTTGATTATTATTTTTCGGAAGAGGAATATCAATTTTTGAATAGTTTTTATTATTGTTATTATTATTATTATTATTATTAATTAATTGAAAATTATTTTGTTGTTGAGAATTTTTTGCTTTTTTTATTATGTTATGAATATTTAATCGTATTTTTTTCTTTTTAGAATTTTTATTATTATTATTATTAATTTTATAATAATTTTTCATTTCAATAAAATTTTCACTTTTATTATTATTACTATAATAATTATTATTATTGTTTTTATTATTATTTTTTGAATCTGCGCTTTTACGATTTTTTAAATTAATAAAGTTATTATTTTTAATAAAATAATTAGATTTTATTTTTTCTCGATTTGATTTTATTTTTTTAATATTATTAATAATATCTGAAATTTGTTTACTTTTATTTGCATTTATATTACTTACATTTGTATTACTTATATGTTTCTTTTTATATAATAAAATTTTATTTGATTGTTTTGAAAAAGAAGACAATTCATTACTATTATTTCTTTTATTTTTATAAATATTATTATTATCATTATTATTATTAATAATAGAATTTAATTTTTTAAAATTAGTATCAATAGAACTAATTCTAATTTTATTTTTTGAATTTCTGGTAAATTCATTAAAACTATAATAATTATTTATTTGACTAGTAATTTTATTTTCTTTTTTATTTATTTCATTATTATTATTACATAATTCGTTATTATTATTATTATTAATTTCTTTAATATATAAATTCAAATCAATCCCAACTTCTTTTGCTTTTTTAATAAAAATATCCATATTAATCACATCTTTCATTTTAGGTCTTTTTTCTTCATTTTTATTCAGTAAAATATGTATCATTTTTCTCAAATCTTTTGAATAACATTCATCAACATCATCATATTTATTATTAATAATTTTTGAATAAATTTCAATTTGTTTTTCTCCTTCAAAAGGATGTTTTAAACAAGCCATTTCATATAAAACACAGCCTAAAGCCCAAACATCACTTTTATCATTATAAGGCAAATCTTTGCAAACTTCGGGAGATAAATAATAAGGCGTTCCAATGAAAGTATGTGCAAATGAATTTGTATGTTTTAATATTTTTGCTACACCTAAATCACCTATTTTAATTGAAAAATCTTCGTTTAAAAAAATATTTTTTGTTTTTATGTCTCTATGTAAAATTTTTTTTGAATGCAAATAAAATAAACCTAATGAAATTTGTATAAAAATGAACCAAATTAATTTTTCATTTAATTTTTTGTTTTTTTGCATGTATAAAATTAAATAATCACATAAATCACCGCTATTGCAAAATTCTGTTATTATGTTTAAATTTGATGTGTTTTTTTCAAAATAACTATCATAAAATTTAAGAATAAATTTATTGTTTAAATTCGATAAAATTTTTGATTCATTTTGAATTTCTGAAAAATTATTTGAATCATTCAAATCTTCTTGTGTAATTTTTATTTGTTTTAATACAAAAATTTTATTACTATTTTCAATTTTAATTTGGAATATTTTTGCGAAAGAACCTTCTCCAATTTGTTTAATAATTTTATACTTTTTGAAATTTAAATTTGAGTTTTTTTTAGACATTTTTAAATTTATTTTAAAAATAATTATTATTTTATTTTATTATTAATGTTAAGTGGAATAGTAAAATTAGCGGATATTAATGATTTTATTATGCCTAATCAAGAATGTGTAAAAAATATTTTAAATAATAATAAAAAAAATGTTACTAAAATTAATTTATTTGATTGTCTCGCTTGCAATGGTTGTTTAACTTCTTCTGAAACAATTTTAATTAAAGAACATTCTTTACAAAAACATTTTGATTTTTTACAAAAAGAAAAGAAAAAAATTTCAATTGCTTGTATTTCAAATCAAAGTTTAGAATCATTGAATTTTTATTTTAAAATTGATTATAAAAATATTCTTAAAATTATTTGTAAAATATTAAATATAGATTTAATTTTTACATTAGAAGATTTTATTTATTTTACATTAAATTTGGTTTATGATGAAATTAATAATAATAAATTAATTTTATTTTGTAGTGAATGTCCTGGATGGACTTTTTATGCTCAAAAAAAAATAGGAAAAAATATTATTAATCATTTGAGTAAAATTAAAAGTTCTCAACAAATTTTTTCTATAATTATTAGAGAAAAAATTAAAAATTTTGTTAATAATTGTTTTGATGATGTTTATATTTGTTCTATTGCTTCTTGTTTTGATAAAAAAATCGAATCTATTCAAAATAAAAATGAAATTAATTGTGTTTTAAGTACAATTGAATTAATTGATAAAATTAAAGAAGAAATTGAAAATTTTGATTTTAATTTTGAATTTAAAAATTATTTTACGTTTGAAATTTTTGAGAATTTATTAGAAAAATTTAAAATTAATAACAATAATAATAATAATATTGAAAATTTAATTAAATATTTAATTGAAAATAATAATAATTCAAATTTTTATTCTCCAATTTATTTATTTAAAAATAATTATTCATCAAATAATTATGTTGAATTTATGATTTATAAATTAACTTCAGAAAATAAAAATTTTTATATAGAAAGAAAAAAAGGGAAAAACAAAGATTTTAATGAAATTTTAATTTATGATTCAGAAAAAAAAGAGAATTTAATAAAAAAATTTGGTATTGCTTATGGATTTAGAAACATTCAAAAATTAGTAAATGATTTTAAAAATAATAAATTAAATTATGATTTTATTGAAATTATGGCTTGTCCTGGAGGATGTATAAATGGTGGAGGACAAATTAGAGAAAATAATCAAAATAGAGAATTATTAAATTATGTTAATTCAAAAATTGATGAAAAAAAATTTTTTGATTTTAATAATAAAAATAATAATATTTTATTTAATTTTATTTATAAAAATAATTTTGATAAAAATATTTTTTATCAAAAATTCAAAGAAATTGAATTTTCTATGAGTGATTTACAATGGTAAAAATTTTTTAAATATAAATTTATAATTTTTTTTTAATATTATTTATTTTATTTTTAATATTAAATGAAAATTACACAAAATTATTTATCATTATTATTAAATAATAATAATAATAAAAATACTCTTATTTTAAACAATAAAGAATTAAATTATAATAATAATAAAAATAATTTAAGTAAAATTTTTGAAAAAAATATCTTTTTAAATAAAATTATTAAACATAATTCTATAAATTCTAATTTAAATAAATATAAATTTAATACTAGTAGTTTAATTTTAAAAGAAAATCCATTAAAAAATTTTTTTATTCAAAAAAGACAAAAAATTAATTACTCAGGAATTGAAGGATTAAATATAAATAAAGAAAAAAATAAATCTTTTGAATATAATTTAAATGATAAATTTGATAAAAATTCAATTAATAATTTTCCAATAATAAAATATAATAAAAAAAATTCAAATTCAATAAATTATTTAACACGAAGAAAAATAAATAATTTTATTTCATTAAACAAAAGTCAAAAATTATCATCTGAAATTTTTAATTTAAAAGAAAAAGAAAATAAATATTTTTATCAAAAAGAAATGTCAGTAAATAATTTATTAAGAACATCACAATTTTCAATAAATTTAAAAACAATAAATAAAAATTATCATAATTATCCAACAACAAAACATTCTTCACCTTACACAGAAACTAAATATATAAAAGCTTTTGCAGCAAATAGTTATAAAGGAAAATATCTTTTAGAAAATCAAAATAAAATTATTATTATTTTAAATGTCGAAAAAAAGAAAAAATTAGTTAATTATTGGCCTATTAATTTTTCTTTATTTGGTTTATATGATGGATTTTTTGGAAATAAATGTTCAGAATTTTTATCTGAAAATTTACATAATAATATTATTTATAATAAATATTTTTTTAAAAATTGCTCTAAAGGAATTGTTGAAGGTTATTTAATGACTGAAAATTTATATAAAAAACAAATTTATGAAAATAAAGAAATTAACAATAATAATAATTATAATTTTTCTATAGATAATAGCGGAAGTATGAGTGTTAATATTTTTATAATTGAAGACTCAATTTATATTTCAAATTTAGGTGATAGTAGAATATTAATTTCAAAAAATAATTTAAAAGAATATTTTCATATAAATAATATTCATAATTCTTTAAATTTAGATGAAAAAAAAAGAATTTTAAATAAAGGTGGTTTTTTTAAAAAATTACAAATGAATTGGAATAATCTTCCTAATAATATTATTTCTCCTACTTTTGAAGTAGTTATGCCTTGTAAATTAAGAACAACAAGATGTTTTGGAGCATTTGAATCAAAAAAAATAAATAAGGATTTAATTTTATTGATTCCTGAAATTAAAAAATTAAAAATTAATAAATTATTAGATTTAATATTTGTAGGAAATCAAGAAATTTTTAATAGATTAAATAATAATGATATTTTTTATTGTTTAAAATTAATATTTTTTAATAATTGTGAACATAATGAAAAAAATAATAATTGTTATTTATGTTTGCATAAAAAATGTCAAAAATTTATTGATTTAATTATAAAATCTGCTCAAAAAAAAGGTGCTTTAGGAAATTTATCATGTTTATTAATAATATTTAATGAAAAAATAGGTTACATAAGTTCAATTTAGTATAATATATAAATAAATGGATTATTTATTTTTTAAATATATTATTTATTATAATAAATAATAATGATTATTTTAAAATTATTTTTTTTTAAATGGAAATTATTAATAAACTCATAAAAAAAAAAGAAATAATTATAAATCAAGATAATAATATTATTAATAACGATATATCATTAGATTCAATATCAAATGAAGAAGGAGATTCAAATTATATAGGTGAAGATATAATTTTTTTACATAATTATTTTGATGTAAGAAAAATGGAAATTCCAGATTCAAATTCAATTCAACCTTTTAATTTATTAACAATTGATGAATTTTCACAAGAAACTATTATAGATGCAAATAAAATGGAAGATATAAAAATAGATATATATTTACAAATTCTTTGTCCTAAAATAGCTAAATATATGACATTTAGTGATATTAATTTTAATTGTACTTTTTTAAGAAATTTATATTCATATGCCGAAGAATTAGGTTTTGAACATACAGAAGGATATCTATTTCCTTTAATTAGATTATTAACTCAAGTAACATCAAAAAAGAAAGTTAAAAATGAGATAATTTATGCGTTTTTAGAAAATATGGATAAATTATGTGATTTTTTATTAAAAAATAAAGAAAAAGGTTATAATAAAATTATGAATGATATTGTTCCAGTAATTAAATTTGTATTCGAAACAATAACTGAAGAAATAATGTTAAAATTAGCTGCAAAAAATTATATTTATTTAGTAAAAATAGCAAATGATGAAGATAAATGTTCAATTTTAATACCTATATTAATATCATTAGCTGAGACAGAAAATTTATCTTTTAAATTAATATCAATTGAAATATATAATTCAATTGCAAATAATGTAAGTCCAATTATAATTGAATCTTACATTATTCCTTTTATTAATTCTTTTGTAGAAGATTCAAAAGAAATAATTAGAAGAAAAATTGTAAATAATTTAATTAATATTTGTAAAAATATTTCAGATGAATGTTTTAATTATAAAATTTTGCCTATTTATGAAAAATTATGTGAAGATAAACAATTAAATATAAGAATAGATTGTTGTAATGTTTTATCTGATTTATTAAATTTAAGTAAAAATGAAAATATTAGAAATGAATTAATTAATTGTTATGTTCAATTTTCAACTGATCCAAATAATAAAATTAAATTATTAAGTTTAGGTTTATTTGGAAAAATTGTTTTTTATTTAGAAAAATCTGATTTTGAAAAAAAAGATTTTTTATTAAAATATTTTTTATTAGAAGCGAATAAATTATTTTTAGATAATAATCCTGAAAATAATAAATGTAAAATTAATATTGCATTTAATTTTCCTAGTTTAGTTCAAAATATTTGTGAAAAAATATCAATTGAAAAATGGAATGATTTAAAGCCTCTTTATTTAAAATTATGTAATGATTCTGATTTTAGAATAAAAAAAACAATTTCAAGTAGTTTTGCTGAAATTGCAAAAATTATTGGAGAAGAAAATACAATAAAAAATTTATGTGAAATTGTGAAAAATTTATTTGAAAAAAATGGAATGGAAATTAAGCAATCAATAATTAATAATTTACCTGAATTTTTGAAGGTTATAAATAATGATGAAAAAACAAAAATATTATTTTTAACATATTTTAAAAATGATTTAATAATAAATGATAAAAAAAAATGGAGAGATAAAATAAAATATTTAAAAATTGTAGGAAAATTGGTTGATATTTATTCCGAAGAAATTTTATTTAAAGAAATTGTTCCTATTGTTTTAAATTTATGTTTCAATAATATAAATAAAGTTAGAGTTAAAGCATGTAAAAAAATATCAATTTTATTTTATTCAATTTTTCAAAAAAATAAATTTGAAAATGATATAAAAAATATTATTAAATCTTTTGCTTATTGTAGACATTATCATTATAGACAATTATTTTTATATATTTTAATTAGATTTTTTCAAAATGAAAATATTTTTATGGAAAATTTTTATAATTTATTTTATGATTTAACTTTTGATAAAATTGATGTTGTGAGAATATTAATTTCTACTTTTTTGTATAATATTTTATTTAAGAAAAAAAATAAAGAATCATACAATTGGATTTTAAAAAATGAAAAAATGAGAGAAATAATTTATAGATTAAAAAATGATAAATGTTTTGAAATAAAAAATAATTTAAAAGAATTTAATATAGAAGAAGAATATAAAAAAGAAAATACAATTGAATCTTATAATATTAATTTAAAATTTACAAATGAAATGGATATTATAAAAAAACAATTTAATATTCAAATAAATTCTTTAGGTAATAAAAATTGGATAAAACCAGAATTAATAAATAAAGAAGCACAAAATTCAATAATTTTTAAAGAAATGAAATAAAAAAAATTTTTTTCAATATAATAATAACAATAAATTATTTAATATAAATATTTTTATTTAATATATTATAATTTAAATTAAAATATAACATAAAATTTATGGATAACGCAATTATCTTAAATTCATCTAATTTAACTGATTTTGATATAAACACAAATTTATCAATTAAAAATGAAAATAAAAATAATGTAACATTTTATACAACAGGAAATAAAATAATAAATCCATATGAATTAATAGAAGTTAAAGCGAATATAATAACTCCACATATTTATCCTGAAACATTATTACAAAAAAGTGATATTAATTATTTATCTAATTATTTAAATGATGCATTTGAGGTTTATGAAGGTGTTTATCATTATTTAAATTATCAAGATAAAATTGAATTTTTTATTAAAATTGTTTTAGATGAAAAAAATTATTCTCCTCATTTAAGATTAGGAAGTTTAATAGCTATATATAATTTATTAAATAATAATAATTGTAATTATAACAATATTAAAAAATTGATTGATATTTGTTTACAAATTATTATTAACTTTCAAAATTATTATGAATTTTATTTATGTATATGTTTAGATATTTTAAGTTTAATTAATGATAAAGAAATTCTTTTAAATAATATAGATTTAATAAGTTTATTTTTGACTGACGATAATTTTCCTTATTTACAAGAATCATCTTTCAATTGTATTTTTCATTTAGGAAATACAGGAATAAAAACTTTAATTGAAATTTCAAAAAATTATCCTAAATATCAAGAATTTATTTTAACTAAATTAATAGAAACTCCTCATATTCAAAATATTATTGTTGTTAAAGAATTATTAAATGAACTTAAAATGAATAAAAGTTTTCAAATTATAACTGATGCATTATTGGCATTAAATCAATTATATTGGATTGTTTCTGGACAAGAAAATTATCAATATAAAATTGCAGAATTATACGAAGATGAAAAAATAGATAAATTTTTAATTTCAAGTGTTTTAAGAACTTCAGGAAAAAAAGGCAATGAATTGTTGACAAATTTATTAAAAAATCATCCTAATTTTTCAGTAAGAAGTTCAATTTGTAAAGTTTTTAATAAAAGAATATTTTATTTAGATAAATTTTTAAATATTAAATTAAATTTTAATAGACAAAAAAATATAAATAATAATCCTAATTTATTTTTTAAATATCATTTTTCTGATTCTCTTCCAGTTTGTGATGAAAGATATGATAAAATAAATAATAAAAATTATTTAGAAATTTACAGTGAAGCATTTTTAGCAGGATTAAATCGATTTCAAGAAAAAAATTTTAATATAACTTCTGATCCCATTTTAACAAATGAAGGAAAAACAATTAATTCAATTTTTTCATATGATAGATTAATGAAAATAAATAATTTAGAAAATTTTTTTCCTTTAAAAAATCATTTAAATGATATTAAACAAAAAAATAATATTGATTTTATAAATCAATATAAAATAACTCCAGAAATAATAAATTCATTATGTAATGCTTTAATTGATAAAGTTTATATTGTTAGAGATAATGCAGGTAAAACATTAACAAAAATTGGATATCCCGAAACTCAAAATGCAATTAAACCAATTTTAAATATTATTATGACATCTAAAGAAAAAGATGAAAAAATATATTCCAATTTATTTAAAATTTTATCAAGTTTAAATTTACAAAATTATTTAGATGAAATTATTGAATTAATAAGAAATAATTTTAATAAATATTCAAATAATCAAAAAATTATTCAATCAACACTTTTATTAATTCCTCATTTAAAAAATAATTGTCCTGAAGATATTTTAGATTATTTAGAAAAATTTTTATTGTTGTCACATGTTGATTTAATATCATTTGCAAAAAGTTTAATATTTGCAGGAATAAATGGTGAAAATAAATTAATTAATTTATTTAATACAAAAAAAAACAATTATAAATTAATTTCAAATATAGCAAATGCATTTTCCTATTGTGAAGTAGATTCTCCTAATATTGATTTAATAATTGAAATATTATTAAATGAACGTAATTCAAAAAGTGCTTTAGTCAGAAAGAATATTTTATTGACATTAATTAATTTATCTAAATATGAATATATAAGCACTTATTTAATAAATAAAAATATATTAGATATTTATTACAATAGTTTAAATGATTTTGATGAACAAATTGCTTTTATTTGTATGAAACAATTAATTTCATTTGGTGCAAAAGGAGAATTATTATTTATTCAAGGAATATTAAATGATAAAAATAATAAAAAAAGAATTATGTGTGCTTTAGGATTAACAGAAATGGGAATTCAAAATTTATCAACTTTATTAATTGCATATTATGAAGAAAGAGAAAAAAATGTAAAAGAAAATATAGAAAATTTAATTTTAGATAAATATAATAATGATAAAGGATTAAACCAGATTATTAATTTTTATAAAAATAAAGAAAATATCCATAAAAAAAATTCTTTAATACAACATATTAAATATATAGATAATAGTATGGTATTAAATCTTAAATTTAAAAAATTTTTAAATAATATATTAGAATTAATGAAAGATAAATAAATAAAAAAATTAATTATTTAATTCATTTTTTTCATTTTTTTTCATAAGAATTGATAATATATAAAAAATTATTT
>JAEEGL013322310.1_pt1 | contig 14275 bp, 11 predicted proteins | sample 9134231 | NCBI WGS metagenome assembly JAEEGL01 (sample SAMN16246548, study PRJNA631951) | gut metagenome | biome: gut microbiome; feature: rumen; material: fiber-attached | host: Bos | place: Iran: Karaj | collected 2018-10 | reverse complement strand
ATAGGCATGAGTATGATCAGAGAACCGTCGATCCCCACCACGTCCGTATAAAACTGCATCAGGTATGTTCCGGACAGGGCGCTTACCATCAGGTACATCAGACTTGGCCCGATCAGATAACCGAGGAAGAGTTCCGCCTTTCCGATCTTTTCCGTATTGACTCTGCTGTTCAGCAGGGAATGGCTCCAATTGATCATAACATTACTCCAACAGGTTGTTTGTTTTATGAGTTTAGTATAGGTTTTGCATTTTTCTGAAACAACAACAGAAACCGGATAGTTGTCGGGAAAATAAAAAAAAGTGGAAAAACCGCTTTTCCATGAGACTCGTCGGAGAACAGGACGGACACTTTAAATCGGGAAGGGAACCCTGTTTCCGAAAATGATCAGGGTATATAATGATTCTATTGTTTTTGGAAAGAAAGGCGGAACTAATGGAGCTGAGAACACGGAAATACGATTTGAAGACTTCAGCACGTTCGGATATGGTGAATATCACGGAAAGAGTGCGCCAGGCTGTCAGGGAAAGCGGCGTGACGGATGGAACGGTGACCGTTTTCGTCCCGCATACCACTGCCGGCGTCACGATCAATGAGAACGCCGACCCGGATGTTGTCAGGGATTTGCTGTACGAACTGGACAGGATGGTCCCCTGGGAGGATGGTTATCATCACTTTGAGGGGAACTCCGCGGCACACATAAAGGCGACTCTGACGGGAGCTTCTGTTCAGGTGATCATAGAAAACGGGAAGTTGCTGCTCGGTACCTGGCAGGGAATCTATTTCTGCGAGTACGACGGACCGAGGAACAGGCACTTTCTCGTCAAAATATCCGGGCAATAACCGAAGGATTGTCCGATTCCGGACTGCGAAGTAGGGAATGTTTTTTGCAACCGGCAGATCGCTGTAATCTAATACGACATAGAAGAAGCAGGACAGACATCATCGGGACGAAGATGTCTGTCCTGCTAATTTCCTGCTGTTTCCGATTACCGGTCAGCTGCCTTCAGGGGGAAAAGATCGAATAGACTCCAATAAACAGCACCATGTAAACGGCAAGGATCAGAATACAGGGCAGCATGTACAGAAACGGAAGGGGAATCCATTTGTGGAAAAGTTCCAGAAAGTAATTGCCCTCTGTTTCAATAGAATAGAAATAGTTCGCGTTCGGATACAGACCGGTCCATCGCATGAGCATGTTGATGATGCTTATGCAGAACAGGATGAGAACTGCGGTAAGCAGCGCAGGCAGGACATCGCTGAACACCGGGCGGTAGAGACCGAACGTCACAATGGCCAGCCCTTCGATCAGAATCATGAAATGGGTGCCGAAAAAACCGATCATTCTCGGAAGCAGGAGAGAGAAGTTTTCAAATTCTTTTCCCGGCATGATCAGCGCGATTAGCGCACCGAGAGGCGCAGAGAAGAAACAGAAAGCTTCCAGCGGCCTGATTCTGAACAGCACGGCGAAGGGAATGAACAGCATGTTGATGTTGCAGAGATGCAGCGGAAGTTCTCCCAGCCAGTTGAATTCGCCCATGCCTTTGGACGCCCTGATAAGGCTGTATTCATCATCGATGGAGAGACAGTATTTGTAGACGAAGAAACCGACAGTCGTTACGGCGCACATAACGGAAAGAACGATGCTTCGGGTCATCTCTCTTTCTTTCCTCAGTGCGACCGAGAGTACAGCAAGGATACATAGAAAAAGAGCAAGCAAACAAAAAAACAATTTGTTGCCTGACTTCAAGACCCACTTATCCTTGTTTGATTCTGTCATATAAAGCTGGCCCTCCTTTCCAGGTCTTTTCGGACCGGACCATAAAGAGAAATGACAGCGCTTCTACATAACGGACAGTCATATCGGATGCGGTTTGATAAAGCAGAAGCAGGCGGCATAAGAGAAAAAGTGCCGCCCGCATTGGCCTTCCGATGAATAGTTGCTTCCGGCAGGCTCAGTCTGCCTGCAGTGCTTCCTCTGGCACATTGCCTTCCCCGTGGCGCACCTGCGTCATAAAACACAGACCAACGGCGGAGATTGCAGCGGCGAAGATGACAGCTGCTGTCTCAGTACCGAATACGCCGACCAGCCAGCCGATGACAGTGGGGCATACCACCGCGGCGGAGAAAGTACCGAAGTAATAGTAGCCCGTGAAAGCTCCGAACCGTTCCGGACCACCGATGGCAAGCATGATGGGCAGAGTATTGAAGGTGGTCAGACCGTTTCCGAACTGCATCAGGCCGTAGCCGATGATCAGCGGGACCGTGTAATTCTTCAGCCCAAACCTCGTCATGAGAGACATGAAAACATAGGCGGTGATGCTGGTGGCGAGGCCGATCATGATAGTCCTGCGGCGACCGAACTTCCGCCCGCAGTAGCCGGACAGGATGGCGATAGGCGCAGCGGAGATCGTGCCGATCGTTTTGATCAGGGAAGCTTTGGTGGAGGCGATATCCAGGATCTTTGTGGCAAAGAGGGTGTAATAGGTACCGAATCCGTCGTTGCCGCCGGAGATACAGAACAGCGCCAGCATCATAATGATCATGCTGCGCTTGACGTCCGGTGCGAGACCGAGGGTATCGATGCCCAGCAGTTTCCGGTCGTCCTCTTTGGAGACTTCCTTCTTAGGCTCGTCCCGGTTGTCCCGGAATTTCACGGTAAGCATCACCACGCCGATCAGCAGCAGAGATACCACGGAACTGGCAAAGAAGATGGAGGAGAAGTCTCCGCCGTCGATCTTTTCCCTGAAGCCCATACCGCTTAGCAGGGAGGGAACGACACCGATGATGATGGTCCACACAGAAGAGGTGATGTTGACGATGGCATTGGCGTCACCCTGATATTTGATGGGGACCATGTCAGGCATGATGGAGACACATGGCGCGCGCCATGTGGACATCACGAAGTTGAAGACGATGATGCAGCCCATCATGAGCAGCACGCCCGCCAGTCCCTCTACCTTGGCTGCCTGGGGGATCAGTGCGAACATCACGGCGCAGACCGGTACGCCGACCAGCAGATAGGGCATCCGCTTACCCCATCTGGAACGCATGTTATCGGATCTTCTGCCATACAGGGGCTGGAAGATCAGCCCGAAGATGTTGTCGATAGTCATGATGAATCCGGTCAGGGTGGAGATCACGGCGACTGGAAGGGCGAAACTGCCCAGATTCCGCAGTTTGGTATCCAGGATCAGGGGAACATAGGAGTTGTAGGTGGTCCAGAACACCATGCATGCACTGAATGCGAAACTTGCGAGGATGACCTGGATGTTGCTGTATCCGCGGTCGTTCTTCTGCTTTTTAGACATGATCGTCTCCTTTTCTGGGTTATTTTGTCATCCGGATATGCCGGAAAAACGGATTCAGACCGAGAGAAGCGCCAGAGCTTCCTCCCTTGTATAGCGGGATTCAGCGGAAGCGGACGGATTGGAAGTGTTGCCGCTCAGTGCAGCGTCCTGCTGTTTCCGATACTGCTTCACCGTACAGCCAAACTGTTTTCGGAAGCGGTCGTTGAGGTATTTCGGATCGGAGAAGCCGGCAGTCAGTGCAAGATCGTAGACGGACAGGGAGGGATCTGCGGCAAGGGCGAGTGCTTTTTCAAAACGCACGTTACTCAGATATTCCTGAAAACGGATGCCGAAGTAAGCCCGGAACAGGTGGGAAAGATAAGTGGAAGAGAGTCCTTCCGCTTTTCCCAAATCTTCCAGTGTTACACCGGTCTCGGCGTGTTCGTCGATATAATCCGCCCACGCGCGCATCCGCGTCAGACGGTCGGCGCTTTTTGAAGTTTCAGGTTCAATCCCATGAGGAAGCTCGTCTGCCAAGTGGACGAGCAGGTCCGCAATGCCTGCCACGGTGCGCAGCCCGTACAAATCGCCCTGTCTGAGGAAAACAAGGGCGGTCTCACGGATTCGGGCTCGAAGTCTTCCATTTGGATCCGGAACGGGTCCGGATCGGAAAGCGAGATCCCGAAGTTCCGGGACAGCATCACGGAGAAAACCGGATGAGATCTGGATGATGAGACACAGGAGATGGCTGTCCGGGCTGTGAAAACTGTGGCTCTCGTTGGAATTCACCAGAAAAAGCGCTTCTGCTTCTGCGGGGTAGTTTTCTTCTCCGATGCGAACGGATCCGGAGCCGCTCAGAACAAGAATCAACTCAAGTTCTCTGTGAAAATGGACGTTCCGGTACCGGATGTCGTTCACAAAGATACTGATGTGGCGCAGCGCCGTATGACGGATGAGCTCGTATTCGTGTTCCATGGACTTATTATACAAAAAATCGCAAGAATGTCATGAAAATTCTGTAAGGATATCCTTTTGCGGACCGGTGTTTTTCCGTATCATAAAAGTATATACAATCAATCAGCTTCTGTTCGGCTGAGAAAGGAAAAAACATGAATCTCTACATCGGCATCGATCTGGGCACCTCCTCTCTGAAGGGACTGCTCGTCAACGAAGAAGGAGAAATCCTGCGCACCGCTTCGTCCGACTATGAGGTATATTATCCCGAGAACGGATGGAGCGAGCAGAATCCTGCGGACTGGGTCAAGGCAATGGACTGCGTTCTTGCGGAACTCAGCCGTGACCACGAGCAGGAGATCCGGGGAATCTCTTTCGGCGGGCAGATGCACGGTCTCGTCGCTCTGGACGGGGACGGAGAAGTGATCCGTCCATGTATTCTCTGGAACGACGGCAGAACCGAAGCGCAGACGTCCTGGCTCAATAATGCCGTCGGGAAAGAAAAACTGTCTTCCCTGACCGGCAATATCGCATTCGCCGGATTCACCGCTCCAAAACTTCTCTGGATGAAGGAAAAGGAACCCGAGAATTTTGCCCGGATCCGGAAGATCATGCTGCCCAAAGATTACCTCGTGCACGTGCTGACCGGGAACTTCTCATGTGATTATTCCGACGCATCCGGTATGCTGCTCCTGGATGTGGAGCACCGCTGCTGGAGCAGGGAGATGTGCGAGATCTGCGGTGTACAGGAGGATTGGCTGCCTGAACTGCATGAAAGTGCGGAACCGGTCGGACACGTGAAACCGTTTTACGGTCTGCCCAACGCCGTCGTGACAGCGGGCGCGGGAGATAACGCTGCAGCAGCCATCGGAACGGGAACGGTCCGCAATGGGGACTGCAATATCTCACTGGGCACCAGCGGAACAGTTTTCATTGCGCAGGACAGTTTTTCAGTGGACAGCGGGAACGCCCTGCACTCCTTTGCTCACGCCAACGGCCGTTATCATCTGATGGGCTGTATCCTGTCTGCGGCATCCTGCCGGATGTGGTGGCTGGAAGACATCATAGGAACCGATGACTACAGCGGCGATGAGAAGGATATCTCCAAAGCGGAAGATACCGGCGTGATCTTCCTCCCATATCTGATGGGAGAACGCAGCCCTCATAACGACACCCGTATCCGTGGTGCATTCATTGGCCTTTCCGCAGATACCACCAGAGCGCAAATGTCCAGAGCCGTCATGGAGGGCGTCACTTTCGCCCTGAAGGACTGCCTGGAGATCGCGAAAGGCAACGGTCTGGATATCCGTTCCACGAACCTCTGCGGAGGCGGAGCCAGGAGCAGAGTCTGGCGGCAGATCTGCGCCGATATTCTGGAGATACCCGTGCATATCCTGACCACCGAACAGGGACCCGGCTACGGCGCCGCGATCCTGGCCATGGTGGGAACGGGAGCTTATGCATCCGCTGAGGAAGCGGTGGATCGGATCGTCCGGACGAGCGAAACGATCCAGCCGGATCCTGATAAATTCGATGTATACCGGAAACGGTATGAAACATTCAGAAAACTGTATCCGCTGCTGAAGCAGCTATACTGATAAACATGGAGGGGAAAAATGAGCGGTTATAATGTTAAGAATTTCGACGAAGCGCTGAAGATCATGAAAGATGCCGGCGTGGAGGAACTGGACAGTCCAAAGGCTAATCATCCGGAACTGGCAAGAGAACTTGCACGCGAGCTCATCGCAAAGATGACGCTTAAGGAAAAGTCACACATGCTCAGCGGACACTGGAATACGCTTCCCGGTATGCTGCACGGACGTGTTTACAACTATGACGCCATTGCCGGCGGAGGCTGCAAAAGGCTTGGTATCCCACCGCTTCTCTTTACAGACGGTCCGAGAGGAGTCGTCATGAGAAACGCCACCTGTTTCCCGACGTCCAACACCCGCGCCGCGGCATTTGATGTGTCGCTGGAGGAGGAAGTCGGCGAGGCAATCGCGAAGGAGTCCATCGCCCTCGGCGCGAACTACTTTGCCGGTGTCTGTATCAACCTCCTTCGTCATCCTTCCTGGGGAAGAGCGCAGGAAGCTTATGGCGAGGATCAGTTCCTCACTGGGAAATACGGCGTCGCGCTGACACGCGGTCTGCAGAAACACGGCGTGATCTCCTGCCCCAAACACTATTATATGAACTCCATCGAGAATCTCCGTTTCTCTGCTTCCGCTGATGCAGACGAAGAAACGCTGAGAGACGTTTATCTTTATCACTTTGAGGATTGCTTCCGCGCCGGCGCGGGCTCGGTCATGTCAGCATACAACAAAGTCAACGGGACCTATTGCGGTGAGAACAAGGAAGTCTTCGACAACCTGAAAAAACTGGGATTTGAAGGCTTCTCCATTTCCGACTTCGTCTGGGGCGTCCATGACGGCCCGGAAAGTCTGCGCGCCGGACTCGATGTGGAGATGCCGCTGACGCTCAAACGCGGCGGAAAACTTGTGAAAGCGGTAAAGAAAGGGGAACTGAACGAGAAATTGCTTGATGAGCACTGCGAAAACATTATCGCGACTATGCTCCGTTTCCAGAACGTTTACCGTGCACAGTCCTTCGGCAAAGATGTGGTGTGCAGCAAAGCGCATACGACTCTCGCTAGAAAGGTCATGGAAAAGGGAACCGTCCTGCTGAAGAACGACGGTATGCTGCCGATCCGGGATACCGGGAAGAAGATCGCCCTTGTCGGCCGCTTCGCCAACGATAAAGTAATTGGAGACCATGGTTCTTCTATGGTGCATCCGCCTTATATTACAACCCCTTACGAAGCATTCTCCAAGGTCTTCAGCAATGTGTCACTGGTTCCGAACAACGATACTGTCGCTTGCGCTGCGGCTGCAGAGCAGGCGGATGCCGTCATTGCTGTGGTAGGTAATGACTACAGGGACGAGGGAGAATTCGTCACTAATTCCAATCCCAAGCTTGTTACCGGAGGCGACAGAAAGTCCCTTCGTCTGCATGATGACGAAATAGCCTTGATCCATGCGCTGCACGCCACCGGCAGACCGCTGACGGTCATCTTTTATTCCGGCTCCGCAGTGATCACAAAAGAATGGGCGGACGAAGCGAATGCCATCCTGTATGCCGGCTATCCCGGTATGGAAGGCTGCAACGCCCTGGCGGACATCGTCGCCGGGAAAGTGAACCCATCCGGCAAACTGCCGTTTACCGTTGCGGAAGACGAGAAGGATTATCCTTATTTCCCGTACTCGGATGAGAAAGATCAGCATGTGGAATACGGATATTATCATGGTTATGCTCTCTTCGAGAAAGAGGGAAAGAAGCCGGAATATCCCTTTGGATGGGGATTGTCCTATACTGCATTTGCATACGGAGATCCATCAGCAAAAGACCTGGGAGACAGGATCGAAGTCCGCTGCAAAGTCCGGAATACCGGGGAATGCTCAGGAGATGAAGCGGTTCTGTTCTTTGTCGGAAGCGGAATGGAAGGCAAACCGCACAAACTGCTGAAAGGCTTCTCGCGCGTTTCGCTGGAACCAGGTGAGGAAAAGGAATGTCTCGTCACGATCCCGAAGCAGGATCTGCGTCTGTATGACAGAGAAAAAGGTGAAATGGTTATTCCGGAGCAGGTGACTGTCTATGTCGGCAAGAACGCTGAAGAAGCAGAGAACAGACGTGTAATTCCAACGAAATAAACAAATAAAAGATATAAAAAGAAAATTTTTGTATCAATCATTCATATTGCTTTTGTATAGTTAAGATAGATAAAAGCTTTATCGGCAGAAGAGGAGTGAAAGAATGAGCAAAACGAAAGAGCAATGGGAGTCCAGAGACCGGCTGGAACTTGAACGCCGGCAGAAACAGATGGATAAACCCGAATACAAGGGCTATCTGTGGGTGCTGTGTATCGTCATCGTACTCGTACACATCATCGATGAGATCGCAACGAACACCGGAGGAATGGTGGAAAGCAACGCCATCAAACAGTTTTTCCCCAACCTCGACCTTTCCACCGGTAAAGCAGCCATGACAGCGATATCTACGCCGCTTGGAATGGTATCCATGCTGGCGCCGTTCTACAAGGCATTGTCCGACAAGTTCGGCAGGAAAATGTTCCTGGTCCTGAACACTGTAGGCTTCTCTCTTGGAATGATCATTGCGTATTTTTCCAATTCGATTGTGGGCTATTCCATCGGAATTGCAATCATTTCGTTCTTTATTGCCCATGACCTTCAAGTCGTGTACATTCAGGAATCCGCACCTCCCAAATACCGTGCGACCATTTATGCGGTAACCAAGGGTATCGGCACATTCGGCCTGTTTGCAGTCCCGTTCCTCAGGCGTTTCTTCGTGGACCGCGACGCTTCTCTGTGGAAAAACGTGTTCCTGATTCCCGGACTCTGCGGTCTCGGTGTCGCACTGCTGACGCAGCTTCTGACCAAAGAATCCAAGGTCTTCCTTGAGCAGAGGGTGAATCATCTGAAGCAGCCCTATGAGGTCCGTCACCCCGAGAAGAAGAAACTGACCAAGGAAGAGAAGAAGGCGGCAAAGGCCAAGGCAAACAAGAGCGGCGTCTTCAGCGCAATCAGCTATCTGTTCCACAACAATAAGGACCTGATGTGGACTACGATTTCTGTCATCATTTTCGCCATCGGCATGATGGGTATTGCCATGAACGTCAACGTCATCATGGCTACGGGTATGAATGAGCAGGAGATCACCAACGCGCAGTCTGTCTATGCATTCGGATACGCTATTCTCGTTATTATCTTCGGACTGATCGGAGACAATCTCGGCAGGAAACCTACCGTTCTCATTACAGGCATCATGTCTATCGTCACATTTATCCTGTTTGTTATCGGCGTACGCAATCACTGGAATTCCTGGCTGATCGGCGTTCTGTACTCCGGATTCCTCGGCGGTTATTGGACCTCTCAGGATTACATGGTCTTCATGGCTTCCGAAAAGGTTCCGACCAAGATCCGCGGATCCGTTCTCGGCGGACTGAACCTGCTGCAATATATCGGCATCGGCGTCGGTACTCTTCTGCTGACAGTTGCTCAGGTATTTATTTCTGACGATATGATCGGCATCGCTTGCGCGATCTCTGCTATTCCCGGCATGATCGTCGCCATGTTCCTGATCATGAAGTACACTTCTGATACCAAGGGAACAGATTTTGAGGCGCTTGATGAAAAAGCCGAGGCAGAGCTTTCCGAGTGATTTATAAATAAGGAGGAGACACGATAGATGAAAAAACTGGATCTGAACAGAAACTGGACCGTCCGCAAGGAAGGATCCGACGCCGTCAAAACGGTGAATCTTCCCCATGACGCCATGCTCTACGAGCCAAGAAGCCGTGAGATGAAGAGCAGCAGCGGCGGCGGTTACTTCGAAAATGGCAAGTATACCTATACCAAAATGTTTGAAGCACCGGCAGAATGGGAAGGGAAATACATCCTGCTGGAGTGTGAGGCCGTCTATCAGAACGCATCGGTATTCCTCAACGGAAAACTGCTGGCAGAGAGGCCGTACGGCTATACCGATTTCTATGTGGACCTTTCCAAAGAACTGAAATACGGAGAAACCAACGAGCTGACCGTGATCGCGGACAACGCCGCGGCACCGAATACCCGCTGGTATTCCGGCAGCGGAATCCACCGCCCGGTATGGCTCCATGTGGGCGGGACGGTCTCCGTTGCTCCTCAGGGCATTCTCGTTACGAACAAGGATTCCGAGACCGTATCGGTTGAGGTCCGGATTCTCGGTGAGAAAGAAGGCGTGACTGTCCGTACCGAGATCCTGGACGGAGAGACGGTCGTTGCCTCCGCGGAGGGGGAGAAGGTCACCCTGACAGTGCCCGGCGTAAGGCTTTGGAGCGCTGAGACACCTGCGCTTTACTGCTGCAGGGTCACCCTATGTAAGGAAGGGAAAGTGCTGGATGACGCGCAGACCGCATTCGGTTTCCGCACGGTCTCCTGGAGCGGAGACGGACTGAAAGTCAACGGAAAAGAGGTCCTGTTGCGCGGCGCCTGCATCCATCACGACAACGGTATCCTCGGAGCAGCCTGTTTTGCCGATGCGGAAGAACGCAGAGTCCGGATCCTGAAGGAAGCCGGCTTCAACTCCATCCGTTCCGCGCACAACCCCATGTCCAAGTCGATGCTGGACGCCTGCGACAGATTGGGTATGTACGTCATGGACGAGACGTTCGATATGTGGCTGATCCACAAGAATCCCTACGATTATGCGGGGGAAACATTCAAAAAATGGTGGAAAGCCGATACCGCTGCCATGATCCGCAAAGACTACAGCCATCCCTGTGTTCTGATGTACTCTATTGGCAACGAGATCTCGGACCTCGGCGCTGAAGAGGGACAGAAACTCTGCAGAGAGATAGGCGATTTTGTCCGCAGCCAGGACAGCACCCGCCCCGTCACGCTGGGTATCAACCTGATGCTTGCAGCCATGGTGGCAAAGGGCAAAGGATTGTACGGCAACGGAAAAGAAGACGAAAAAGATACCGGTATGGGCAGCAGCGCACTGGACAATATGCCCACCAGCACGTTCTTCAATATCCTGATGAACCGTATGGGCGGCCTGATGGAGATGGCCTCCAACGGAAAAGGACCGGACAAGATCGTGAAAGCGCTGGAAGGCAGTCTGGATATGCCGGGATACAACTATGCCAACGCAAGGTACCGCAAGGAAGCGAAGACCTATCCGAACCGCCCGTTCGTCGGATCCGAGACGCTGCCCAAGATGCTGTTCAAAAACTGGCAGCTGGTCAACGAACTGCCCCAGCTTACCGGCGACTTTATGTGGACCGGATGGGATTATCTTGGCGAGTCCGGGATCGGAACTATCCAGTATAAGGATAAAAAGAACAAAAAAAAGGATACGGAAGACGGTCTGATCATTTCCGGAGGCGCCGGCGTCGTGGATATCTGCGGTAAGAAACGGCCTGAGACGCACTGGGACCGCATCATCTGGGGACTTCAGAACACTCCGGGCATCGGCGTGGAGCCCTATACCCATGTCGATGAATTTGCTGCCGCATCCATGTGGCGCAACACGGACGCCGTGGAGAGCTGGTCCTGGGCTGGCTGCGAAGGGAAGAAATCCACAGTTGTCGTTTACAGCGGCGCGCCGGTGGTGGAACTTTTGGTCAACGGCAAATCCTATGGAAAGAAGAAGGTCAAGGAAGATCAGGCCCACTTCGGGAAAGTCGTCTATGAACCGGGTACCGTTACCGCAATTGCCTATGACGCAGCAGGGAACAAGGTCTCGGAAACCAGCCTGTCCACCGCAAAAGGCGGCACCCGGATCTCCGCTTCGCCGGATAAGACCGTTCTGAGAGCGAACGGCCAGGATCTGTGCTTTATCGATTTGGAACTCACCGGCGAGGACGGCGTGGTGAAATCCTCTGAAGACCGCAAACTGACGGTGACCGTGAGCGGCGCCGGAACGCTTCAGGCATTCGGTTCTGCCCGTCCCCATATGGCGGAGAATTTCTACAGCGATACACACACCACCTACTACGGCAAGGCGCTTGCGGCAGTACGTGCCGGGTATGAACCGGGGACCATCGAGATCACCGTTTCCGGAGCGGGGCTGGAGGAAAAGAAACTCACGCTTACAGTGGAATAATAATCCTGCCTGATAAAAAAGAACTATGTTACAGAAAAATGGCACCGTTAGCCGGTGCCATTTTTGTTCGGAAAAAAATAACGCAAGGTGTTGACAACAGTTATATACTGTTATACACTGTTTACGAGGTGAATGATATGCGCATCATCATTAACAACCGATCGATGGAACCCATCTATGAGCAGCTGATTTCCCAGATCAAGAGCGGGATCATCAGCGGAGAGATTACGGACGGGGAAGTTCTTCCCTCTGTCCGGACCATGTCGGCGGAACTCCGTATCAGTGCGCTGACGGTCAAGAAGGCCTACGACAGGCTGGAAGACGAGGGCTTCGTGACAACGGTGCATGGCAAGGGAACGTTCGTGAATACAACGGACAGACAGATGGCTGCGGAAGCCCGGAGGAAAGCGGTGGAGGACGATTTTGCCGCCGCTGTACAGCGGGCAAAGGCCGCGGGCCTGGACGACGACGAGATCCGTGCGGCATTGGAGATCATATTGGAGGAAACAGACAGATGATTCAGATCGAGGGTCTGAAAAAAGAATACAGCGGATTCACATTGGATCTTTCCATGTTGGTCCCGGCGGGAAGGGTGAGCGGTCTGGTGGGACGCAACGGCGCCGGGAAATCAACAACGATCAAGGCGATTCTGGGACTGATCCGCCCTGATGCGGGCAGTGTGAAGGTCTTCGGAAAAGACAGTACAAGACTGACTCCGGCGGATAAATATAATATCGGCGCGGCGATGTCGGAAGCGGGATTCAGCAGTCTTCTGAACATCCGGGATACCGCGGATATCCTGGCGGGGATGTACCCCGGTTTCAACAAGAAACAGTATCTGGACACCTGCACTGGCGCGGGACTGCCCCTGGACAAGAAAATCAAGGAATTTTCCACCGGTATGAAGGCAAAACTACGGGTGCTCGTCGCTTTGAGCCATAAGGCGAAACTGCTGGTGCTGGATGAGCCCACCGCGGGACTGGATGTGGAAGCACGTATGGAGATCCTGGATATGATCCGGGATTATCTGGCGGAGAACGAGGACTGCTCGATTCTGATCTCCTCCCACATCTCATCCGATCTGGAAGGTCTCTGCGACGACCTGTACATGATCCATGACGGGAAAGTGGTTCTCCATGAGGATACGGACCGTATCCTGAGCAGTTACGGCGTCATCAAGACGGACGAGGCCGGATATGAAACACTGGACAAGGAACACATCCTGGGAACGAGGAAGGAATCCTTCGGCTACAGCTGCTTTACGGACGAACGCCAGTACTACGAGGAGAATTACCCCGGTCTGGTAGTGGAGAAAGGATCGATCGACGATATGATCCTGATCCTGGGAGGTAAGAAAAGATGAAAGGATTACTGATCAAAGACATCCGGATGATGGGTCAGCAGAGGATCATTCTTGCGTCCATCGTTGGCATCAGCATCCTGATGGGATACACATTGGAGGGCAGTTTCCTGCCCGGTTATCTTTCCCTCATGGCGGGGATCATCGCCATCGGAACAGTCACTTACGACGAGGCGGACAACGGCTTTCAGTTTCTCTTTACGCTTCCCGTGGATTGCAGGACCTATGTCCGTGAGAAATACGTCTTCTGCATCGGCATGTTACTTGCCGGATCGCTGTTTGGCACAGTGCTGGAACTTATCCGCAGCGCGTTCACCGGCGGGAGTTTCGGCGGGTTGGCAGAAACCGCTGTCCTGCCGCTGGTCATGGTGCTGATGATCGCGGTGATGCTCCCGCTCCAGCTGAAGTTCGGCGCAGAGCGCGCAAGGGTCATCCTGATGATGGTCTACGGAGGCGTCGCTGTAATGGCGTTCCTTGTCAGCAAGCTGATGAACGGAACACAGCCTCCTGCATTCATTCAGGCGATGGACCAGGCGTCACCGGCTCTGATACTCGGCTGCATTGCCGCTGTCGTTGTCATCCTGACGCTGCTATCCTATCTGGGAAGCATCCGGATCATGGAAAAGAAGGAATTCTAAACGGAAGGCTATTTGTTTTCAGCCTTATCCCACGTAAGCATCTAACGTAGAGACGTCAGATCAAAAAAATGGCCATTCCCGGAGAAAATGGGAATGGCTGTTGTGCTTTTGGGGGATCAGTTGTCAACGGAGCCTGTTTATGCAGTTTGACGATTACGTGAGAAGGTTGTTCTACACGCAAGTGCTTAACAGTTTGTGAAAATAATCTAGTCTTCTATTTGCAGAAGGAATAGTACTTGTTGTCGGATGGAGCAGAATCATACGAGAAAAATTCGGTCAAGTACATAGAGCACTAAATTGTCAAACGAATTATAAAAAACCTCATAAATCAATATTCTTCATCTCTGCTATAACAAAACTTCACCACTTTACT
>JAEEGL010711772.1_pt1 | contig 14275 bp, 12 predicted proteins | sample 9134231 | NCBI WGS metagenome assembly JAEEGL01 (sample SAMN16246548, study PRJNA631951) | gut metagenome | biome: gut microbiome; feature: rumen; material: fiber-attached | host: Bos | place: Iran: Karaj | collected 2018-10 | reverse complement strand
CAGCGTTCATCCTGAGCCAGGATCAAACTCTCATTAAAAAAGAAATTTATAACAATTTCTAATAATTTGAATTTTGATCACAAAGCTACTCAATTTGACTTTTTTACTTAGTTTTCAAAGATCGTTTTTGCTCCGCTTTTTTGCGTTGCATAAGTAATATACCAAATCCTAATTCCTTTTGTCAACTTCTTTTGACATTTTTTTGAAAAAAATTATTGACTTGACAAAATAGCATAAAATCTAGGAATGATATTTGATGTTTACACTCTTTCGAAAACATCTAGTCCATTGTATAACAAATAAAATGTAAATGCAATAAAAAAAATCAAAAAAGTTAATCTTTTTTGATCTTTTCATAAATATCATAGTATTTCTCTACAACTCCAGAAGCAAATGGTCCTTCGTTATTTCTTTTTTTCTCTATCAAGTGTGATAATTCAGTCTTGACAATCTTATCAATCTCATCTGAATACTTCATTATCTTCTTATGATAGTTATATTCATTACGATCTAAAATCTTAAATCCTCCATCAGGGAAAACTCTTAAATCTAAATCATAATCAATATACTTAATTGATTTACCATCAATAATATAAGGAGACGCTATATTACAATAGTAAAATAAACCAAACTTCTTAAGTTGACCAATGATATTAAACCAGTGGTCTTTATAAAAGAATAATACAGCTGGTTCATTAGTCATATGACTACGTCCATCTTTCTCTGTTATTTTTGTTCTTCCATTACCACATACCAAATATTCTTCAGTATTTTCCAACACAACAGCTTCTTCAGAAGTGTGTTCTAATGTCCCGTCGTGTTTATAGCAGAATATTTTCAGTTTGTCTCCTACTGATAGTTCATCCATATAAATCACGCATCCGTTAAACATTATATCTTATTTTTAAAAAAATAACAAATAAAGATTTTTTATCTTAACAATTCCAAAGCTTTATCGTATTGCTTATCATATATTGTTCCATTCTTATATTCAATACTTACTTCATAATCTGGTTCAATACCTACACCATCTACACACTCACCATTTGGCCTTAACCATTTAGCAGCTGTGTACTTAACAATTTTATTATCAAATGATTTAACATTTTGAACTTTACCTTTGCCATAAGTTTTTTCACCAACTACTTTTGCTCCATAACTATCATGTAATGCAGCTGTTAATATTTCAGCAGCTGATGCTGTCTGGCTGTTAACTAAAATAACAACATCATAACTTCTGGCTTCTTTCGTTTCATCTTTAAATACTTTCATATCTTCTTGAGTCTCTAATGAATAAACAACTTTTTCTTTTTCCAAAAATAAACTTGCAATGTTTGAAGCTGATGTAACATAACCACCATTGTTATTTCTTAAGTCTATTATCAAAGAAGAAATATCACTATCTTTTTCCAACTTCATTAGCTCTTCCTCAAACTCTTCAAATGATAAACGAGAAAAAGTATTTAATTTAATATAACCAATATTTTTTGAAGCATCTTTCGACTTAATAATTGTAGATGAAGCTGATGGAATAACAATAGTATCAAAAGAAATATTAAAAGTTAGCTCTTTACCATTCCTTTTAACAACAACTTCATTTTCTTCATCCTTTTTTAAATAATCAGATATCTTATTAAAGTTTTTATTATTAATCTCTTGACCATTTACTCTAACAATTTCATCATTAACTTTAATTCCTGCTTTCTCTGCAGGTGAATCTTTATAAACACTATACACAATGTTGGTTACTTCAACAATTCCAAGACCTTCATAAGTACCATCCAAAGTTTCAGATAAAGATTCAGCGTCAGTATCAGTTAAGAAAATAGAATAATTATCTTCAAGGAATGATAGCATTCCTTTAGTTGCTGCATCAATCATTCCTTCTTTATCTACTTCTTCATAATAATTATTAACAATCTCTTCATAAGTACTAATGAATTCTTTTAAATTACTATCCATTGAAATAGAATCATCAAGAAGTAATCCACTTTTTCTATATTGCTTGTTTAGAATAAGTCCAGATAACAAACAAGAAACAATAGCAGTAATTACAATTATTATTAATATATCTAATATATCTAAACTGAATCTACCATTCATAAATTTCTTTTTTCTTTTTTTAGCTTGTTTTTCTTGATACTTTTCTTTTGGCGTTTTTTCTTTTTTTAAATTGCTCTTTTTAGAACTAGAAACTTTTTTTGTAGTTTTTTTCTTATCATCCTTTTCTTGAGCATTCTTTTTACGAGCCATAGTATCACCTCTAAAATAAATAATATCACAAAATAAAAAAGTTTAACATATAGTTAAACTCTTATACACCTAATTCTTTCTTTATTTTTTCCATATCAGTAAATGACTTTTCAATCTTACCTTTACTAATCTTTAATAAAGTAACATCTCCAAATCTTAACTCTTCAACTTTATTAGTATCTAATTTAACATGTTCAGGATCATAAAAATCTTTATTAAATGTATTATCTAAATCTACAGTATACATATGAAGATGTTTTGCTTTAGCAGTATAACTTGATACAACTCCCATCATGCTTGAAGCATAATCACTATTATCACTATCATATACTGCAACATAGTATTCACTATAAGGTCTATTTAAAATACTACCAACTATAGTTACTTCATAATTTATTTCTCCAGGTATAACTTCTTTTTCTTCTGCAGTATCTTTTTTAAATAAATCTTTTGTTACGAAAGCTCTTGTACATAAATAAGCACCAGCTACTAAAATTGTAACTACACAAATAATAATAACTAACTTTGTAACTTCTTTTTGTTCTTCAGTTTTATAACTTATTTTGTTTTTTCTCTCTTTTCCCATTAAAACCACCTAGAAGTATTATAACATAGAAGCATTTTAAATCAATAAAACTTTACATTTTCTTACATAAAAAAAGATCCATAAGGATCTTTTTATTAACTAGTTTTTGAAATAACAATACTTACATTCTTTGTAACAATATATTGTAATCTAGAATCACTACCTTGTACTTGTACAGGAACTGAATAAGTACCTGTAGTCATTCCTGTTAAATCAACATATGCATAAATATCAGCATTGTTAGCATCAAGTGAATTGATAATTGATTCAGTACCAATAACTTGAATTTCTACAACTTTATCTTTAGCATCTGCTAAGTTTGCAGTCAAACCATTTGGTGTATTAGTTGTTCTAATACCTTCAATTGTAATTGTCTTTTGTTTTGCTTCAGCGAAGTTCATTACAACTGTAATACTTTCATCAGCAATACTTCTAACACCAGCCGGTCTAGAAATTGTAACATTTAAAGTCTTTTGTCCATTATTACCTTGACCTTCAACATCAATTGATACTGGGATCTTATCTATTCCTTCTAAGGCTGCTTCATCACCATAAATAGTAGTTTCAAATTCATTAGCATCTACTCCATTAATTGTAATAGAACTAATAGCTTTACCACTTACTAGCGAACCAGTTGTATTAACTTGAACAGCTACTTTCTTAGAATAAGAATTCAATTCTACTTTAGCACTAATATTAGTACCAACTATTTCTACATTATCAACTACTGAACCATCAGCAGTATATGCAACAAGATTTAAATTATCTACTGTATATGTTCCTGCTTTAGTAAAGTCAGGATTATTTAAATCTATTAATGCTTTAATAGTAGCAATAGAATCAATTGTCTCTTGAGAACCTCTAACCTTAACATTAGATCTAGATAACTCAACAGATTTAACACTTAGCTTAGGATCTAATTGATCTTCATTCATTAAATCATAACTAATTGATTTACTATCACTAACTTTTTCTTTAATAGTTACTGTTACATATGTAGGATCTATTTTGTATTCAACATTCTTAACTGACTTATTATAATTTAACTTAACTCTAACAGGATTATTACTTGCTTGATAATCAGTTAAATCAACAACTACTTTACTATCACCAAGTTGTTTAGCTAAATATATTTCTAACTTCTTACCTACTAACGTAACATCAACAGTCTCTGGAACTCCTTCAACTACATAAGCAGAACTATTATATTTAACTTCAACAGGTATATTAGTTAAGAATTCAGCATCTCTTCCAACAAATGATACTGCATTTCTATCTACTATAAAGAATAGAACAATAGCTAATGCTAAAGATAAATAAAGTAACACATTTGGTTGATTTAACACTTTCTCTATCTTACTATCTTTACCAATTCTCTTTTGAACTTTAAATACAATTGTACTAATTGGGGTAACAATTATTTTATCAATTATATTATAAATACCTTTAAAGAATTTTGCGAAAGGTTTAAATGCTTTATTACTCTTCATCTAAATCACCATCGCTTTCTTCATCAGCATCATAGAATAACTCTGTCTTAGGTTTTAATTCATCAACTAACATCATTCTAAATTCATCTAAACTTAAATTGTAATGTAGTTCAGCATCAACAGCGATACTTATACGTCCAGTTTCTTCTGAAACTATTAATGCAACAGCATCACTCTCTTCAGCAATACCTAAAGCTGCTCTATGACGAGTTCCTAACTTTTTATTTAAATTAGGATCCATACTTGTTTTAAATACAGCACCAGCACATGTAATTCTATCTCCTTGAATAATAACACCACCATCATGAAGTGGACTATTAGGGAAGAATATAGTTCCTAAAAGTGGACTTGATACATCCGCATATATTTTTGTTGCTGGAGCAATATATTCATGTAATGAAACATCTCTTTCAATAACAATCAATGCGCCAATCTTATTCTTTCTTAAATAATCAACAGCATCCATAATTTCGAAAACAACACGTTCTCTTTCTTCTACTGTTAATACTTTATGACGACCTAGTAGTTTAGTACGTCCAATTGATTCTAAGAAACTTCTTATCTCTGGTTGGAACAAAACTATAACTGCCAAAGGCCCCCATTCAAATACATACTCTAAAAGTAATCCTACAGTATATAAATTTAATAAATCACTTAATATCTTAAAAGCAAGTATAATAACTACGCCTTTAACTATCATTATCATCTTAACGTTATTTTTAACATTCTTTAATATGTAGTATACGAGCATCCATACTACACAGACATCAATAATTTTTGTAATTATTGACCATATTGTAGAAATAGTCATCTAACCATCCTCTCTTCCATTAGAATTATAACATTTTATGCATTTATAAACAACTGATTGCCATCCTAAAATAAAAGATATTTTTGGTTGAACAATTAATAGTATCCTCTACATTAACTCTTTTTGTCAACCTTTTAAAGTCCTTTTACATGGCAAGAAATGTCTACTTCCTACGAGCTTTAACTACTCTTTTTGTAACCCTTTTAACTGGTCTTTTAGAAGAGGCTTTTTTCTTCGTACTTACCCTTTTCTTAGGAACAGTTTTTTTCCTTACAACTTTTTTCTTCTTTCTTAATGCAGCCCTCTTAGCTTTAAGTCTTCTATATCTTCTAATTTTTTTTCTAATCTTTCTATATGTATAAACACAAATTCCAACTATATATAATAAGATATATAAACCTAATAATACTAAAACAATTCTTACTACTATTTTAATAAACTTAACAAATCCATTATCTTTCTTATTAATTACAAATATTTTATTTGCAATACTTTTCTTTGTTTCATAGTTTTCATGGTAATCATTTAATAACTCTTTTACCATTTCGTCTCTATTATCTATCTTATTATAATCAAGATAAAATTTTTTAACACTACTAACCCATTCCTTAGTAGATTTGTTATCTATATTCTCTGCATATATTTTATTTAATTCTAAAACACCATTAGAGATTTCATATAAACTTGGAGTTAATGGAGAAGTATCAACTTTATTATGATTTGCTTCTTCAAAAGCTATCGCAACATTATATAATTTACTTTCTTCAGAATCTTTACTCAAGAATTCAATTCCATAACTAAATCCATCACTTAATGTACCCATAGGAACTGTAATTGAAGGATAACCAATAACACTTCCTAAACTAGAGCCAGGACTAATGTTTTTATCTTCCCCAATTACATATACTTTATTTTTTAAAGTTGGATATAATATTACATCAACATTATTTTCTTCAAAAATAGAAGCAACATATTTTCTATAAGTACTTTTTTTATTATCTCTTTTTTCTTTAGAACTTTCTTTAATACCATCACATTGTGTAACATATCCACCTAATCCTTGAACATGACCGGAAGAATTAGCAAGTTGAGTAAAACTCCTAATTGTTCCAGAAGTCCCTTTAATATATTGATTAAAATGATAACACATTGTTACACCAGCATATGTATCTGTAGCAATTTGAATATTAGAATCTTTTACAAAATTATCTATATAAACAATATTTGCTCCAGCAGCTTTTAGTTTATCAATACTTTGTTCTGTTAATGAAAGAATATCTTGATCAGTTAAACCTTTAACACCAGAGTATGCTTTACTACCAGTAACATACTGAGTAGCAACCCCAATATTTACTCCTTCTAAAGACCCTTTATTAATACTTTTATATTTACCATTAGATATAACATCTAGTAACAATGAACTATCTTTAGCAGTACTAGATAAAATACCAACAGTATCTCTTTCATAATCATATGGAATTACGCCATTACTAGATAACAATCCATAAGTTGGACGAATCCCAACTAAACCTGCACCAGCTGCAGGAAGTCTAACAGAAGAATTTGTATCCGTACCTAGTGCAGCTGAAGCAAAAGCAGCTTTAACACTAACCGCAGAACCACCACTACTACCATATGGAGTATATTTGTTGTTATTAAACACATTCCAAACATGTCCATATGAACTATAAGAATCGGATGCTGAAAATGCAAGTTCACTCATATTTGCTGAAGCAAGCACTATAGCACCTTCATCAATCAAATGTTGAACAACTTCTGCATCCTTTTTAGGCATGTTATCTTTTAATGATTTAGTACCAGCAGTTGTAGGCATTCCATGAACATCAATATTACATTTAACTATAATTGGTATTCCATGTAATCTTCCTTTGATATTTCCTTCCTTACGCATTCTATCTAATTGTTTTGCCTGTTCAATAGCATCATCATTTATTTGATTAATAGCATTAAACTCATCATTATATTTTTCAATTCTTTCCAAATAAATTTTAACTAATTGTTCACTAGTTATATATCCTTTGTCCAAGGCTTCTTCTATTTCTATTAAACTCATTTTTGTAATATCAACAGGTGCTTCTGTTAATGCAAAAACACAGTTTAAAATAAGAAAAAAAGAAGCAATAAAGAAAATTAAATATTTTTTCATATTTATCCCTACTTTAATCTATTTGCTTCCCTATTCAAATCACGCTCTTTAATCGTTTCTCTTTTATCATATAGTTTTTTACCTCTACCTACTCCTAATAAGATTTTAACTTTATTCTTATCATTTAAATAAGCTTTCAAAGGAACTAAACTATATCCTTCTCTTTCAACTTTTTCTTTTAATTTCTTAATTTCTTTTTTATGAAGAAGTAGTTTTCTAGTTCTTCTTTCTTCATGATTGAATCTATTACCTTCTTCATACTTTGCGATATACATATTTAAAAGATACACTTCACCTTTTTTAATAATTGCAAAAGTATCTTTTAAATCACCAGAACCTCTTCTTAAAGATTTTATTTCTGTACCTCTAAGTTCAATTCCACATTCTATTGTATCTTCTATAAAATAATCAAAATTAGCTTTCTTATTTTTTATCTCCATTTTCATCAACCTTTACTAATTCAAAGTCAATCATTGAGTTTTCTTTTGAAGCCCCAACACACTTAACTCTTACTTTATCCCCTAAACGATATGTCTTCTTTGTAGATTTGCCAATCATTGAAAGTAATTCTGGAACATAATTAAAATAATCACCTTTTAATGTTTGTACATGAACTAAACCTTCAATCAAATTAGGTAATTGAACAAAAAAACCAAAATTAGTAATAGTATCTATTACACCATCGAATTCTTCACCAATATGGTCTTCCATATATTCAGCCATCTTCATATCATCTACATCACGTTCAGCATCAACAGCAGCAACTTCTCTTTCAGATGATTGTCTAGCTATTTCAACAAGTTCATTATCTAAAGCTTGAATAGTTGTCATAGACATATCTTGATCAACTAAATATTTTTTTAACAATCTATGAACAGTTAAATCAGGAAAACGTCTTATTGGACTAGTAAAATGTGTATAAGCTCTACTTGCTAAACCAAAGTGACCAATATTATCTTTACTATATTCTGCTTTTCTCATACTACGTAATAATAAACTAGATAATATTTCAAACTCTGGCTTATCTTGTAATTGATCCAAAATATTTTGCATTGATCTTGGTGTAATATCTCTAACATTACCAGTTAATTTATAACCTAATATATTAACCATTGTCATGAAGTCATTAATCTTATCTGGATTAGGAACATCATGGATACGATAAATAAATGGTAAATCCATATTAGAAATATGAGTTGCAACGGTTTCATTTGCTGCAATCATGAAGTCTTCAATAAGCATTTCTCCTTCTTCTCTAATACGTTTAACTACATCTATTGCTTTACCACTCTCATCTTGAATAATCTTCGCTTCATCTAAATCAAAGTTAATATATCCTCTACTATTCTTTTCTTTACGAAGAATTAAATGTAATTCGTTCATTAATTTCAAATCATCAACAAACTCTTCGTAACCTTCGGGAACAGTGTCACGAACTATAATATCATTTACTTTCTTGTATGTCATCTTTTTTCTACTCTTAATATAGCTTTCAAAGATATCATAGTTTACAACTTTACCTTTGTGATCTATTTCCATTACACAAGACATTGTAAGTCTTATAACCCCTTCATTTAAAGAACAGATTCCATTAGATAACTTATGAGGAAGCATTGGAATAACTGTATCTGCTAAATATGATGAAGTTCCACGCATATAAGCAGCATCACCAAGAGCTGTATTTTGTTTAACATAATTAGAAACATCAGCGATATGAACTCCCAATTCGTAATTACCATTATCTAGTTTTTTTATACTAATAGCATCATCGATATCTTTAGTATCATCACCATCAATAGTAAATATTACTTCATTAGTTAAATCTTTTCTTCCTTTTAATTCTTTTTCTGATACCTCAGTAGGAATAAACTCTAATTCATCTTCTACTGCTGTACCAAATTCTTCATAAATACCATGTTTATAAGCAATACTTAAAATATCTATACCAGGATCATCTTTATGACCAATGATTTTAATAACTTCAGCAAGATATCTTTTCTTACCAAGTTCCTTAACTACTTTAACCATTACCTTATGTCCAGCTACACAATTCTTAACTGAATCCTTTGTTAAATGAATAGTAATGTCTCTTTTATCATCATCTAATTTAATAAAAGCATCGCCATTATCAAAGAATATTTCACCAACAAGATTTTTAAATTCTCTTTTTATTACTTTAATAATCTTTGCTTCTTTTCTAACACCCTTAGTAAATATTTCAGCTAATACTATATCATCATGAATAGCACCATTCATATTATCATCATCTACATAGATATCATCTTCACGGTCTAATACAAGGAAACCAAATCCTTTTTTATTAACTGATAACTTACCAATTTTTAAACCAGGACAATTATCTAATAATATATATTTCCCTTTTTTAGTATTAAAAACAATATATTCTTCAACTAATTCGTTAATAGTATCTTGTAATTCTCTTAATTCATCAGCAGATTTAAGTTCTAACAAATCATTAATTTCCATTATATCTTTAGCTTCATGTATATTAGACAATAAATCCAAAACTTTCTCTTTCATGAATATCACTATCCCTTTTTACTATGTAAAATACTACTATTAAATATACCATAGAAAAGGCTTATCTTCAACAAGCGGAGCAAAAAAAAACAGTCGTTAAGACTATTTAATGAATAAAATAAATGATATTACAAAAAACAATGCTGAAAATAAAATTGTTAATCTTGTAATAAATAATTCAACGCCACGTTCCTTTTGATTTTGGAATAACATTTCGTTTCCTCCACCAATTATTTGACTAGCATCACTAGCTTTATTACTTTGTAATAAAACAATTGCAATTAATAAAACTGATACAATTAAAAGTGCTATTTCCATATAATTCACTTCCTCGTCTGACTAATAATTTATCATATTATAAAGGATAAATCAAGAAAAAAAGGCTAAACGCCTACAACAACATCAAAAATATTAAAAATAAAGGAATTATAAAAATATAATTAATACTCATATGCTTCCTTTTAATTAAAACATCTTTAATAAGGTTTTTGCTTTATCGAAGAATAACTTGCAAGTCATACCTTCGAAAACACCTGTACATAGCATGAATAAACCAACCATCTTAGTAGCTAAAACAAAACTCTTAAGTGGGTTAAACATAACAAATACACCCATTACTATTAATAGTAAAGATATAACAATTATTAAAGGATATGAAGAATCATTATGTTTTCTCAATTTAATTGCAAAGTATCCTTTTTCACAAGCGGCACCAATTAAATGTAATCCAAATACAATACCGATATGACTTAATGAAGTAAAATCATAGAAAATCATAAATGCACCAAGTACAATATCTACTACTGCTACAACTAAATCAACAGCAAATACTTTCTTTCCTAAACCATCATATAAATATCTAATGAAATAAAACATTCCTTGTAAAAGAACTACAGTACCAATAATAACAGCAGCTACCTTAACTGAAAAATCTAAATAGAAAGTTAACAACGCTCCTATTATTATTTTGATAAATACCATAACAAATGATATTAACATCAAACTTCTAAATCTTGTTTCTACTTTACTCATAATAGTTCACCTCTATGATAATTTTAAAACATAAACAAATTTATTGCAATAATTTTTATATATGATATAATACACCCTTACGCTGAAGAAAGAGTGGTATTATGAAATTAAAAAATTTATCCATCTTTGAATTTGATAATTACGCTAAGAATCATCCTCTAGGTAGTTACCATCAATCTTCAAACTATGCTTTACTTGCAGGAGAAATGGGATATGATTATGATTTACTAGGTTTAGTTGATGAAGAAGGAACAATACATGCAGCAGCATTAATCCTAGTTAAAAAAATAGGATTATTCAATCGTTATGGTTACTCTCCCAAAGGATTTTTAATAGATTATTATAATCCTACTCTACTTCAAGAATTTTTAGAAAAAGTTAAAAAACATTATTACAAACAAAATTTAGCTTTCATAAAAATAAATCCAGAAATATCTATTGGTACAATCGACTACAAAAACAAAAAAATTAGATATAATAAAAATCAAATGATTGAGAGTACTCTAAAAGGATTGAATTTTAGAAAACTAGATGGTATTAAAAGATTTGAATCTAAACTACCAATTTATAATGCAGTTCAAGTTTTAAAAACTACTAATTTAAAAACTGTTTCTAAAAATACCAGAAACAAAATAAATAAAGCAACAAAATCTGGTATGTCCCTAATAAAGGGAACAAGAGATGATATAAACAAACTATATAAATTTATTCAAAAGAAAAAAGAATATCCAATAAATCATTATTTCAATTACTATAATGCATTTTCTAAAGATGATAGTATTGATATCTTCTTAGTTGAAATAAACTTTGAAACTTGTTTATTAAATCTAAGAGAAAGATATGAAAAAGAACAAATAAAAAATGAAAATATAGTAAATACCGTAATTAACAATCCAACAGAATCTAACTTAAAGAAAAAATTAGATTCTGATACAGTATTAACTACCCTAAGTGATAGTATCGCACTTGCAACCAACAATCTTGCTAACAATAAAAAAGTATATATTGCTGGTGCAATAACTATTAAATATAAAAATAGAGTTAGTATTTTAATTAGTGGATATGATAAAAAATTCTCTAAATTCTGTCCAAATTATTTCTTACATTATGAATTAATAAAATACTATAAAGATGATTATGATTATATAGATCTAAATGGAATAACTGCTGACTTCACAGATGAAAATCCTTATCGAGGATTGGATGAATTTAAACTAGGATTTAATCCATTAACATTTGAATATATTGGTGAATTTGATTACATAATTAACGATGGATTATATAAAAGTTTAGATCAAAGTGGAAAACTAGCAAAAGAATTTAAACGAAAAGAAAAGAGTATTGATTAATACTCTTTTTTAACTACCATAAACTTCTAAGCGACATGTCTTTTCTCTATTTTGATAATATTTTAAATGTAATTGATATACTTTTTCATTTATATTTCTAACATTACTAATCATAGATTTTCCATATTCTTTAGTAAGAATAGCTATAACATATGGATGTTTAGAATAAACAATTCCATAATCATGATAATTAGGACTGTACTCACCATACTTATGAGCAGCTTGAATTCCATAATCATCTAAACTTAAACCATTTTGTTCAGCAGAAACCATATAGCTTTTTAACTCTTGACCTAACTCTCCACTCTCATTAATAAAGTTATGAATAGCACTCATGTATATTAAAGCATCGCTTACATTAAGACTTCCAAAGTTATCCCCACCAACTAATGTATATTTAGCACCTAAACTTTTACCAAAAGCTATTAACTTGCTTCTTCCTATATACTTAACCAACATCTGATAAGCAGTATTATCACTAACAGTAGATGCATATTTACACAAATCTCTTAAAGAAACATTAGTATTAGTTTTAATTTTACTCATCGCAGGTGATGCTGACCATCTGTCACTAGATCTATATTTAATTGTTGTATCTAAATCAATATTACCTTTACTAGCTTCATTATATAAATAATAAACGGCTAATATCTTAATAGTACTTGCAGCATAATAAACTTGGTCAGAATTATAATAAAAACTATAACCAATATCTAAATCTTTATAACCCATAGAAACTCTAAACTTCTTCAAATAGTTTTGTAAATCCTCTTCTAAAGAAACTATTTCTTCCGTCTTTTCACTTTCATCAAAAGGCTTCTTTATACATTCATTATATGCATTTAATAATTCCTCTTTATTATCTTCTTTTTCTTCAGGTATAGAATCATCAACTTTTATCTTTTCTTCAGTAAAAGTACTCTTATGCGTAGTCTTATAAATGACAATACCAGTAAAAAGACCAACTCCTAAAAGAACAAATATTAATATCACAATAATTCTTTTATTCCTTTTAAGTGATGTATCTTCTAAAGATAAGACTTCAGAAACTTCTTCTTTTTTCTTATGAGTTACTTCAGTTAGATCTTCTTTTTCTTTCTTAGGAACCTCTATCACTAAATCTTCTTTATTAATATTAGTAATTGATTCTTCAAGAGATTCTTTTTTTTCTTTTTTCTCTTTTTTTATTCGATTTAATTCTTTATTAAGTTTCTTTCTCTCTTGTAATAAATCATATAAATCATCATTCGAAATTGACTTCTTCTTCAAAGAATTATTAACTTCTTTTAAACGTTTAACAACATACTGTTCATTAAATACTGGTAACTCAATTTCTTCTTTAACTTTTTTGTTACCTTTTTTCTTCTTATTTAAAATACTATCTAATAACTCCTCGTTACTCAAAGTAGATTTTTCAATCTTTTTGTTAGATTTTACAGAAGAATTTTTACGTTTATATTTTTTCTTTTTGCCCTCCATAAAATCACCCAATTTTATTATAGCTTTTTTAATTCACAAAAAAAAGTGAAATAATTAATTTTCACTTTTTTTACACAAATTATTCAATGATATCAGTAACTACACCAGCACCAACAGTACGTCCACCTTCACGGATAGAGAATTTTGTACCATTTTCAAGTGCAACTGGAGCAATTAATTCAACTGACATATCAACATTGTCACCAGGCATAACCATTTCAACACCATCAGGTAATGTGATAACACCAGTAACGTCTGTTGTTCTGAAATAGAATTGTGGTCTGTAGTTTGCGAAGAATGGAGTATGACGTCCGCCTTCTTCTTTACTTAATACATAAACAGATCCTTTGAATTTGTGATGTGGAGTAACACTTCCTGGTTTAGCAAGAACTTGTCCTCTTTCAACTTGGTCTCTTGAAATACCTCTTAATAATGCACCAGCATTATCACCAGCCATAGCTGAATCAAGAGATTTTCTAAACATTTCAATACCAGTAACAACAGTCTTTTGAGTTTCTCTTAAACCAACGATTTCAACTTCGTCGTTAAGTTTTAATTCACCACGTT
>JAEEGL010273575.1_pt1 | contig 14275 bp, 11 predicted proteins | sample 9134231 | NCBI WGS metagenome assembly JAEEGL01 (sample SAMN16246548, study PRJNA631951) | gut metagenome | biome: gut microbiome; feature: rumen; material: fiber-attached | host: Bos | place: Iran: Karaj | collected 2018-10 | reverse complement strand
GGGAATGTCTTTTGGAATGATGTTCATTTGATTATGTCCTCGAAATAGTAGCTTTTCCCTTCCTTGACGACACGCGTCGGAAACGGTACGATTGTGTTGTTCTTCTTTTCGTAGTATTCCTTCAAAGATTCAACTATGTCTTCTGAAGATGTAAAGCACACGCCTAGCATGTCGTTCAAGTAGAACTGGAACTTTACTGGCGGCTTTTCCGGATTGATGACCTTGCGATCCTTGGGAATGAAAATCCAGTCTATGACGATTATCTCCTTGTTGACAAGATTCTCAATCGGGAAGTTGATGCCTTTCAAGTCACGCTGTCGAGGCTTTGACGGCACGGTTGCGCGAATGCCGACAAGCTCCATCTTCTTCAATTCTTCCAATGTTATCGTCATGCGGCCTCCTTACTGTCTCTGACCGTCTTCCAAAGTTCCTTTATAGGTTTGCCGACAACGGCGTTCCATAGCGCGTCCGGGCGGCTTATGTGCTTGACCAGCCCCCAATACGCCGCCAGCGTCTTGTAGTTCTTTTTCGTCGGCTCTTCCTTGAACATGCGCGCCGCACGGCGCAGCTTGCGTTCGTTTCTCTTGCGCAGCCGGACTTCATGCCTGCGGAACACGTAGCCGATGAAATCAATCCCGTATCTTTCGATGGGGAAGACTTGCGCGTTGGACTTAATTTCAAGCCCGTACGGCTTTATGAACTCCTTTATGTCGGCCAGCAAGGCGACAAGAGCAGACTTGTCGGACGACAGGACAACGATGTCGTCGCAATACCTTGCGTAGTGCTTGAAGCCCTTTTGTTCTTTGATGTAATGATCGAGAGGCGAAAGATAGAGATTGCCGTATGTCTGCGACGGAAGATTGCCTTTCGGTATTCCCTTCCGTGGACTGCTGTCTATCACGACGAAATGAAGATTAAGGGCTTTCCTGTCTTTTATCTTGCGGCTTATAAGTCCTTTCAGCACTTCGCGGATGATGCTGTCGTAATAGTGCCGCATGTCGATTTTCAGAACATAAATCGGAACATCGTCTGGATATTCCGAAAGATATTCCTTCATCTTCTCAACCCCGACAACAGGGCCTCTTCCCTTTATTCCGCTGAAAGTGTCCGCGATTAGCGTGTCCTCAAGTATCTTCCCGTCAACGTTCATGATGCAGTGCATCACGACGTTGTTGAAATACGACTTGTTGTAGCATATCTCGCGGAGCTTTCCGCATTGCCAGCGATAGAAAAGCCCGTAGTCATCCGCGCTCATATTCCATTCGCCAGTCTCGATTGCATACTGGACATTGTTCAATGAAACAAGCAGGTTGTCCTTGAACCGCTTCATTTCCTCACGGCGTCTTTGATTCTTCGGCTTGCGCTTCCTTGATTCGCGCCAGCCTAGATAGACGTTCGCCGCCGATGCGGTAGTTTCAATAAGATGTCCTTTTCTTTTCATTTTGTTCCAGATATTCCTGCCGGAAGCGTAGTCAGGAAAAACGTCTTCTTCGAGCCTTTCGGCCTACCAAAGCCGCCTGTTTTAATTGTCCGTCCATTGACCTTTTAATCGGTCGCGAAACCTGCTGTGATGTTTCTACCTTGTTTTACTTCCTGATTAATCCGCTTGGCGAGAGCCGTAATTCGCATTCGCATTCGTAAGCCCGTTATTCACGTTGACGTAGAACGGCCCGTCGTTTGAACCGTTATTAGCGTTCCCGAGACGAGCGACAACACAAGCCCCGCCTTATAGCATGGTTCCGCTCAATTGAAAAATCGTCAGCTTGTATTCATTTTTCATCTCCTTTTTCTTATGCTTCACCACGCGCCGCCATCCGGCGGCGCAAAATGCCGCCTTGCGGCGGCACGGACTTACGACCTTTACGCATGACGCGTACTTCGCATAGCCCGCACCGCCACGTACTACGCCGCTTGGCGAGAGCCGTAATACGCAAACGCAATCGCAAGCCCGCTAAACACGATGACGCAGAACGGCCCACCGCTTGAACCGTAAGAAGCGAGCCCGAGACGAGCGACAACACAAGCCCCTGCACTTGTATTGTTATACAAGTAGTCGCAAAGCCCCTTGTTCGTTGCCCCCCAGTTATCGGAACGATAAAGTGGCAGGAAGGTCACGCGATCGAAATAGCACGGATAGATAGAAGCCTTGGGCCACTCATGGTGTACCCAGACGGCCTCCTCGCCAGTGTAGCCCGTTTCGGGGAACACGTATTCGGAGCCTTTCAGCCGTCCACGGTTGGTGTCAAGATATGAATACTTTGCGGTTGACTGCGTGAACCAGTAGCCACTTTCGCTGTAATCGTCGGCCACGGCGGACACGTTTCCGAGCAGGACGGTGAGCTGCGCGTCGGAATACACTTGCCGCGTGTTGGCATCCGTATGCGGGTTTATCACGTGCGAGTAGATCACGCTTTCGTTGTACTTCCACGCGTATGAATGGCCGTCAGTATCATCTGATGACGAACGGGTATATTCGGCAGTGCCGACGGTGATGGTGGAGAAGTCCTCAGCGACGGACGCGACAGTTCCTTGGACTTCCGACATCGCCACCTGCTTGTAAAGATTGGCGCCGACGGAAGGCTCGTCGTCAGTCGTGTAGAACTTGACGTTCGACGCGTTCTTCCAGCAGTATAAATTAATCGAAATGGGATCATCGAGTTCGTCTCTCATATAGACGTTCCCATCGTATGTCACAGACACGTCATAAGCGTCCTGGTTCTTCTGGATTCCGTCGTCAAGCGTGAACTGGCTTCCGAACGGGTCTTCGATGCCTCTGTAACTGCACTGGACTACGCGCTGCGCGTGGTTGCCTTGAGCCGTCGCGTTCCATAAGGAAGTTCCGCCGCTCTTCATTGAGAGAATGTCGTAGTCAACGCCGTCCGCGTCAGCGTCGTCGGCGATGATCTCGCCGCTGTTGTTGCCGAAGATGGCCGTGCGGCCAGTCAGACGCATTGACCTGTAATCCCACGACTGCAGGTTGGAGTAGCCTACCGAGAATTTGGCCTGCGCGGACAACGTGCCGTACTCGATGGCCATCATCATGCCTAGGAAGCTGCCGAAAAGGAAGTTGATAGAATCGAAGCCGTTGTTTCCGTGCATGAGGCGGAAGTTCGCGCGGGTGATGTTTCCCGCTGGCAACGCGCCGGCTATCGAACGGCCCTTGCGTCCGGCTGAATATCCTGTTGGGCTGGACACGACGGTCTTGACGTAGATTTTCGTGTCAACCGTGCTTCCCTGCGTGATGTCGCCGCCGACGGTGTAGTCAGTTCCGGCGACCATCGGCGTGAATACGTTGACGGAACGCGTGTAGTACGTCTTGTCTGCGGCGTACGTCGTATCGGTCGTGGCGGTGAAGTTATTGTTCAAGGAGTTGCCGTCCGCATCGCAGATCGACGTGCGGAACGCGGCGACGTACTGCTTGCGCAGAGTGCGGCCGTCCGGCGACACGTAGAAGAACGGGTACGGCTTGGAGCCGTTGAAATGCTTGTCGGAACAGAGCCAGACGATGTGCTGTATTAAATTTGCGTCAACGTACTGGTCGATGCGGAAATAGACGATCTCGATCTCGCTCATGACATCGCCGTCCGCGCCAGTGAGGATAGCCGCCGTGCCGTCCGCCTTCTTGCGTGAATCTGACTGACCGAGATAGTAGTTCACCGTACGGGCCGTCGCCATCGTGCAGCGTTTCCAGTTGTGCGCCGGAAGAACGCCGTGTGATTCGACTTCCATGTATCGGAGCGTCGCATCGTATTGAACATTGTCATAGATGTTGTTCAATACGACGCATTTACCAGCGTTGCCTTGCGTGAGGTCTGCGTCCTTCCAATCTATTCCATACACGTATGAGGACGACAATCTGCTCTCAAATTCGGTAAGCGCGTTTTCCGCGCCAGTCCTTGCGGTTTCGGCGGCGTTCTTGGCGGTGACGGCAGTTTCGCTCGCGCCGACGGCCAGCGTCTTAGCGTCCACGGCGGCGGTCTTGGCCGCGACTGCGGTTTCGCTCGCCGTGACGGCCTGCGCGGCCTTCGCCGTGGCTGTTGACGCGGCGGACGCGGATTCGACAAGCCCCGCCGCGAACTCCTCCTTGGTTCCCGTGTAGCCTGCGGCCTTCGCCATGCCGTACGCGGAGACGGGGCCTAGATTCTTGATTAAGGTAGGTGAGGACATGATTCTTTTCTCCTTGTGGTGTTATATCATTTCAAACAGCAAGTCGCCGTCGTCGCTTATGTCGAACGTGATCGTCGGCATGGCGTATTGCGTAAGGATAAGCTCGTCGTCAACGGTGATGGTTAGTTCAAGCCATTGCGTGTTGTTCTGTATGTACGTGTAGGCGGTCTGCGCCTCGTTCGCGGCCTGCGCGGCGGCGGACTGGCTGTTGGCGGCTGCATTGGCGGCGTTCGTGGCCTGCGTCGCCTTCTGCGTGGCGGTGTTCGCGGCGTTGACGGCGGCAGTCTTGGAGTTTGCGGCGGATTCGGACGCCTCAACGACGGCCTGCTTCATCGTCTGCACTTCGCCTTTCATGTCCGCGACGGCGGCCTTGTCGTTCTCGACTGCCGTCTTGGCGCCATTGACTGTCGCGACGGCTCCGGCGGCGGCGTTGGCAGAGTTCTGCGCGGCGGTCTTAGCGGCGTTCGCCTCCACCGCATGCCCGGCGGCGGCGTTCGCGGCGTTCGTCGCGACTGTCGCCTTCTGGTTCGCCGTGTTCGCGGCGTTGACGGCGGCGTTTTTCGCGGACACCGCAAGAGCCGCGTTATCCGCCGTTTCAGACGCTTTTTGTGTCGCCGTGGCCTTTGCATCCAAAGCTGCCGTCTTCGCGCTCACGGCCTCGTCTCTTGCGGCCTCGGCCTTTCCTTGCGCCGTCTCGGCTTTCCCTTTCGCCGTCTCGGCTTCCGTGGCGGCGTTTTCAGCCCGTTCCACAAGCGGCACGATGTCCGACCGCTGGAAGCGGATCGAATCGCTCCAAGCCGCCGTCTCGACGGCTGGATTCTTGAAGCGCAGGAAAACGTCCGCGTCAACCTGCTCGTCGTGCCAGTTCTCGCCGTCTGCGGAAAACTGGAAGACAACCGCCGTGGCGAAAATCGCGTCAACCTGCTCCTTGGTGTAGGCCGCGTTAGGATCGAGGATATAGACCGTCGCGCCGTTGACGTACACAAGGCCTTTCAGCATGCATCTGTCGTCAAGAAGCGTCTGACGTTCGGAAAGATCGCCGCCGACGTAGCGGACAAGCTGCATCTGCCCTTCGATGCATCCGGCCTTGCCGTTCACGGCGTTAAGGAACTTCTGCGTGTTCGTCGCGATGCCGTCGAACGACACGGTGTTGTTCGCAACGTCGATTGTAGCCGTCTCCGACAACGCGCAAAGCCCGTTCCCCAGAAAGCGGTCAACGTCAACGGCAAGGCAGAAACGATCTTCCGCCGCGACGGAACCTGCAGGAAGGACGATTGAGATTGAGAACCCGTCGCCCCATCGAAGCGTCGGCAAGTCCTTGTCACGCAGGGCGACACCAGCACTGGTGACGAAGACGCCTTTTTCATTCACCTTGAAGCCCATTTAACTTTCTCCTATGATGCGTTTTATCTGGTCGATGACCAGTTTTGAATTGATCGCCGTCGAACACTCGCAAATTCCGTCGTCCTGGCACGGGAACTGCTTGTCCGGCTTGTTCCAGCACCCGTGGCATGCATGCCAGTTCAGGACGCGGTACGGTGTGCGGAACTCATGCCACGGCTCGGTAAAACCGGAAAGAAGAACCACGGGAACGCGGCAGGCCCACGCAAGCCATGAAAGGCCGCTTGACATTCCGATGAACAGCTTCGCGCCTTTGATTAGGCTGGCCCGTTCCGTCAGCGGACGGAGGCCCGTGAAGTCCTCCGCGCCGTGCAAGTCCGTCTTTTCACGGTCTATCAGCATCACGCGGTAGCCGCGCGACTTGAGGTATTCGACCGTCTCGCGGATGGCCTGCGGGTTGTTCCAACCCTTCGCCTTCATGCTACCGTTTACGGCCATGCATACGTACGGAACATCGACATCCCACTTTCCCGCGTCGGCGATGAATGGCGGCTGCGGATCGTCGAAACCGATCTCGTTCTCCAAGCCTAGGTCGTAGCCTATCAGCTGCGCGAGCGGCATCTTCCAGTAGTTCATCTTCTGGAAGTTCTCGTTGCACTCGTAGTTGATTCCAAGGCGGAAAGACGCGTACGGCGCAAGAATCTTCTCCGTGCCGCGCGGGAAGAACTTTATATGCGGGTAGTTAGGCTCAAGAAGCGGACGGAGCTGTTCACCGACGACAACGCCAGTCTTGCAGTGGTGCTTTCCGGCGAACATCGCTACATACGGGAACCACGCCATCGTGTCGCCTATCGCGTCCGTGTTCATGACGAAAAGCACTTCGCGGCCCTTAGCGTCGAAGTCGTGTGTGAATATGCAGAACCACTCGCCGTTGACCTTCCGGCCTATCTCTATGCGCCAATTGACAAACCAACGTATCTCGCTTCTGAACTTGCCGCCGTCGCAGACAACCGTGTCCTGTATGCACTCGCCCGTGTCATTGTCGGTAAGCATGACGCGATGCTCGCCAAGGCCGTTCGGGAAAAGGATTCTCACGCCGTCGCAGAAGTCGAACTTGATTCCGTCAACGGCAACTTCGCCTGGCACTACTGGCTCAGAAAGGAAGAACTGCACTCTCTTTTTCAGCATTATGCGCCTCCTTGATACACGATGGAACCAAGGTCGTTCCAGCCGCCAGTGAAGAGCCGCTTGATGTCAAGATTTATGCTTGCGTCGTCTTCAGGATAAGTCCAGACACCTGACAGCTCCCACGGCATCACCGTGTAGGCGCAAGTTGGCGACCTGTATTCAAAGCCGTTGTAGTATGTCCAATAGCCAGTGTCCGTGCCTTGCCAGCTAATCTGTATGTCGTCGCCGCCCGGAGTGCCGTTCGTATTCCACGTATTGTTGTTGCCTACGCGGAACAAAGGAACAGGCTGTCCGCTTCCAGCCTTCACAAGCAACACGTCGTCGTTCCACGCCTCTCTCCGTTCGTACAAATGGCACTTTGTAGCCGGATTGCATGCCGTTACTGGCGTGAACGTCCAAGTGGCGGACGAAACGGTGTAGTCGCCCCAAGGCTGGCCGCTCGCCGCAGGAGTCGTCAATGTTCCGATCTGCGTGTAAGGCTCGTCCTCGCCCATGTACTTCCGCTCGATTATCCACGCGTTCGTGTCGTAGCGGATTCTGATCGTGTTGTCCATGTAGTTGTAGCCAGACCAAACGCGTGAAGTACCCGTCGCCGTCGCATCGACGATTGTCAAGTCAAGATACCTCACGCTGTCGCCTTGATCCTGATACGTACGCAGCTTGCCGACGTACGAATCGCCGCTTACTGTCGTTCCCATATACAGGACGCAAGGCTGTTTTGTCGCGTCAGCGGCAGGCATTTCAACAGCTATCGGAAGAGCCATGACGTTCACCGCTCCGCCGGACACCTGCTGAGCCTCGCCGTTCAGATTCAAAGAACCGATTTTGCCGTCCAGCGTATTCTGCAGGTTTGAAACGTCTGAAATCGCGTGGGAATGAGAGGACGCGGCCTTTCCGTCCAATGCCGTCTGCAGGCCGCTAACGTCGGCGACGGCGTGCGTATGCGATGAAGCCGCCTTGCCGTCCAAGGCGTTCTGCAATCCGCTTACGCCGCTGATCTCATGAGTATGCGAAGACGCGGCCTTTCCGTCAAGCGCGGTTTGCAGTCCGTTCACGCCGCCGATTTCGTGTGAGTGAGAAGTCGCCGCCGCGCCAATGCTTGACAGCGATATGTCGGAGCTTCCGTCGAAATCGGCGTTCCCGATCTTGCGTGGCGTCGCCAACTTGTCAGCCTGCGCCGCAGAATCCACCTTTCCGTCGTCGTTCGTATCATAGACGGATTTCAGCATGTCGCCAGTGGAAGTACCGTCGCCGCTTGAACTTGAGCTTGAGCTTTCATCGTCTTCCGGCGGCCACATGTACTTGTAGAACGTCGCGCCTGCGTCCGTGAAGTCCGAAAGCGTCGGCGTTGAGATTTCCTCATTGACGTGTATTTCCGCGCGGAAGCACAATTCGGATGTCGGCGTAAGCGAAAATCCAGTGCCGTCCGCGTCCTCGGCGAACGCTACATACGTGAACATACTTGTGCCAGCGTCGCCGGGATTGCCCTGCGGGCCGCGAAGAAGCGCGATAGGCGACGACCACGCGGAAGACGCGGAAGACGCTGAACGCTCGCGGTAGTAAACGTCGTCGGCAGTCTGCGAATCATGCCATGTCTCGCCGTCGTCGGAGAACTGGCGAACCACTCCGGCGGCGACAAGGCCACGGGCCTGATCCGCCGTGAGATAATCGACTGGCAGCTCGGTAGGCGTACCGCCGTAGTAGATGCGGTTCCGCGCGGAGAACCCCTTGATCTGCAGGCCGAAGATTTCGTCGCCGTTGCCGTCGATGCCGACAAGCTCCATATTGAGGCTGTTGATTTCCTCGGATGTGCCGATTAATGCGACAAGCTCGGAGGTATTCATGTCCGGAACTGGAATCACCACTTCCGTGAACGTCCGCGAAGCCTGGTTGATCGTCTCCGTGACGCTGTGGACAAGAATGTTCGCGTTGTCGGCAACAAGCACTGGTGAAGTCGCCTGATTGAAGTCCTTATCCCAGACGCAACGCCATGCGACGACGTTGGCAAAGTCCGCAATCGGGTACGGATCGACGGCTTCCATGTTTCGGAACAGACGCAGTTTCACCGTCGCGCCGAAACCGCGCGTGAACTTCGGAGCGTTTACGTTCCGTGCGTTTGCGTAGTCGCGAACCTGCCCAAGGGTTGAGTTCGCGACGGCGTACATGATAAGTTCCTGCATTGTCACACCTCGTATCTTGATTTTTCACTGAAAATTCCGAACAGCCGTTCGCGCAGTCCGTTGCAGAAGGCGCCGTCGTTGTACCCCGCGAACATCCTATCCATAGGAGCTGACGCGTCGGCCTCGCTTTCATGCGTCGTCTTGAACCCTCGCTGGTCAACGCCGCCAGTCTCGCCGCACAGTCCTCTGAACAGCGTGTAGATGCCGTAGCCGATGTCGCTTTCGTAATCGACGCCGCGTATCGCATCGCGGAGGACTGACGCGTCGAACACCTGCGGAGCATGGACTTCATAGTTGTGCGAAAGCTCAACGCCGCGAGAAGCGAGGAAGTCGAACGTGCGAACCATGCGCCTGTGCCATTTGCGATCGTCCACGGCGAAATCCGCGCGAACCTTATTGTTGTATAGCATCGGTATCTCGTCAAGTGCTACATCCTGCATGAAAACGTTGTCGTCCGCGCACAAGGCGAAACGGCCCGTGATTCCAAGCTCGTCGATGGCGGCAAGCACCTTGTTAATCATGTTGCCGTCCTTGTTGCGCTTGAGAGGATCGCCGCGATGAACGACGGACGCGCACCGCAGCCATGAAGGGGGAAAGGCGGAGACGACGACGACACGCCGGAGACAGCGAACGTGCCGATCAACGCTTCGGAGACAGATACGAAGTTCGTCGTCTCCGCACTTAGAACCTTTGCCGAGAGGTATAATCAGATCTATGGCAGACATGACGCTACCTCCTTCGGCGAAATGTCGAACATGCATCTTGCGTACTTCCTGCCGTCCACGGTCATGACGCTCTGGCACTTCTTCTCGTTGACTTGAAGATTGAACTTCATGCATCCGTGGTTTTCGCAGTATTCGCCGCATGTCGTATGGAAATGATTTACGTTTGGATAGGCCGTCAATGCCGTCGGCTCCCGCGCGCCAGTAAGGCAGAACGCCTTCACGCCGGGGAACGCGGCGGCGATATGGACTACCGCGCTGGACGGCGAAAGTACGCTTTCGGCATGGCTTACAAGGGAGAACAGCTTGCGTATTGAAGTGCGGCCACGCGCATCGACTACCCTTTTCAGATTCGTGGTGATGTCGCGCGTCTCGTTGCCGCCTACTTGGATAAACGTAATGTCAGGCCTTGCGTCTATCACCTGCTGCCAGTGCGGATAGCCCTTGACTTCGGCGCACTTCTGGCAGTTCGCGTTGAGGACGCAGTACGCGCCAATCCCCGGACTGTCCTTCTTCTCGTCGTCAGAAAGGCATATCACTGGACGCTTTACAACAACGTCGAACATCCGGCCAGTGAAACGCGAAAGCTCTATCGAAAGCGCAAGGCTCTGACGTTCGCAAAGGTTGCCGCCAGTCGGGTATCGTTGCGGGAACGGGCGGTAGCCAATCTCGAAAACTGCGTCCGCCTTAGACTGGTCGAAATCGTCCAAGTCGGGATTGTTGAGGAACACGTCGGCGTAGTTGCCCTGATACGCGAAGCTGAAATGCGGATAAGCGGCCTTCGCGTTCCGCAAAGCCGCCGTGAGGCAAACCGTGTCGCCAAGATGGTTGTATGTCTTCAACAGGATTTTCATCCTTGCGCAGTCTCCTATGTTTTGAATATGTCTCACATATATACTTGTTTTCTACCAAAGATTGTCGCTTTGTGTCTCCGCATTACCAAAGACTTCACGCCGATTCTCCCCATGACATGCCGTATTGGAACTTTCCAGACAAATCGAACACCAATCCGCCGTTTCCCTGCCATCCGTATTTTGCCTGTTCATACCCGGACGGATATTTCGGATAGCTGTTGGAGAAGAAGCACCCGTTTTCATCGAACGTGACTGGAATGTTGTTTATACCTTCCACAAAATCATTGCCGAACGTATCGAATATGTACGTGGATGCGCCAGTCGTGTTGTACGTAATCATGACATGCATCGTCGCCGGACATTCAAGAAGGAATCCCATGTTTGACGCAGGAACAAACTTCGCTTCAAGGACATTCGACATGTTGCAATAATAACTTCCGCTTGCTGAAGATGAGGAATACATGAAATTTGCGTAATCGGCAAAACTCAACGCTCCTATTGTCGTTTCAGTGCTTTGTTGTTCATGAGCATTGTTTATCGCCTTTGCGTATGAATCTTGATAACCTGAATTAGAATAGTTGCCAGTATCCGCATGCTTTCGTTTTATCTGATACCTTCCGAGCCTTGATTCAGTCGAATAAACGACTTGAAGCAACGACACCATGACAGCCCTCTGTATTCCCCAATACGCTATCGTCCTACCGTAGCAGTCGCTTGACAGACGCGGCACTCCGTCAGACGCGGACATTCCTAGCAACTCCAACGCCTTTGACAGCAACGCCGAGAACGTCCATTTTACAATCTCATTCTGATTCATAGGCTCATACTGGTTTACATAGTATCTGCATATACTGTTCAAGCCATCATCGAAATCCTCAAGAACAAGGAAATGCTCCAGCTTGTGTTCCTGCACATTACAGAATCCTCGTCCTTCCGCCGGATACGGATACGACGTTGAAAACGTACGACCAACGCATTCGGCGCGTTCCTTAAGCGAACTGAACAACGCCTCTGCAAACGGGTACAGCGGAAGCCCGACAATTTCGGGAAAGTCCGGCGCAACGGCTGAAAAGCCTTTGATTGACAACGGAACGTTCATGACACCCACCTTCCAGCCACCTGCAGGTTGCCAGGCATGTTCTCTCTGTGGACTTCATAAATGCCGTCCTGCAAGCTGACAGTGGCAAGCGAGTACACCCATCTCCTGTCGGTTGTTGTAAGAGACGGAAGAGACGCGGCTATCGCTATCGTACGAGTGTTGTTCGCGTAGTCTATATCTACATATACGACGCCGACGGCTGGCTCAAGCCGCGTGACGGAAAAACGGTACGACGAACTGCCGGAATACACGTAGCCAGCGTAGCTGCTACGCGGATTGGCAGAATCATATATCTTTACTTTGCCGTCAGCGTCGATCTCCACGTCGAACGCGCCCTTAACCCTGTCGCCGGACACTGGCATCTGCAGGAGTACAAGACTGTCCTTCCCGTTCGCGCCAAGGCCAAGAAGTTTCGCGTTGCCTTCCGCTGACAGGCTGAACAACGACGGATTGGAAGTAGATGGAACGACGTACGGCTGGACTGCGCCGCTTGAATACGATATGTCTATCTTCACAATGCCGCTTATGACGCAGCTTCCGACCGCATTTTCAGTAAGCCTGTTTTCAAGAACGCCCCACGGACGGGCCGAGCCGTCGTACTTCACGACTGGAACGACGCCGCAGACTGAACTGGCTGAATCATAGCATAGCGTTACGGCTGAGCCAGCCTTGAGAACCGCACTTCCGACATTGTAAACTGGTATGCGCAACGCGCCGTCAGCAAAATAGCCTGCCTTGCTCGATCCGCTTTTCGGGAACGCGTTCACCTTGTCGGCAGTGGCGTTAAGCCCAGACGCGCTCGGCACATACGTGTCGCCCGGATTTATCTTCGGAACAAAAGCCATCGTCACACCCCCAGCTGGTCGAAGTCAATGGCCTCGATGACATCGGAACGGAATATGTAATCGACCACCTTTGTCACCGATTCGCCGCTAACTGCGTCGCTTGTCACAACCCATGCATACTGATGCCCGTAAAGTCCGCCTCCGTCGTCGAACGACTTTCCGGCGACAACAGGCTTCGTCTCGTTCATGCGGATAAGGAACTCGAACGAGACTTTCACCTTGTCAACTCCGCGCAGAGGCGTACTGTAACCGCATCCAAGGAACAGGACTTCGCCACGCTCCCATCCCTTGAACTCGCCAAGATTCACCTTGCCTTGGCAATGCGCAATCTTGCGCCGCCACTCCCAGCTGCGGGCCTTCTCAAAGCTGATTGTCTTCGTGTAAACTTCGCGCAGTTCGCCGCTTGGAATGTCAACGCCAGCGGCTTCGCTCGCCGCGCCTCGCTGGCCGTTCCAGCCAATCGGAATCTGCTTGGCGGCATCATGCGAGATCGCCGGAACGCCGTTGCGCTTGTAAACGCACTCCTGGTCTATCGCCTGAACGACATGGATTGTCGTAGGCGAACACTGGAACGACACTTCCGGCACGTCATCGCCGTCCTGCTCGTCGTCGTTGGACGTTGGCGACGAGCCAGTCGTGTAGGCGTATTCGACGGCGACCTTCCAGATGCTGTCGCCGCACTTCTCATGAACGCGCGACTGGAGCTTGGGAATCTTCTTAACGCCGTCAACGTCGTAGATGAAATCGGGCGTCTTCGCGTACGCCGCCGTGCATGCCTCAAGCTCGTTTGTCGCGCCGCGCACGACATAGATGTAAACCATGCTGCTGCTTGCGTTCCCTATGTCGCCGTTCCGCAGCGTCAGTTCCTCCATCTCGTAGCCTTCGTCGATCGTTATGTTGTCAAGATTCATCGTCATGCCCCCGCGACAGCCAGACGGCTGTTCAAATCGCCTACCTTGTTTGAAATACTTGAAATGCTGGCCTTGAGAATGTCCAAGGTGCTTTTAGTGCCTTCCGTGGCCTTCGCTATGCGAAGCTGGAGGCCGCTTGCGCCGACGGCGCGTGACAACGCGGCGGCTGAGAACGATCCTACCGCGCTCTGTCCGCCTTTTGTGACAGCGTTTTCTGCGGCGCGTCTAGCCTCGTCGCGTTGCTGCAGGAGATGGGTTTCGCGTTGAGCGGCTTCCTGTATCGCGCTTCTCACGCGTTCAATGCTTGCCTGCATGTCGATTCTGTCCTGCTCGCCCATTGAGCCGTCATAGTAGCCGCCTTCTCGCGCCTGACGATACAGGCTGTTGTACTCGTCCGTGGCTTGCTTCAACGCTTCGGAGTTCTTCGCAAGCAGGTCTTCCATCATATCGATGGCCGCAGTGAAGTTGTTATCCTTGACAAGTTTGTTGTATTGCTCCGTCTCGGCTGACTGCGCGCGGCGTTTCTGCTCGTTGGCGAATATCTCGGCTATCGCGTTGGCGTCGTTTTCGGCGTTGCGCTGCGCGTTGCGGCTGTCGTTTCGGAACGCTTCTGAAAGCTGTCCGTTGTAGATGTCGTCCATTATCGACAGCTTGCCAGAAAGCTCGTTGATCGCGGCGGTCTGCTGGCGGACGATGGCCTCGTTAGCCTCTCGCGCGATCCTGTCGTTCTTGTTGGCGGAAGACGCTGGAATGGCGTTCAGCTTGTCATTGGCAATTTTCAGTTCGTTCCGATGGTATTCAAGCTGCGTCTCAATAAGACTGCGGTATTCGTCGCGGTTCTTCTCAATCGCCTTTCCCTCTTTCTGCAAGGCCGTCAGATGCCTGCTTGCGGCATTGTCCTCAAGCTCGGCCATTCGCTTCTGGGCGTTTTCAGCGTCTTTCAGCGTCGGGGCAGGCGTGATCTCGGC
>JAEEGL017296354.1_pt1 | contig 14276 bp, 17 predicted proteins | sample 9134231 | NCBI WGS metagenome assembly JAEEGL01 (sample SAMN16246548, study PRJNA631951) | gut metagenome | biome: gut microbiome; feature: rumen; material: fiber-attached | host: Bos | place: Iran: Karaj | collected 2018-10 | reverse complement strand
GTTGAGATGCCCGCACTGGGCTATGGCGTGTTTCTTGTGAGCCCCGACGAGTGTGAGCGCTGTGTGAGCGACGCGCTGAGCGTGGGCTACCGGTTGATTGACACTGCGCAGGCCTACCAAAACGAGGAAGGCGTGGGCAATGCATGGCGCAAAAGCGGCATCAAGCGCGAGGATCTGTTCCTCGTGACGAAGGTGTGGATTTCTAATGCCGGCGAGGAAAAGGCCGCCAAGAGCATCGACGAGAGTCTGCGCCGCTTGCAGACCGAGTATATCGACCTGCTGCTTATCCACCAGGCCTACGGCGATGTGTTCGGCACCTGGCGGGCCATGGAGAAGGCTTATCGCGACGGTAAGGTGCGCGCTATCGGCGTGAGCAACTTCCAAGCGGGCCGCTTCTTCGACTTCGCACATTATGTGGAGTTGAAGCCCATGGTGAACCAACTGCAGTGCAACACGCTCATCCAGCAGACGGGCATCGAGGCGATTCATGCCGAGTTTGGCACAAAGATGATGGCATGGGGCCCGCTCGGCGGACAGGGCGTCGACGGCGTGGTGAAGAGCGAGGCGTTGGCTGCCATCGGCGCGAAGTACGGCAAGAGTGCTGCACAAGTGGCGCTTCGCTGGCTTACCCAGCGCGGCATCGTGGCCATTCCCAAGTCGAGCCACAAGGAGCGCATGGCCCAGAATGCTGATATCTTCGACCTCACGCTGACGGCCGACGAGATGGCGCAGATTGCAACTATGAACCAGCACGACACCGGCACCATCAACTTCGGCGACCCGCAGTTTGTAAAGTACCTAATTGAAAACTACGGTTAAGTCACCAAGCGCCCGGGAGGCTAACGTGCCCTGGGCCTATATGAATAATATAATGTTCGATTACTCGAATGATTGAATGTTCGAGTAATCGACTTTTGTATCGATGTTGGTGAGAACTATTTACCGAGGAATTCGCTGGGCGTGATGCCGGTTGTCTTTTTGAACAGGCGCGTGAAGTGGTGCGGGAAATCAAAGCCGAGCAGCCGCGAGGTTTCGCTGATGTTGTGACCTTTCATCAGTAGGCTCTTCGACTGGTTAATCACATAGTTGTGGATATAGCCGATGGCCGTACCGCCGGTGGCCTTATGGACAATGTCGCCAAAGTAACTCGGCGAGTAGGCTAATTCCGAGGCACAATAGGCGACGGTGGGCAGGCCGAGCGTCAGTTGCCGGTTCTCGCGAAAGTATCGCTGCAGCAGGTCGCGAAATCGCTTCAGCAGGTCGTCGCTGCCCGTATCCTCATCCAAGATTTGGCGTTGGTAGATACGGTTGCAGTATTCCAGCAGCAGGTGCAGATAGGCCAGCAGGATGCGTCGCAGTGTGGGCGAGTCGTCGTTGTTAATCAATTCTTGCCGCATCTGGGTGAGCAACTGCGTGATGCTGAGCCATTCATCAGGCTCCATGAGCAGCGAACTGGCAAAGAAATACGAGAAAAACTGGTAGTGGTCGATGGTCTGTTCTAATTCCGAGCCGTGCAGCAGTTCGGGCGACCACAGGACTACCCATCCGCTCAGCGAGATGCGCTCGCCATTGTCTTCCAAGCCGCCAATTTGCCCAGGCTCAACAGCGATAATCGACGCGTCGCTCACCTGCAAAGTTTTCATGCCGTAAGATAGGGTGTTTGGAAACTGGCGCTGGATGAAGAGCCCGTACACGCCATAGTTGTTCAGGCTGTGGCGGAATGGCTGCAACTCATCGTAGTGGATGATGCTCAACAGCGGATGCAGCACTGGGGCATCCACAAACTGTGCATAGTCGTTAGGATTGTCAACTTTCAAAATCTTTTTCATTTCTGCGGCATTTTTTGTGGTGAAACGACACTGCAAAGATACCCAATTTTTGGCCAAAATAAGCCAAAAATGGTATTACATTAATGCTAAAAATATCATTTTCTGCAAAATTGGTATATATCCAGCCAATATGTGTAATGCCATCCTTGATTATTGAGTGTAATTTTGCATCCAGAAAACTTTAAAACGATAAATAATTATGTTAGGCAATTTTACATTCCACAATCCCACGAAGTTGCACTTTGGTGAGGATGCATTGAGTAAACTGAGTGAAGAACTGAAAAATTACGGCTCACGTGTGATGCTGTGCTACGGCGGTGGCAGCATTAAGCGCACCGGCATCTACGACCAGGTGATGGCCGAACTGAAAAAGGCTGGTTGCGAGGTTGTGGAGATGCCCGGCGTAATGCCCAATCCCACAATCGAAAAGGTGCTCGAGGGCGCCCATCTGGCACGCAAGGAGGAGGTTGACTTCATCCTGGGCGTGGGTGGCGGCTCGACCATCGACTATTGCAAGGCCGTGGCCGGCAGCGCCTGGTACGACGGCGACCCCTGGGAGTACTACTTCAAGAACTGGCAGCCCATGACGTGCCGCTGGATTCCCGTGGGCTGCGTGCTCACCATGGCTGGCACCGGCTCGGAGATGGACAGTTGCTCGGTAGTCTCCAGCCACACCGAGAACCGCAAACTGTTCTACAACTTCCGCAATCCCGACTTTGCCATCCTCAACCCGCGCTTCACGTTCACGGTGCCCAAGTATCAGATGGTGGCCGGCATCTACGACATTATGAGCCACATTCTGGAGCAGTACCTCTCGGGTACCGACGACAATACCAGCGACTATATCGCCGAGGGACTGATGCGCTCGCTCATCGTGAGTTCGCGCAAGGCACTGGTGAACGCCGAGGATTACGAGGCCCGCTCTAACATCATGTGGACGGCAACCTGGGCACTCAACACCCTCATCGACCGCGGCAAAGCCACCGACTGGATGGTGCACATGCTCGGACAGGCCGTAGCAGCCTTCACCGACGCCACCCACGGCCACACGCTCGCAGCAGTCAGCGGCGCTTATTACCGCCTGCTCATCTACAACTCGGCTGACGCTGTGATGAAGTTCAAACGCCTGGCCATGAATGTGTGGGGCGTGGATGCTAACGGCAAGGACGACAAGCAAGTGGCTCTGGAAGGCCTGGAGACTATGGAGCAATGGATGCGCGAGTTGGGCCTGGCCATGAACATCACCGACTGTGGCGCTAAGCCTGAGCAAATCGAAGGCATGGCCGATGCTTGCCCCATTTGCCAAGGCGGCTATTACATCCTGAACCGCGACGAGGTGGTGAAGGTGCTGAACGACAGTCTGTAAAAAAACCTTACATATGAAACCAATAGTATTGACTGCGGCACTGTTGATCATAATGCTCACAGGCTGCACAGGAAATCAGCAAACTGAAAAAGAAGAAGATATGAAGACAACGCTGACGTTGACTCAGGAGTGGGACAAGGTGTTCACCCTGAGCGAGAAAGTGAACCATCGCAAGGTGACGTTTGAAACGCAATACGGGCTGACTTTGGCGGCCGATTTGTATACGCCGAAGGACACCCAGGGCAAGTTGGCGGCCATCGCCGTCTCGGGTCCCTTTGGCGCCACAAAAGAGCAGTCGAGCGGACTATATGCCATGCGCATGGCCGAGCGCGGCTTTGTGGCGCTGGCCTTCGACCCCTCGTACACTGGCGAGAGCAGCGGTGAGCCGCGTCGCACGGCATCGCCCGACATCAACACCGAGGACTTTATGGCCGCTGTCGATTTCCTCTCGAAGCAGGACAATGTCGATGCCGAGAAGATTGGCATCATCGGCATCTGCGGCTGGGGCGGCATCGCCCTTAACGCTGCCGCCGCCGACGTTCGCATCAAGGCCACTGTAGCCAGCACGATGTACGACATGACGCGCGTGAGCGGCAACGGCTACTTCGACAGCGACGACAAGGAGGAGTCGCGCCATGCCGCACGCGAGGCACTCGCCAAACAGCGTGTCGCCGACCCACAGGCGATGGCTGGCGGTGTCGTCGACCCTCTGCCCGAGGATGCACCACAGTTTGTGAAGGACTACCACGACTACTACAAAACTGAGCGAGGCTATCACGCACGCAGCGGCAACTCCAACGACGGCTGGCGTGTCATCGGCACCCAGGCTTATGCCAACAGCCGCTTCCTCTACTACATCAACGAGATTCGCTCGGCCGTCATGGTGATGCACGGCGAGAAGGCCCATTCGCGCTACTTTGGCGAGGCGGCATATAAGTACATGGTCGAGGGCAAGGCCGAGGGCTACAACGTCGTCGGGAAGCCCAATCCGGTGCCCGAGAACAAGAAACTGCTCATCATCCCCGGGGCTTCGCATTGCGACCTCTACGACGGCGGTTTTACCGAGCCCGCGGGTAAAGGGCAGCCCAAGAACCTTATCCCCTGGGATGAGTTGGCCGAATTTTTCAAAAACAACTTGAAGTAAAGCACGACATTATGAAAAAAGTAACAGTAATTTCTACGAGCCTGCGCCCGGGTTCCAACAGCCAGGCCATGGCCGAGCAGTTTGCCAAAGGTGCCGAAGCCGCCGGCCATCAAGTGGAACTCATTACGTTGCGGGGCAAGGACATCAAGTTCTGCATCGGATGCCTTTCGTGCCAACGGACTGGCGCCTGCGTCTTCAAGGACGACGTGCCGGCGATTATGGACAGCGTCCTCAACGCCGATGTGGTGTGCTGGGCAACGCCGATTTATTACTACGAGATGTCGGGCCAGATGAAGACGCTCATCGACCGCATGAACGCCATGTATCCAAAGGATTACCGTTTCCGCGACATCTATCTGCTTACCACGGCAGCCGAGACCGAGGATGCGACCCCCGCGCGTGCCGAGAGCGGCTTGCAGGGCTGGATCGACTGCTATAGCAGGTGCTGCCTGAAGGGCCATCTGTTCTGTGGCGGGGTAAACGGCCCCCGCGACATTGCCGACAACCCCAAGTTGCAGCAAGCCTACGAAATGGGCAAACAAGTGTAACACCAATAATACAATGAAAACAAACGTTTATCGCTGGATGCTTGCGGCCATGCTGCTGATGGCGTCCACCACAATATTTGCACAGTACAAAATGATACTCACACCGAAACAACAGGCACTCATGGCAATAGCAGCCAATGAGGCGAAAGGAAACATCGAGGAACTTAAGGTGGCTCTGAACGAGGGTTTTGAGCAGGGTCTCACCGTGAGCGAGGCCAAGGAGGCGCTGTCGCAACTCTATGCTTACACGGGCTTCCCGCGCTCGCTGAATGCGCTTGGCGCGCTGCAGCAAGTCATCAAAGAGCGCGCCGCCGCCGGCCTTGCCGTGGAAGAGGGCCGCGAGGCCGACCCCCTGCCCGACGACTACGACGCGCTGAAGCAGGGCACCGAGGTGCAGACGCAACTCGTGGGCGGACAGCCGTTCACTTACGGCTTTGCCCCACAGACCGACTACTACCTCAAGGCCCACCTCTTTGGCGACATCTTCGCACGGAACAACCTCACATTTGCCGAGCGCGAAATCGTCACCGTGTCGGCCATCTCGGCATTGCCCGGCTGCGAGCCGCAACTGCAGGCACATGTGGCAGGCTCAAGAAACATGGGCGTGACCGACGAGGTGCTTAAGGCGATGCCCGCGTTGCTCGACAACAAGGTGGGTGCTACCGAGGCCGAGAGGCTGCGTGGCGCACTGGCCGCCGTCTTCGGCGAGGAGTATAGCCCCGTGCAGACGGTGGATTTCAACGTTTGGCCCAAGGGCGAGATTAATCCTTACGGCGAGTTCTTCATCGGCAACAGTTATCTGGCTGAGATGGAGAAGGGCCTGTTTAACGTCACCTTCGAGCCGCGCTGCCGCAACAACTGGCACGTGCACCACGGCGCAGTGCAAGTGCTGGTGTGCGTCGGTGGTCGCGGATGGTACCAAGAGTGGGGCAAAGAGGCCGTGGAGATGACTCCTGGCACCGTGATTGCCATACCCGCCGAGGCCAAGCATTGGCATGGTGCCGCCAAAGACTCTTGGTTCCAGCATCTTACCTACAACAAGGATGTGCAGCCCGGAGCCTCCAACGAGTGGCTCGAGCCAGTGTCGGATGAATGGTATAATAAGTTGAAGTGATGGAATACGTTCTTCTCGGTAACTCGGATTTGCGCGTGTCGCGCATCTGTTTGGGATGCATGGGCTTCGGCGACCCCACCATCGGCCAGCACTCGTGGACTGTGGGCGAGGAACCTACGCGTGAGATTATCCGTCGTTCGCTCGACCTCGGCGTGAACTTCTTCGATACGGCCATCGCCTATCAACTTGGCACATCGGAGCAGTACGTAGGGCGTGCCCTGCGCGACATGGCGATGCGCAGCCAGGTGGTCGTCGCCACAAAATTTCTGCCGCGCACCGACGAGGAAATCGCCCGTGGCATCGATGGCCGCCAGCATGTGCTCAACTGCATCGACACCAGCCTGCGGAACCTCGGCATGGACTATGTCGACCTCTACATCTACCACATCTGGGACTACAAGACGCCCGCCGAGGAGATTCTGGCTGGCATGAACGAGGCTGTGCGCTCAGGCAAGGCGCGCTACATCGGCATCGCCAATGCCTACGCTTACCAGTTGGCAAAGATGAACGCCTTGGCCGAGAAGCGTGGCTGGGCAAAGTTTGTGAGCGTGCAGAACCACTACAACCTGATTATGCGCGAGGAAGAGCGCGAGATGCAGCCGCTCTGCCGCGAGGACAACATCGCACAGACACCGTATAGCGCGCTGGCTTCGGGCAAGTTGGCAAAACGCCCCGGCGAGACCTCGCTACGACAGGCCCGCGACTCGTTTATGCACTTTAAATACGATGCCACGGCCGAGCAGGACAACCGCATCGTGGAGCGCGTCGTCGAGTTGGCCGACCGGTATGGCGTGGAGATGACGCAAATTGCACTCGCTTGGCTGCTGACAAAGGTCGAGTCGCCAATCGTGGGCGCCACAAAACTGCACCATATCGAGGGTGCCGTGAAGGCGTTCGACGTCCAGTTGACGGCCGATGATATCCGCTATCTCGAGGAGCCTTATGTGCCTCACAACTTATCGGGCGTGATGGCGGTGAACAAGCCCACAATGAGCGAGGACCCTGTGTGGGTCACGGCAAGCAAAAATAAGTAAACTATGAGACTGCTTATATTTTTCGCGGCAATGTTTGCCGCAACGGCATGGGCTCAGGACGTGATAGACGTGCACAGTCACATCATCACGCCTGAGTTTGTGTCTTCGCTGGAGCGCGAGAATCGGTTGATGGACGAGGGCTTCCCATTGCCGAAATACGACGTTACTTCGCATTTGAAATGGATGGACGAGACTGGCGTTGAGACCTCGGTGCTGACTTTGGCGGCTCCGCAGCCCACCTCGGCCCTCGTGGTGCGACAGGCCAACGAGGCTGCAGCGCGCATCAAGCGTGAGCACCCCGGCCGATTTATGTTTTGCGCCGCGCTGCCGCTGCCCGATGTGGATGCGGCTATCCGCGAGGTGAAATATGCGCTCGACACGCTCGGCGCCGACGGCATCAAACTGGCGACAAACGTCGCCGGACAGTATCTTGGCGCACCCGAACTCGACACGCTGTTCGCCGTGCTCGACCAGCGGCGGGCTGTGGTGATTCTGCATCCCCACCGTCCCGAGCCGGTCAACCGCGAGGTGATGGCACAGACGCCGCTGGCCATGCAGGAATACCTGTCGGAGACCACCCGCGCCGTGGCTAATATGATCAGCCACAACGTGCTGGCCCGCTACCCCGGCGTTAAGGTCGTAGTGCCACATTGCGGCGCCTATCTGCCTTTGGCTGTGCCTCGCATGCAGTCGCTGACCCCGGTCATGCAGGCCAATAAGATGGTGGGCGACATCGACTGGGAGGCAAACCTGGCAGCGCTGTATTACGACCTTGCTGGCGCACACAGCCCCGAGGTCATTCGCATGATGCTCACTATCACCACGCCTGACCATTTGCTCTACGGCTCGGACTATCCCTACGTCGCCCCGCAGGTGCTCACGCAGAGCCTCGCAAGGATGCGGCAGTACCTCACCACGGAGCCCGACCTCGCACCCTATCGCGAGATGATACTTCACAAGAATGCCCAGTGGCTGTTTCACCAGGCGGGCGAAAAGCCTACGGCGGCAACCCCCGATGCGGCAACAATGATAGTGCGCATCGCCGAAATCGAGGTCTACCCCGAGTATTTGAAGGAGTATCTGGAGTATGCCAACGAGGTCGACCGCCTGAGCGTGGAGCGGGAGCCAGGCGTCATCTGCCTGTTCCCCATGCAGAGCGCCGAAGCCCCCACCCAGATTCGCATCCTCGAGATTTACGCCTCGCAGGACGCGTATCAGCAGCATTTGGCTACCGAGCATTTTCAGAAATACAAGCAGGGCACGCTGCACATGGTCAAGAGCCTGAGCCTGCCCACGATGCAGCCTCTCGACGCTGCCATGATGAAGCAAATTTTCAGAAAGCAACTCTAACGCCACTCGGCATACAAAAAAACAGGTTCCGCTGGTTATAGCCACTTTTGGTCCTATAACCAGCGGAAACCCTAATATTGTACCTGCTGTTTTTTCGCTCGCTTATTCGTAACGTTGACCTTCGGTCTAAGTTACTCACGCTCGGAAAAAACAAATTGATTTGTTTTTTCGCTCGCTTATTCGTAATTTTGCATACTGAAAGATTGTTATAATTATGACGCAATTTCGTGAGATGCGACGCAAGGCTCAGCAACTGAGCCAGGCCGACAGTGTGGCGGTGCTTGAGCGCGCCACGTCGGGCACACTGGCCGTGCTGGGCGACGACGGCTACCCCTACGCTGTGCCGCTGAGTTACGTCTATGCCGACGGCAAACTGCTTTTCCACAGCGCACTGGCGGGCCACAAGGTTGACGCTATCAGGCGGTGCGACAAGGCGTCGTTTTGCGTCGTCGACACCGACGAGGTGCATCCTGGCGAGTTTACCACCTACTTCCGCAGCGTGATAGCCTTCGGGCGCGTGCGCATCGTCGACGACCCCGCCGAGAAGCGCGAGGCAGCCCGGCGGCTCGGGGCACGCTATAACCCAGGCGACGAGCCCGCCCTGCAGCGCGAACTCGACAAGGGGCTGGCGCACATGCATGTCATCGAGTTCAGCATCGAGCATCTTACGGGAAAACAAGCCATCGAATTAACGCGAAAACACAACATAACACATGATTGACCAGATTATTGAGTATAACAAGGAGTTTGTGGCCCAGCGTGGCTACGAGAAGTATCGCGCCGACAAATACCCCGCCAAGCAACTGGCGGTGCTCGCCTGCATGGACACGCGGCTGACCGAACTGTTGCCGGCCGCCCTGGGGTTACGAAATGGCGACGCGAAGATTATCAAAAATGCCGGAGCGCTGGTGATTTCGCCGTTCGACTCGGCGATGCGCAGCCTCATCGTGGCGATCTATGAACTTCACGTCAATGAGGTGATGGTGGTGGCGCACACGCAGTGCGGAGCCTGCCACATGAGTTTCGACCACTTCTATGGCGAGATGACGCAGCGAGGCATAAGCAAGGACACGCTCGAGACCATGCGTCACTGCGGCATCGACCTCGACCACTGGCTGGAGGGGTTCAAGGACACGCCCGAGTCGGTGCGGAAAACGGTGGCAACAATACGCAACCACCCGCTCGTGCCCGCCGATGTGACCGTGCGCGGCTTTATTATCGACACCGTTACCGGTGAACTGGAGGAAATCAACTGACAAACGGCGACGCACAATTATGGACTCACTCATTGATTTTGCCAAGCACAATTACGACTTGATTACGCTGCTGGTGGCCGTGCTGGGCGTGCTGCTGGGGGTAATGTCGCTGTTTTACGAGATAAAGAAAAAGAAACGCCAGAAGGCCGCCGCCGAGAAGGCCGCCAAGGCCGAGGAATCCACCGAAAAACAGCATGAGTCATGAACCGCGTGCGAATAACTGCCGTGCGGCAGACCGAGTACCCCGACTTGATGGCGCAATACGAGAACGCCATCGAGCACACCTGCGACGTGACGATGGGGCAACAATGGATTTCGGAAGACGGCCGTCGGCCCGAGGGCATGTGCCCGTCGGCATGGGGGTCGATGCGCGAATTTGTCGAGGCATTGGCACGTGGCGAGGGCAACTTCTTCGACGGATGGATGCGCAATCCCATGAGCGCCATGATCAGTTGCAACGACGGATTCAGGCCCGTGAGTTTCTATATCGAAGTTATTAACGACTAAAAATACAACACAATGAAGAGTTTTAAAGCAAATCCGTGGATGCTTCCACAACCGGTGCTCATCATCGGCACCTACGACAAGGATGGTAAGGCCAACGCCATGAACGCCGCCTGGGGCGGCCAATGGGACATGAAAGAAATCGTCATCTCGCTGGGCTCGCACGCCACGACCGACAACCTTGCCGCAAATCCTGAGTTTACCGTCACATTCGCCACACGCGACACCATGGTGGCTGCCGACTATGTGGGCATCACCAGCGGGCGTACCACGCCCGACAAGATGGAGCGCACCGGCTGGGCCATCGAGAAGGCGCCGAGCGTCAACGCACCGCTGTTCACCGACTTCCCCATGACGCTGGAGTGCCGCGTGAAGCGCGAGATCGACAAGGACTCGAGCGGCTACTACCTGGTGGCGGAAATCGTGAACATCCTGTGCCGCGAGGAATATCTTGCCGAGGACGGCAACCCCGACGTGGAGAAGATGGGCATCATCACCTACGACCCGGTGCACCACGGCTACATGGCCCTGGGCAACAGCGTGGGCCACGCCTTCGCCGACGGTAACCAACTGAAGTGATGCCACATTGGCTCAACTGGCTGTAGATTATGCTGAATGACTTTGTTGCCATTGATTTTGAGACGGCCAACCAACACTTGAGCAGCGTGTGCTCGGTGGGCGTGGTGCTGGTGCGCGACGGCGAGGTGGTGGACTCGTACTACAGCCTGATTCATCCCGAGCCTGAGTACTACAGTTTTTGGAACCGGCGCATACATGGCTTGTCGTCGCACGACACCTGCAACTCGCCGGTGTTTCCCACGGTGTGGGCCGAGATAGAGCGCCTCATCGCCGTCACCTACGAGCATCCTGAGTCGGTGCCGCTGGTGGCACACAACGCGCGTTTCGACGAGGGCTGCCTGCGCTCGGTGTTCCGCGTGTACCAGATGGACTATCCCGACTATATCTTCTTCGACACGCTGGCTGCGGCGCGCCGCCACTTTCGGCGCACGCTGCCCAATTGCAAACTGCATACCGTGGCGGCAGCCTGCGGTTTCGACCTGCGCAACCACCACCACGCGCTGGCCGACGCCGAAGCCTGCGCCGCCATAGCCTTGGCTATCATGTAGCCGTAACGCTATGGGGGAGAATATGTAGCAATTTGAACACTTATTAAATAGGTATTGTTATGAAAGTTTTACTTGTGAATGCTGGACCGCGCGTCGATGGCAACACGACGGCGGCGCTAAATGAGATGGCACGCCAACTCGAGAAAAACGGCATCGAGGCCGAACTGGTGCAGGTTGGCGCAAAGCCCGTGCGCAGTTGCATAGCGTGCAATCAGTGCGCCATCCGTAACCTGGGCCGCTGCATCTTTGACGATGACATCTGCAACCGCGTGATTGAGAAGATGGCTACGGCCGACGCCTTTGTCATCGGGTCGCCGGTTTATTATGGCGAGCCAACTGGCGCGGCGCTGTCGCTGGTGCAGCGCATGCTCTACTCGGCAACTGCGCTGTTTGAGAACAAGCCGGCAGCCGCGGTGGCGGTGTGTCGTCGCGGTGGCGGCACGTCGGCCTTCCAGACACTTACCATGCCGTTCCAGATGGTCAATATGCCCATCGTCACCAGCCAGTACTGGAACATCGTCTACGGACTTCAGCCTGGCGAGGCTACGCTCGATGCCGAGGGCATGCAGACGATGCGCACCCTGGCCGACAACATGGCCTTCCTGCTGCGCAAAATCCACGCCGACGGCGAGCCGCAATATCCGGCCCGAGAGCCGTGGCAAGGCACCCACTTCATCCGTTAAGCCACTGCGCTCCAGGCGCTGGCGCCCCAGGATGGTCCTTGAATTTTGCAATGTCTATGGGGGTAAACATAAATCATCCACGAATTATCCATTAATTATATGGTAATTGTTTTAAAATCAAATAATTAATGGATAATTCGTGGATATTCGTGTTAAAATCATAACACCCTCAGATGTTCAGTCACTTCATAATCCCTTTTTGGAGTGGGGATATTCTGTAGCGAATTGCTTGGAACATGCAGTTGGGGCGGAGCCCCGACTTTATATATAGGACCATGCAAGAGGGTCGAAGACCCTCGCCGCTTGGTCGATGGAGCAAGATTGAAGTGCGTCGAAGACGAACTTCTTCATCAACAATCTTCGACTCTCCTCGGCCTCAATACCTTATCCCCATTATAACTCCTTATTACCAAATACATTGCATCATTCGAAGGTCACCCTGGATGTTGCAGGACTTCAGTTTTTAGTGTAATACATTTTAGTTTAGGTATCTGTCCAGTTCTGAGTCGGCGCACTTCTTATAAGTGATAGTTATGCTTTCATAATACAGGACCAGTTTATTACCACTTAATTCCTTTATTGTACCAGTTTTTCCATCTATGGTAAGTTTATTTCCTTTTTTAGACCACGTTCCATAATCTTTCTCGGTGTCAATCTCCCCCATGTAACTAACAACACTAACTGATTCATATGTGCCACTTTCATTAAAACGAATATAATCCACTTGCCACCAATCGTTGTCAATTTCAATTACTTCCACTTTCCAAGTGCCAACGATATTTCCGTTGTCATCTCCATTAGGTTCATCATTATCGTCGCCACATGAAGTAAGGGTAAATGACATTGTGGTAAATAGAGTCAAGAAAAAAAGATAAAAATACTTTCTCATTATTTTGTGTTTTTTGATTAATAATAACTTGCTAATTCTTCTGATTCAAAGAATTACACATAAAAGAATTATGAATAATTCGTGGATGATTTATGTTGTCTCACCCATAACCAATGATTCACACCATCGTCAGATGTTGTAACGCCACAGCATGTTTGGTGTGGCTGCGAATTGCTTGTTAGTCGATGCGTTGGATTATCAGGTCGGTTGAGCCGTCCTCGAGCGAATTGTGCTCGTCGAGGTGTATGTGCGCTCCGGGTGTGTTGTCGCGTGCCAGCGCCGTGAGGTGATTTGCCAGCGACAGCAGGCCGGCACGGTTGGCGCTGAGCACCACCTCGCCATGCTCGGCAGTCACCCTAATCTCAAATCCGTCATCCCATTCCAGTTCCATAGAATCAAAAACAATGATTATTGGCTGATTGATGGTCAGCGGCGGGGGTAGTAGGCTGGCCAGTTTTTGATATTTTGTTTCGTCTCGACGGCAGTTTCCACGTCGTCGGGCAGGCTGGCGAGGAAGTTGATGCCGGTGCGGCGCTCCACCTCGTGAATCGTGGTGGCATAGTTGGTCCAGGAGTTGGGTGCCTTCTTGTTGTCGAAGATAAAGGCTATGGCCTTGTCGTGCTTGGGCGCGTACACCACCTTGTAGAATGCCTGTGGCACGGCGATGTCGTGATGCTTGCCCGTGCGCTTGGTGTCGTTTTGCCCCACGATGGGCCCGGTGAAGATTACCAGGCGACCCGCGCTGCGAGCCCACGTGTGAATAGCCTCCTCCATGTGGCGCCACTCACCGTCGTTAAGGTCGTGATTTTGCGGGCAGATGTTGGTCATCAGGAAGCACTGCTCCATGGCGGTGCGGTCCCAGCGCATATCCATGGCCGGCGCCATGTGTCCGCGGTCATAGCCCGTGTCCTTATACTCCCACCAGTCGGGGCAGCCAGCCACCTTGTTGTCGCGGTTGAAGTTGTAGTTGTTGCGCTTCTCGGCGTCGGGGGCGTCGGCCATGGCCACCTGCGTGTTGGTCAACTCATAAGCCACGCAGTTGGGGATGCGCAGCCGCTTGTTGTAATAAACGGTGATGGCCTTGTAGCGCACGGTGGCATTGTCGAGATGTGCCGGCAGGGCCACGTCGAGCAGGGCGGCTTCGCCCGTCGACTGATACTCACCGGTGTTGTTGGTTCTCTTGTTGTTGCCAGCCGAGTAGAATGTGTCGGTGGCGTTCTGCGTGTCGTTGGCCGGCTGTTTGTTGCCAGAATCGCAACTGGTCATGGTTGCGATGGTGGCCAGCAGCGTGGCGGCAAGGTAGATGTAGCGTTTCATAGCGATGTGTGTATCGTGTGTTGAGTTATTTCCAATCATTGATTTTGCACTGCTTGAGCAGGCTGTTGCGTGTGGCGCTGGGCAGCGTGGTGAGGAACTGCAGGCCCGTGCGCCG
>JAEEGL016961882.1_pt1 | contig 14276 bp, 14 predicted proteins | sample 9134231 | NCBI WGS metagenome assembly JAEEGL01 (sample SAMN16246548, study PRJNA631951) | gut metagenome | biome: gut microbiome; feature: rumen; material: fiber-attached | host: Bos | place: Iran: Karaj | collected 2018-10 | reverse complement strand
ATTTCCACATCTTGTTATACCATTCCATTGAATCTTCTGGTTCACAGATAACAATCATTTCTTGTTTTTCGAATTGATGAACTCTATATAGTCCTCTTTCTTCTAGACCATGAGATCCACCCTCTTTACGGAAGCAAGGTGAATATGAAGTCATTGTAATTGGTAATTCTTCTTTTTTAACGATTTGATCTTTGAATTTACCAATCATTGAGTGTTCACTTGTACCGATTAAGTATAAGTCTTCATTTTCTATTTTATACATCATAGCTTCCATTTCTGGGAATGACATAACTCCTGTTACTACATCTGCATGAATCATAAATGGTGGAATTGCATAGATGAATCCTTGTTTAATCATGAAATCTCTTGCATAAGCAATCATTGCTTCATGAAGTCTTGCTATATCACCTAATAAGTAATAGAATCCTTCACCACTAGTACGACCAGCTGCTTCTTTATCCATACCATTAACAGCATTAATAATATCTGCATGATAAGGAATTTCATATTTAGGAACTACTGGATCACCAAATTTTTGAACTTCTACGTTTTCAGTATCATCTTTACCAATTGGTACTGATGGATCAATTATATTTGGGATTACCATCATACGTTCTTTAATATCAGCATTTAATTTAGCTTGTTCTTCTTCTAGATCAGCTATTTCTTTAGCCATTTCAGCTATTTGAGTTTTGATTTTTTCAGCTTCGTCTTTTTTTCCATCTTTCATTAACTTACCGATTTCGCCACTCATTTTATTTTTGTCAGCTTTTAAATTATCAGCTTTAGTTTGTGCTTCACGCACTTTTTTATCCATTTCGAAAACTTCATCAACTAATGGAAGTTTTTCGTCTTGGAATTTCTTTTTAATGTTTTCTTTTACTTTTTCTCTGTCTTCTCTTATTAATTTAATGTCTATCATTGTTTCTTTCCTCTTTCTTCTATTTTTATAAAACGATAACCGTCATGAACTTAGATAAGTTCATCACCGATTTTTTCTACCGATCGTTTACTTTGCTCACTTTCATTTTGGGATGTATAAATTATTGTTTTTAACCAAATATTCATATATACTCCTTTCTAACAAAAAAGACCACATTACTTGCAAGGAGCAAATAATGCGGTACCATCCTTATTTATTACTTAATTATGATAACGGCTTTTCACCGGCAGGGATTAGCTGCTCTAGAAAGTAGATTCATTTATTATCATAGATCTGTTTTCATCAACCACAGACTTTCTAAACTATGTTGAATAAATTACTATTCTTCCTTAATCGATTTCTTGATATATTTTATTATTATTTTTTAATTATGTCAATGTTAAGGCGTTGTACTTACGATATATACAGCTACACCTATTATTGCTATTGTTATTACCATTACCGAGATTACTGCTGAAAGGATGATAACACTTCCTTTATTAGCACCTTCATCAAATGCTTCATAATCGTAATTCTCTAAGTATGGGCAGATACGATAATTATATTTATGATCATTATTATTATAATTCTTTATATCTTCATTTGTATCTGGAACAATTGTCTTTTGGAATGACATTTCATCATTAAAGATTTTCATATTAGAATCAATGATCTTTGAATATTTCTCATATTCTTCATATTCTAAGTGTTCTTTCATTAATTGATTTATTAATGGTAATAATGTTTCACTATTATCAATTATTAAAGTACATATTTCTTTTACATAATCATAATATTCTGTCACTAATGTATGTAATAAATCTTTTTTCTTAACAATGAAGAAATTACATATTGTTTCATTAGGTTCAATATTATCTAATACTGTAACATTCTTATTAAATAATGGAGATAACTCATAAGTATATTTATTCTCTTTTTTATTAACTAATAAACCATAATGAGTTAGATCATTATTTAAACTATTAGTGAATAATTCAAATACTTTCATATTTAAATATTCTTTAGTTAATTCTTCAATATTTTTATCTGTAATATCTGGTAATGCTCTAAACATTTTTAAAACATATTCGATATTTTCTTTAAGTAGTTTTTTATCTGGTATTCTTACTAAGCCTTTTTTCTTTCTCTTATCATGGAAAACTACTACTTCACTCTTTAAAGTAAATCTTGGTGATTCTTCTTTAATGAATTGATATACTTCTTCAAAGTTTAAGAATCTTTCATCTTTAGAAGCAAGGGATTCATTAAGAATACCGATTGGATTCATATCTTTATCAAACATACGATATGTTTTTGCATAACGAACATTTAATAAATATGCTATATCACTCATGATTAATTCATAATCATTTAATTTACTATTTGGTTTTTTATAACCTATTTTATGATTATTTATAATACAAACAGTAAGATTTAAACTGAAATCTGATTTATCTTCTACAAGTGCTTGTTCTAGGATTTTACCGCCTTGGCTGTAAGATAATAAATAACAGTTATTTCCTTTTTTTAGTTTTTCAATATTAGATAGATAGAATTCTTTTAAATTTGCTAAATGGTTATTGTGTGATATTTTACGAGCTTGAGAAGAAAATTTGTTATCAATTAGAATATATAATTCAGGTAGTTCCTTATTTGTTTTTAATAGATTATTTACTAGTTTTTCTACTTTATCAGCAGAATAAGTCTTACCTAAAGATTCTAGTTTCTCTAAACGTCCGTTTATATATTCGGTTAATAGTTGTTTCTTATCTTCCATACTAGCACCTTCTATCTTTATTCATTATATCATACATGTTGAGTTAAAAAAAGAAAAGTAATGATATTTCATTACTTTATTTCTTTAAATGGTATTAATGATTTGATAACTTTACCTGTAACATCATTTTTGTTTACGAAGCCGAATGATTTTTCACGACTGTCGCGTGAATTAGCACGATTATCTCCTAAAACAAAGTATTTGTCTTCAGGGACAGTTAAGGGGAATTCTATTTCACTAGGATGCATTTGATGAAACATTACATATGGTTCATTTATAATTTCATCATTAACATATACATTACCATCCGAATCTATAAATATTACATCACCTGGTAAACCAATTAATCTTTTAATTGAGGTAGAGCCGTCTTTTTTAAAGGCGATGATATCTCCTCTTTCATATTCTTTTTGACCTTTAGTAAGAACTAAGTTCTTTTCATATAAAGTAGGATTCATACTATGACCTATAATACGATATAAGCGTGTTTCACTACCAACCATAATTAAGACAATAGCAAAAGCAATACCAGCAATTATGCATAGTATTAAATTGATAGTTGCTTTTAATTTCTCTTTTGGACTTAAGCGAACGGTATCATACATATTTATCACCTATCATTAAAAGTATAAATTATTACATAAAAAAAGTAAAATTGAATTTTACTTTTTTTAGATATTTGCAATCTTGTTATAGCTCTTTCTTTTTATAAAATATACTAAGCCAATAATAATGGCAAGAACTACTATAGCTATTGGTACTAGGTAACCAGTTTTAGGGTTTGTTGTCCATTGAGCAGCAAGTACTAATGTACTTCCTCTTGGTACATCTATCTCTGGTAATTCATCGCAATCTTTTAGTAATAATGCTTTACCATTAACTTTTACTTCTGTTCTTTTACCTTCAGCATCTTCTAGATATACTTTCCAGCCAGCGAAGATATATTTATCATTTTTAAATTTATTTTTAGGTAATTTTACTTTTTGTCCTTCATAAACTGGTGTGTCTTCCATTGATCCTTCTTTGACATCTTTTCCACCTTCAAATTTAATAACATATTTGACTGTGCCAGTTTCACTGTCGCTAACTTCATGAGTTCCATCTAAATCGTTATTATCTGCAGGTGGATTCTCTATATTGTTATCTCCAGTTTGATTATTATTGTTATTTGTATTTTGTTGATTTGGATCTACATCTTGGTAAGTGTAATATTTTTGAGTTATTGTAGTAAGATTTTCATCATCAGTAAAATACCAAAAATATCCTCCGATTGTAACAGTTGAATGAGCTGGTATTGTTTCGGTAGTTGTATAAACATGGTGTAAACTGGCGTGATCGTCTGTATACTCTTCATCAACGTAATATTGTCCTAGTGAATCGTCATATTTAATTTTATGCCAAAAGAAATTGAAACTACCTGGATATTCTGGTATTAAACCATTAGTTCCTGGAATGAAAATTTTATATGTTTCCAGTGGTTCATCCATATCATTTTGAATAGTTATTGTCATTTGAGTTGCTGTTTTTCTTGAACAAGCACCATCTATTGATTGAAACCAGCAAATATCTGACCATTCATCAGTAATATGAGTAGCTTGCGTGTCTGACATAGTAAAAGTAATTGTAACATCATTATTGGGTACGGCTTGAATCTCTGCTTTAGCAATACCGACAAACATAAACATTATTAATAGTATAAATATGGTTTTCTTCATATATACCACCTATTCTACCTATATTATATTTCAGCTATTTTATTATATTTCTTAGCTTTTATTATGTATATTAAACCAATCATAATTGCTAGAGCAACAACTGCTATTGGTATTAAATAACCAGTTTTAGGGTTGGTTGTCCATTGAGCAGCAAGTACTAATGTACTTCCTCTTGGAACATCTATTTCTGGTAATTCATCGCCATCTTTTAATACTAATACTTTACCAGCTACTTTAACTTCAGTTCTTTTACCTTCAGCATCTTCTAGATATACTTTCCAACCAGCAAAGATATATTTATCATTTTTAAATTTATTCTTTGGTAGTGTTACTTTTTTACCATCATAAATTGGTGTGTCTTCCATACTTTCTTTGACATCTTTACCACCATCAAATTTAATTGTATAAAGTAATTCTCCTTGCTCATTATTTTCAACGTTATGAGTATTATCTAAATCTGGAGCAGGATCGTTATTTGTATTATCTCCATTATTTGGGTCGGTTGGAGTTGGTTCTACATCTTCGTAAGTAAATAAGTTTTGAACTGTTGTATTTAAATTTTCATCATCAGTAAAATACCAAAAATCTCCACCTATTGTTACGGTAGAATGAGCAGGAATTATTTCAGTTGGTGTTTGAACCCACTGATTTTGAACAATATCCTCTCTATAGTTTTCATCAAAATAATACTTTCCGATTTCTTCATCATACTTAATTGTATGCCAAAACCAGTTATAATTTGATCCGTATGGTGCAACATAAACATTATCACCGGGAAGATAAATTTTATATATCTCTAACGGAACATCCATATCATTTGTTATAGAGACCGTTATTCTAGCAGCTGCTTTTCTTGAACACATTTCTTCCGCCTGATACCAACATAGAGAAGCATCTCCATTAGCGCTTGTTGGTTGTATTTCATTTAATTTTAATGTAATAGTTACGTCAGGATTTGGTACCTCTTGTAGTTCTGCTTTAGCAACACCAATAAACATAAACATTATTAATAATATAAATATAGTTTTCTTCATAGATACCACCTATTCTACTTTTATTATATCTTATTAACATATTATTATTAAAGAAAAAAATAAAAGACTTAACACTTAGTTAAGTCTTTGTTTTTCATATTCTTCAAGAACTTTAGCAAAACCACGCCATGAAATTGTGGCACAACCGATTCTATTCTTTTGTTTATGAATGTCTTCATAAACATTAGCTTCCTCTAATAATTCTGGATTGTATTCTTTTTCTTCAATCATATTATTATAGTTTTTCATTATCTCTTTAGCTTCTTCTACTGTTTTACCAATTAATAATTTAATCATTATAGAAGTAGCTGAAGTTGATATAGCACAAGCTTCACCATTGAAATACATATCTTTAATAATACCATCTTCTATTTTGACAAATAGATCAATATTATCAATACATGATTCACTGTTAGTATTAACTTTAATAAAGTCTTTTTCAGTAACAGTTAATCTGTTTAGAGGATGTGTATAATGTTCCATTATTAGTTCTTTTTTAGTTTCTGGATCAAACATAACATACCTCCTATATCATTTCATTAATAATTCTATTTTTATCTTTTAATAGATCTACTACTCTATCTATTTCTTCTTTTGTATTGTATACATAGAAACTAATACGAATTGTATTCTTTTCATTTATTTCATTCTTTAATAGTTTAGCACAGTGGTTACCTGCTCTTACACAAACATGATATTTATTTAAATAAACAGATACATCTTGTGGGAAGACATCACTTACATTAAATGAAATTATTCCACTGTTACTATTCTTATTATAAATTGTAATAAAATCTATTTCTGATAGTTTAGAAATCATGTATGAACGTAATTCTAGTTCATGTTCATGAATTTTATCTAAACCTATCTTTTGCAGATATCTAATAGCTGCACCTAAACCAACAACACCTTCAATATTTGGTGTTCCTGCTTCTAATCTCGTTGGGATTGGCTTTAAATAAACCTCATCAACTGTATCGAATGTTTCGTTCATGCCACCACCAAGATTAACCGGATCAATTTCTTCCATTAAGCTTTCTTTAGCGTATAGAACACCTATACCTGTTGGTCCCATCATTTTATGACCAGAGAATGCTAAGAAATCAACGTCTAAATCTTGAACATCAGTTTTAATGTGTGGAACACTTTGAGCTCCATCTACACATACTAATATATTATTTTGATGAGCGAACTCAGTTATTTCTTTGATTGGTCTTATATCACCTATTACATTAGTTATATGAGCAAGACTTATTAATCTTGTTCTAGGTGTTATTACTTTCTTTAAGTTTTCTAATGTTACAGAATAGTTTTCATCTAATGGACAGAAGACTATTTTAACATTATTAGTCTTAGCAAGTTTAAACCATGGTAGAACATTTGAAGCATGTTCGGCATATGTTATAACTATTTCATCGTCAGCAACTAATTTGTTTTTAAAATAACCATTAGCTATTGTGTTTAAACTATCAGTTGTTCCTGATGTAAAGACGATCTCTTTACGAGATTTAGCATTAATAAATTCTTTAATTAAATCACGAGTGTTTTCATAAGCCTCGTCAACTAATAAAGAAATATTATAATCACCACGATGAGCATTAGCAGTAAATTTAGTATAGTATGAAGTAATAGCATCTAATACTTCTTTTGGTTTCCATGTAGTTGCACCATTATCAAAATAGATAATATTATTATCTAACATAGGAAAATCTTCACGGTTCATAAAAACACCCTCTTTCTACTCTTTATATTTTAACACATAATTATTCACAAATGTGTTGTTATTATAACACTAAGTATTAAAAATAACTAATTCAAGTGAATTAGTTATTGCCATATATATTTAGTTAAGTCTTTTTTATTAAGATAATCTTTTATTAATAATAGAAGATTTAAATATAAATGATCATCTTCTAGATATGCTTTAATAAAGTTTTCTTTATAATATTCTTCAATACCATGTAATGTATTTCCTTTAATAGAAGACTTATTGTTAGTAATAAAATCTAATAATTCATCTATATCAAATTCAATATAATATAATACTTCATCATCTATACAAGATAGATCTTTTAAAGAGATATTTGAATCATATAAATAGATATATTCAAATTCTCTAATTATATAATCTTCTCTAATATATTTATCTATTCGACGATTAGGTAGTTTAATTAGGTCTTCATATTTAACGATAAGTGAAGATTCTTCTTTTATTTCTCTTACACCATCACGTTCAGTTTCACCACTTTGTAAGTGGCCACCTACTGATATATCTATCTTAGGAAGATTAGTTACATCATTATGTTTTGGATTTTTATATTGGAAATATATTTTATTGGTTTTAGAATTGATTAGAAGACAAGCAAATACTTCATGCCATAAACCAAGTTTATGTGCATTCTTTTTAGTGTCTTTGCCAATCAATTTATGGTTTTCATCGAAGATATCTATTGTTTCTTTATTCATTTACTTTTTTAGATATGAATGATGTAGCATCTTCATACATCTTTTCAAATTCAACATTTATATCTATTAAATTGCTTTCAGCAAAGTTAGATACTAATTTAAATAATTTTAATATACGATCTTCAATGAATTCTTCTGGTTTATTGAAACCAGGACGGTTTTTATCAAAACGATATTCGTTCTTTTCTAGAATACATTCTATTAATTGACCTAATAGAATATTAACGCCAGATAACTTATTATAATTATATGCTTCATAATTATTTATTTTAGTAACGTCTACATTTTCTACGTAAGCTAGATATGATAATTGTAATAGGACATCACTAATTTCATCTCCTAAGTCATGAATGTTACGACCAATTTCATTAACAGCAGGATCAGAAAAGATAACATTATATAAATGACTAACTTGAATTGTTAGTTCAGCTAGGATTGTTGTTTCATCCCATTCTTTCTTTTCTAATACACGAAATTGTTTTTTTAATTCAATTGCTTTAGGATAATTTGTTTGAAAAAATTCTTCTATCTTTTTCATTTATATGGCTCCTTTCGAGCTGAAAAAAAGTAGTATTTGTGAAATAATTATACTACTTTTTATTTGACAATTAAAGGCTTAGCATTTGATAACGCTGAATTAAAGTAATTATCATTTTCACTCTTTTTTGGGATACTAATTTTATATCCTAACAAATATGTTAGGTAAGATAATTCACCAACAGTTAAATCAACATTCTTTAATATAATCTCTGAATCTTTTTGTTCAATGACAATCTTGTCATTGAATTTCCCCAATTTATTCAATAATTTAAATAGTTCCTTACCAATATTTTTATTCATATTTTGTTTGGCAAGTGCGCAACGACTTCTTTGTTCTTCAGAGCAATGATTATATTTTTTACATTCTAATGTTCCATAAAACTGGGTGCAAGGTTGTTTCAATGTTTGTGCTAATGCACACACATTGATTTGGAAAACATTTTGAGGATGAGTATAGTCTTGAAAAAAGTAATCATAAGCACTTTTTGGCCAGACACTTAGGGAGTCAAGACACGCTTTTCTTTTAGTAGATGTTACATCCCAAAATTTTAAGTTGTCAATGAAATCTTCTTTTACTTTTAACCCACAGATTAGAGATACATCTGTATAATCGTTAACAAAGTCTAAAACTTTTTTTATGGAATCAGAACTAGAGTTCTCGGGTATAAATGGACGATAATAGTGAATTACTCGGATTCCCCTAGTTCTTAAATTCCTAAAATTAAGTTCGATGTCTGTGACATTGATATTTGGTTCATATTCTTTACCTAAACCAGATAAGCTTAAGTAAATAATAATCTTTAATCCTTTTTTATCTAGTTCACTAAGATAGTTTATAAAGTCTTCTGGAATAAGACATTTTGTTATTAGAACGACGGGATTGGAAACATGATGTTGTTCTAATAAACTTAAACATTCTTTTGTGTAACTAATATTTGTACTATTTAAAAACGGGTCAGTGTTAGGTAATAGACAAATAGGAATTTTTGGATCGTAGAATTTTGACATAAATAGAAATTTAATAGCATCTTTAGCAGTTGCTTTTACTCTTGGGCGTGCTAAATTATCATTAGTCGCTTGTAGGAAGCAATATTTGCATCCGTTAGTACAACCAACGATTGAATTTACTGCTAACCAAGAATCATGCATTTCTATTACATTGTCAACATCCATCATCACAGCCATCACCTCAATTCCTATGTCATACAATACCATTATTTTGGTATAACATATAATACAAATAAATTATGTTAATATAACTTGTAGTTATATTAATTTATAGTGTTATTTGTTAGTAAATTAATGAATTCTTTAGTAGAAGTTGTTAAAGAAATTTCATCATATACTAATCTAATATTTTCCTTTGGAAGTTCTTCTTTTAAGTCAATTATTTTCATTGATGGTACTTGTTCAGCGATATGTCTTAAAACATAACCAATACCTGCTCCATCATGAATATAATTAGCCATCATTTCAGGGGTTTCTAATTCCATTATAGGATTTGTTGTAATTCCTTCATTACTGAATACTTTTTCAATGTTCTTACGAGCTTCTGTAGTTTTAACAGGTAGTAACAAAGGATAGTTAGTTAGATCACTTAATGAATCTACTGTAACATTTAATTTATCACTATTATAAGCAAAGACATATTCATCTTCATATAAAGGTATTACTTTTAAGTCTTTATTGATTTCTTCATTACCTGCTAGAACTAAAATATCTAGGGTATGTTGAAGCATTAAGTTTATTAGGGTTTCGTTACTTTGACTAGACATTTTGATAACGATATTTGGATGGCTAGTCATAAAGTTTTCTATTTGATTTTTTAAATAATAAATACTAATTGATGCAGGTATACCAATTGATACTTTACCTTGCATTAATTCTTTACTTTCTTGTAAAGATTTTTCTCCTAACATTAAGAAGTTATAAGCTTTTTCGACAAAGTTTAATAATTGCTTAGCTTCTTGAGTTAATTCGATTCCTCTATTGTTACGATAGAATAATAATGTATTAAGTTCATATTCTAGATTTTGAATATGTTTTGATATAGCTGGTTGTGAAATGTGTAAGACACGGGAACTTTCACTAAAGCTCTTTGTTTTAGCAACAATATAAAAAACACGATATAAATTTAAGTTTAAGTTATTACAAGGCAACGCCATAAAAAATCCCCCTTTGTTTATGGGATTTATTATATCTTTTATTATTTTTTTGTCAAGTCTTGGTATAACTCAATAAAAAAACGATTATAAACGAGAGTTATAATCATTTTTTATAATTAACTATTATTTTTTACCCAACTTCTGAATTCAGAAATAGATTGTCTTCCTTCTACTTCAGATACTACTGCACCATCTTTAACTGCTATAACAGTTGGTGTTGCTGTATATGGATAATAATTACGTAATCTTGTATTTTCTTCATCTGTCATTGTTGTGATATCTAAACGATACATTATTCTCTTTTCTTCTGATAATACTTGATTGTAATCTTTTTCAGCTACAATTGAGAATGAACATGTTTCACTAGAAATCATTACTATCATTTTTTCGCCTTCAGCAACTTTTACTTCGAATTCATCTACTGTAATTGTTTTTAAATTTGGATATGGTATTTCAACATTTCCAGCTTGACCTGTATCTGATGCTGTATTACGAACATCAGAGATACCATTCTTACCAAGTTCATCAGCATTTAATCTTTCAAATGATGTCGGTTCGTTCTTTTGATTTGACTTCTTTATTTCTTTTCTTACACCAAAGTAACTATATACTATAGTTGCTAGTATTAAAACTATTAAAGCATAAATAACATATCTATTGAATTTACTTCTTTTAACCACTTTATCTTTTAATACTATCTTTTCTTCGCCCATTTTATTTACAACATCAGCTAAGTTCTTTCTTTGGGTACCATCGAAGATCATTGTTCTTTCTAACTTTTCTTCTTTAGTAACTTCTTTCTTAACTTCTGGAGTTGGTTTTTTTGTTTCAACAGGTTTTGGAGTTGGTTTTGGTTGAACTTTTTTTGCTGGTTCAACTTTCTTAGGAGCTACCTTTTTAGCAACCTTTTTATTGTTTGGTTTTTGTGGTGTTACTTTCTTAGCCGGTTTATGATTGTTAGCAGCTACCTTTTTATTAGTATTAACTTTCTTATTTGTATTATTTTTAACATTTTTCTTGTTTTTGTTCTTTTCCATACAATCCACCTATTTTCATTCTATTATTATTTTATCTTATTTTTGAATAAAAAAAAAGACTTTTTAGTCTTCTTTTGTTATTTCTATAAATCTTATTGATTTTATCTTTTGTTCTTTTAATGGTTTGTCATTTGAGTCGGTTTCGGTATTCGCTATTTTGTCTACAGCAGACATACCAGCAAATACTTTACCAAAGGCAGCATATTTACCATCTAAGTAAGTTGAATCTTCATGAACGATGAAGAATTGGCTTGAAGCAGAATTCCATGTTGCTGCAGATTCTACTCTAGCTCCACGTCTTGCCATAGATACAACACCTCTAGTATGAGATAAATTGTTCTTAACGCCGTTATCTGAGAATTCACCTTTTATTTCTTCTTCAGAACCGCCAGCTCCTGTACCTGTTGGATCTCCTGTTTGAATCATGAAGCCTTTTATTACACGATGGAAGATTAAACCATCATAATAATTTTGACTTACTAGTTTTTTAAAGTTCTTGATTGTTATTGGTGTATCTTTATTAGATAAAACTATTAGGATGATATCACCATTTTCCATTTGAATTTTAACACGATCTGTTGGTTTATCAACTTCTTTAAATGAATAACCTTCAATTGTTCCTTCTGTTATTTCTTCTGTAACTATTTTTTCTTCCACTTTAGTTTCCTCTTTCTTTGTTTCTTTTGCTTTTTCTTTACAAGCTGTCATTGTTAATAATATCAATACTATTAATAGTATTTTTGTATACTTTTGCATAAAACCACCTTGTGTAATATTATAGCACATTTTTATTGAATATTTTTTTTATTGTAGTATAATTTTTATAGAACGAATGTTCGTGTGTGGTGATGGCATATGGATGAAGAATTATACCCTAAAAGAAATATTCTAAGTATTGATTTAAAGAGTTTTTTTGCATCATGTGAATGTGTTGCCAGGAAGTTGGACCCATTTAATTTCCCTTTGGTTGTTGCTAATCCAAAACAAGGTGGTGGCGCTATTACATTAGCTGTTACACCCTATTTAAAGAAGCAAGGAGTTCCTTCTAGAGGAAGAATATATGAGATACCTAAAAATATTAAATATAAAATAGTACCTCCTAGAATGAGTTTTTATATAAAGAAAAGTGAAGAGGTTATTGGGGTTTATTTAGATTTTGTGGCTAAAGAAGATTTATATGTCTACTCCATTGATGAATGTTTTTTAGATGTAACTAATTACTTAAAGATGTATAAAAAGACTGATTATGAACTAGCTGAAGAAATATTAGAAGAGATTCATAAAAGAACTGGTCTTACTGCTACTTGTGGTATTGGACCAAATATACTACTAGCTAAAGTAGCAATGGATATAGAAGCTAAAAAGTACAAGAACGGAATTGCTAAATGGACATATGAAGATATTCCTAAAACATTATGGGAGATTACTCCTCTATCTAAGATGTGGGGAATTGGTCCTAGAATGGAAAAAAGATTAAATGCTTTAGGAATTAATAAGATTGGTGATTTAGCTCATTATGATAAGAATAAATTAAAACAAAAATTTGGTGTTATGGGTGAAGAATTATGGGAACATGCTAATGGTATAGATTTATCTGTTATATCTGATATAGGTGCTCCTGTGAAAGAAAAATCTTATTCTAATAGCCAAGTATTATTTAAAGATTATTATGGTGATAATGTAAAAATCATTATCAGCGAGATGGTTGATGTTGTTACTAAAAGAGTAAGACTTAATAACAAACAAGCATTAGTTATAGGTTTAATGATTCGTTATTCAAAGAATTATGGAGGTGGTTTCTATCATGTAATGAAACTAGATACACCAACTGATAGTACTAAAGAAATATTAGAAGCTTGTTTGTTATTGTTTGATAGATATTATATGAACAATGCTCCGATTAGAGGAGTTGGTGTTAGTGCAGGAAGACTACAAAATAAAGAATATGTACAATTGAATTTGTTTGATAGTTTGGAATCTAAAGAAAAAGATGTGAAAGAAGATAAAGCTATTGATGAAATAACTGCTAGGTTTGGTAAGAATAGCCTTCTTAGAGCGAGTGCTCTACTTAGTGATTCAACTGTCAAAGAAAGAAATAGAAAGATTGGAGGACATAATGCATGAGTAATGGTAAATGGGCACCATTTGCAGCAGTGGCAGATGGTCATGGTATGATTAATGAGGTATTAAGTAAAAGGAATAAGGTGGAAATGCCTATCCTATCTGAAGATCAAATACAAGAAATAGAAAACAAAATATATGAAGCTTTTCATAATAATGAGTATGTTAAAATTAAATTCTTTAAAGATGGTAGATTTGTTGTAAAAGAAGGAAAAATAAAGGATATAGACAAATATGGCAGGAAAATAGTACTTTTCCCTGATTTTCCCCTATTTTTCTCACAAATAGTGGGTTTTTGTTAAAAAAAACTTGCTAAGGCAATAAATATATGTTATTATTAATTTGCCTTTGGGGAATTAGCTCAGCTGGCTAGAGCACCTGCCCTGCACGCAGGGGGTCGCGGGTTCGAATCCCACATTCTCCACCATTGGTAAATTAACACTGATTCGTCAGTGTTTTTTCATGCAATAAAAAAGATATTTCTTAATTGAAATATCTT
>JAEEGL016001062.1_pt1 | contig 14276 bp, 24 predicted proteins | sample 9134231 | NCBI WGS metagenome assembly JAEEGL01 (sample SAMN16246548, study PRJNA631951) | gut metagenome | biome: gut microbiome; feature: rumen; material: fiber-attached | host: Bos | place: Iran: Karaj | collected 2018-10 | reverse complement strand
GTGAAGAAGCTGAGCACCGTGGGCCAGAAGAACCATAGCGACAGCACGATGCCGCAGAACAGGTATTTGGTCTTGTCCGCGGGGGACGGGTCGGGCATGTTGAAGCCGCCGAGCATGAGTCCCATGAAGATGAACGACGACACCTGCCCCACCGAGTTCATCGCGTATTCCACGATCTTATACTGCGTGCGCCTGAAGTAGTGCGGCTCGATGGTGGGCAGCATGGCGTGGTGCGGGATGCTCATCATGGTGTAGGATGTGGAATAGAGGATGCTCGTGACGAGGTACCACAAAAACGTGTGGTCGATGTTGCCCTGGCCCGAGATGCCGAACGAGCACCACTTCATCACGTAAGCGAACAAAAACGGAAACGCGCCGATCAGCACGTAAATGCGGTGCTTGCCCCAGCGGGTGCGCGTGCGGTCGGTGATGAGGCCCATCAGCACGTCGCTCACCGCGTCCACGATGCCGCCGATCATGCCGAGCCTGCCGGAGATCCGAAGCGGGATCTCCTCGACGAAGCTCATATACTGCTGGTGGTACATGCCGAGGGGATATCCGGCGCCGCCGAGCGTGATGTTGGCGACCGTGTAGGACGCCATGGGCTTGAAGTATTCCTTGGCCTCGCCCTCGATGCCGATCACGTCGAAGAGCTTGCCCGCGAATTTCGTGTCTACGAATCTTTTTTTCTCTTTGCCTTTGGACATGGTTTCGCCTCCCGCAAAAAAGATAGGGGTATTATAGCACACCGCGCGGCGCTCTGTCAACGCGCGGCCCGCAAGGTTTTATAAAGCGTTTCGATGGATTCGATTCGACAGAATGATAAAGGAGAGGGACTCCCCTCTCCTTTGATTTCAATCGGGTTCAGAAACTCAGGCGCATGACCATCAGGCGCAGGGTGACGACCAGCGCGATGCCGAACAGCTCGAGCATGACGGGCGGGATGCGGTTTTCGGCGTAATCGAGGTCGGCGATCACGGCGGAGCGGTAGAGCGACAGCACGGTCTCGTTCGAGGTGCCGGTGAGGCGGATCACCTCGTTCGCCGCCGCCCACACCAGCACGTGCAGGGCAAGCTCGCCCGCGATGTGCTGATAGGTCATCCAATAGTCCTTGCTCTCGTCATCGTTTTCGAGCATGGTCTCTTTTTCGCCGTCATAGAGCTTCTGCACAAGGGCGTCGAACACGGCGAGGTTCAGGATCTCGGGATGGTCGGCGACGTTCACGCGGATATACACGGTGCCCTTGCCGTCCTCAATGACCTGATAATCGTAAACGGTCCCGTCCGCGATGAGCTCGGCCAAAGCGTCGGGGTCGTCGAGCTGCACGAAGACGTATTCGCTCAGGGCGTTGGCGAGGTCAACGAGCGGCAGCTCGCCCTCGGGAAGCTCGGTGTCGTCGTCGCCGATGATCCCGGAGATCTCTTCGAGATCTTCGGGGCTGACCTCGGGCACGGCGCCGATGGCCTCGTAGAGCTTGATGAGCAGCTGCGACACGGTTTCAAACGCGGCGCTCGCGTCCGCGGCGACGTCTTCGCTGCCGGCGTATTCGGCGAGCATGCCGATCAGGCTTTGGACGTAACTCAGAAGCCCGGACGCGGCGTCGGACGCTTCATCCTCCGAAGCCTCGTCGTCCCCGGCGTCGCCGAGCAGGCCGGTGAACGCCTCAAAAAGCTGCGAAACGATGCCGGTCAGGCCCGACACGATGCCGGAGGCGTCCGCCTCCCCGTCCCCTTCGCCGCCGAGAAGGCCCGCGAACGTGTCAAGAAGCTGCGAAGCGATGTCCGAAAGCCCCGCGGTGAGGTCGGAAACCTCGTCCCCGGCGGCGGGCTCGTCGTCGACGGTCTCGGCAAGCACGGCGGCGGGCGTCACGGCAAGCAGCAGAACCGCCAGCAGCACGGCAAGAATCTTTTTCATAAAATATCCCTCTTTCAGAATTGATGGAACTACAATACCACGGAAGGGACGGATTGTCAAGGGGCAGCGCGGCGCAGCCTCACGGGTAACATAGATGCCGCACATCCTTCCCCATTCATATTGATTTCGAAGAAAGGGCAAATCCGGCACTTGGGCGGCGGGGCGCTTGTGGGTAGTACGGCTGCCCACAGCCGTTATTTCCCTGCGGAGCGGGGTGGGTCGATTTGACGGATGCTGACGGGGTATGACAAAACTTGATTCAAATCGATCCCATCCCCGACGCGGGGAAACCCGACGGATAGACAACCGTTTCGGGTTCTGTTTGGGCGACGAGCAGACTTCTTCTCATATCTCAATCGTTCATAAAGAATCAAAGTCACAAAACCAGCGACCCCGCCGACCGGTTTATTGGAAAAGCGCAAATCCATTCTCGCAATGAAAGAGCGCCGACCGAAGCGGGAACCGAGACCGAGCCGCACTACCGGCAGGCGGGATCGCCGACGAAACAAAAACGCTTGACATCTGTCGCGATACGGCGTACGATAATCTCGGTGATCGATATGCGGACGTATGTTAAAGGCTATTATATCAAGACGCAGCACCGGCTGAAGTCGTTTGATTATTCTTCAAAAAACTCCTTTTTTCTCACATTCAATACAAAAGACAACAAGCGCATTTTGTCTGAGATCAAACGGTCCGACGACGGGCTGCACACGCTTCTTACACTGACGCCCGCGGGTGAAGCAGTAGACTATTTTATCCGCCGGATCGAAGAAAGCTACGGCGTTGAGCTCGACGCTTACGTCATTATGCCGAATCACGTGCATATGATGGTGACCGTCCCTTATCACGGGGCGTCGGAAACACAGGCGGATTCCGTCATTGCAAGACTCGTGCGCTCCACGAAAACGCTCGTATCAAAAAAACTCGGGCGGCAGATCTGGCAGGACGATTATTACGACGTGATCGCGGACACGGAGAAAATGTACGACCGCTGCCTCGATTATATCCGGGACAACCCCGGCGTATGGCTGCGGGATAACGGCGCCGAGCCGCAGATTGAATAAAAGATGAAGGGGTGTTTTGGCGGGCTCGTCGCCCGGCCGATTACAAAAAATATGATCCTTCCGACGCTTTTCCCCACGTCGGGGAGTCTCGCCGTTCGGCTCAACCCCCACTCCGCAGGGAAATAACGGCTGTGGGCAGCCGTACTACCCACGGCGCGCCCGCCGACGAAACAAAAAAGGCGATATAACCCTTATCCGCGCGAAAGTATCCTGAGCCGATATTGTTTAAAGAGAATTCTTCATCCTTCATTCTTCATCCCACATCCAACATTCAACACTTTTTTTCATACGCCGCGCCGCCGACACTCCACACTTCACACTTCACACTCAAAAAAAAGACCTCCCGGGGGAGGTCTTTTTTTATTATCATGTGGCTCAGACGAGTTCGATGATCGCCATTTCGGCGGCGTCGCCGCGGCGGGGGCCCGTCTTCACGATCCGGCAATAGCCGCCCTTCACGTCCGCGTACTTCGGCGCGATCTCCGTGAACAGCTTGGCGGCGACGTCCTTCTTGGTGACGTATTCGAGCGCCAGTCTTCTGTTGTGAAGATTATCCTCCTTGGCGAGGGTGATCATCTTTTCCGTCATCGCGCGGACTTCTTTCGCGCGGGTAACGGTGGTCTCAATTCTGCCGTTTTCCAAAAGGAAAGTCACCATCGCGCGCAGCATCGCTTTGCGGTGATCGGTGGTTCTGCCGAGCTTTCTGGTACCGGGCATTATAAATCACTCCTTACTACCTGATAGGTGAAATGGGGTAAGACTTATTCGTCTTCCTGGCGAAGCGACAGACCGAACTGGGCGAGCTTCTGCACGACCTCGTCCAAAGACTTCTTGCCGAGATTTCTGACCTTCATCATCTCGTCTTCGGTCTTTTCGATCAAATCGCCGACCTTGTGGATGTTCGCTCTCTTCAAGCAGTTGAAGGAACGGACGGAAAGGTCAAGCTCCTCAACGGTCATCTCGAGCGTCTGCTTGTTGGAATCGTTGTCTTTCACGATCATGATCTCCACGTCGCCGGTCTCTTCGGACAGGTCGACAAAGAGATTGAGATGTTCGGTGAGGATCTTGGCAGCCAGAGAAACGGCGTCCTTGGCCGACGTGGTGCCGTTGGTCCACACCTCGAGCGTGAGCTTGTCGAAATCGGTGACGTCGCCGACGCGGGTGTTTTCAACGGTGTAGTTGACCTTGCAAACGGGCGTGTAGATCGAGTCGATGGCGATGACGCCGATCGGCGGGTTCAAGATCGCCTTATTGCGTTCAGCCGAATCGTATCCCCTGCCCTTGTCCGCGGTGAGCTCCATCACGATGTGCGCCTCGGGAGACAGGGTGGCTATATGCAGCTCGGGGTTAAGGATCTCAACCTCGGAATCTGTCTGAATGTCTCCGGCTTTGAGTTCGGTGGCGCCGGAAATGTCCACATACATGGTCTTCGGACCGTTGCCGAAGATCTTGAGAATCACGCTCTTTAAGTTCAGAACGATTTCAGTAACGTCCTCTTTCACGCCTTCGATCGTGGAGAACTCGTGGAGCACGCCGTCGATCTTGACGGAAGTGATGGCGTAGCCGATGAGCGAGGACAGAAGAACGCGGCGCAGGCTGTTGCCGATGGTGGTGCCGTAGCCTCTTTCGAGGGGCTCCAGGATGAACTTTCCGTAAGAGCCGTCCGCGGATACTTCGGCAACTTCGATGCGGGGCTTCTCAATTCCAATCATTCAAAACCCTCCTTATAGTATTGGAACAGAACGTTGCTGCTGTAAGTCGCAGATAAATGCGGCAAAGCGATTATCTCGAATACAACTCAACGATCAGATGCTCTTCGACGTCGAAATCAACGTCTGCTCTTTCGGGCATTCTGAGAACGGTGCCTTTGAGCTCGTTTCTTTCAAGCTGCAGCCACTCGGGAACGACCACCGCGGGGGCGTCTTCACCGGTGAGCTTGGTGAAAAGAACGGACTGACGGCTATTCTGTCTCACGGCGATGACCTGACCGGGCTTGACCTGATAGGAAGGGATGTTGACCTTTCTTCCGTCGACGGTGAAGTGACCGTGGTTCACGAGCTGACGCGCCTGGCGGCGGGTCTGCGCGAAGCCGAGATGATAGACGACGTTGTCGAGACGGCGCTCGCAGAGGATGAGCAGGTTGTCGCCGGATTTGCCGGGCATCTTTTCGGCTCTCTGATAGTAGGAATAAAACTGCTTCTCAAGAATGCCGTAGATGAACTTGACTTTCTGCTTCTCGTTGAGCTGTCTCGCGTATTCGGACTGCTTTCTTCTCATGCCGCCCTTGGGGTTGCGGTTGGTGGTCTTCTTCGCGTAACCCATGGTCGCGGGGGAGATATTGAGAGCTTTGCAGCGCTTTGCGACAGGCTGGTTATTCTTAGCCATAATCTCTTTTCCTCCTTGTTGAATCAGACGCGTCTTCTCTTGGGCGGACGGCATCCGTTGTGCGGGATGGGCGTGACGTCCTTGATCAGCGTGACTTCGAGGCCGGCGGTCTGCAGCGCGCGGATGGCGGCTTCACGGCCCTGGCCGGGGCCCTTCACGAAGACCTCGACGGTCTTGAGGCCGTGCTCGATGGCCAGCTTCGCGGCGGTCTCGGCGGCGGTCTGCGCGGCAAACGGCGTGCTCTTTCTGGAGCCTCTGAAGCCCATTTCGCCGGCGCTCGCCCACGAAATGGCGTTGCCCTGCACGTCGGAGATCGTGACGATGGTGTTGTTGAAGGTGGACTGGATATGGACTGCGCCCTTTTCGATATTCTTGCGTTCGCGGCGTTTGCGGGTCACGCCTTTTTTCGCAGTTGCTTTAGTAGCCAAATTTCATACCCTCCCTTACTTCTTCTTGTTCGCGATCGTCTTCTTCGGGCCCTTGCGGGTGCGCGCGTTGGTCTTGGAGCGCTGGCCCCTCACGGGCAGGCCCTTTCTGTGGCGGACGCCGCGGTAGCAGCCGATCTCGACGAGACGCTTGATGTCGTAAGCCGTTTCTCTTCTGAGATCGCCTTCGACCTTCACGTTGTGGTCGATATACTCACGCAGCTTCGAAACGTCTTCTTCGCTCAGATCCTTGACGCGGACGTCGGGATCCACGCCCGTTGCCTTGATGATGTCAGAGGCAGTTTTGCGACCGATGCCGAAGATATAGGTGAGAGCGATCTCGATCCTTTTTTCTCTGGGCAGGTCAACACCGGAAATACGTGCCATTAAATGATTGCACCTCCATTAATTGCTGTCGGGGCTCAGCCCTGACGCTGCTTGTGCTTGGGATTCTCACAGATGACCATGATCTTGCCCTTGCGCTTGATGATCTTGCATTTCTCGCAGATCTTTTTGACAGAAGGTCTGACTTTCATTGTGTATACCTCCTAATTCGTATGAAAGCTTGTGTTGCGTCTTATTTGGAATGCCAGGTAATGCGGCCCTTGGTGAGATCGTAGGGGGAGATCTCCACCGTGACCCTGTCGCCGGGCAGGATGCGGATGTAGTTCATACGCAGCTTGCCGGAAATATGCGCTAAGATCACTTTGCCGTTTTCGAGTTGGACCTTGAACGCCGCGTTAGGCAGGGCGTCCACGACGGTACCTTCGATTTCGATATTGTCTTGCTTCGACACTTAACGTTTCCTCCCTTAATCAATCATGCGTTACGGTGTCCCGCACGCGCGCCAGCGCTCTTCTGAGGCCGGCGTCTCCCGTGAACGCGCCTTCCGGCAGCGTCACGCCGAGCGGACCGAGGTGGCGGGGGTTCTTGCGCTTGGGCTTATCGAGCCTGTGCTTCTTCCCGTCACATACGTAAACGAATCTGTCGTCCGTTCCGACGACGACCCCGAGGCGACCTTTGTCTTTGCCCCGCAGGCTGACGACCACTTCCCTGCCCGTCATGTTCAGCACCGGGTCAGGATCAGGCACTCTCCGTCCGTTACGGCGACGGAGTGTTCGAAATGAGCGGATAACTTTCCGTCCGCAGTCACGACCGTCCAGCCGTTTTTGAGTACGCGGACGGCTTCGGTCCCTTCGTTGATCATGGGTTCGATGGCCAGGGTCATGCCGGGCAGCAGGCGCATGCCTCTGCCGGGCGTGCCGTAGTTCGGAATCGAAGGATCTTCATGCAGGTGGGTGCCCACGCCGTGCCCGGTGTAGTCACGCACCACGCCGTATCCATGACTCATGCAGTGCTGGGCGATCGCCGCGCCCACGTCTCCCAGTCTGTTGCCCGCAACCGCTTTTCTGAGGCCGAGATACAGGGCCTCTTTCGTAACGGTGCACAGCCGCTCGGCTTCAGGGGAAACGCGGCCGCAGAAGAACGTGTAAGCGTTGTCGCCGTAGTAGCCGCCGTAGACGGCGCCCAGGTCGATGCTCACGATGTCGCCCTCGCGCAGCACGTGCTGTTTGTCGGGGATGCCATGAATGACTTCGTTGTTCACGGAGATGCAGGCGGTCGCGGGGAATCCGTTGTAATTCAGAAACGCAGCGGTCGCGCCCTGACTTTTGATGTAGTCGGCTGCGACCCTGTCGATCTCGGCGGTGGTTACGCCGGGCTCAACGGCCTGCCCCGCGAGCTTGAGTGCCGTAGCGGAAATCCTTCCCGCTTCACGCATGAGCTCGAGCTCGCGGCGTGTTTTCAGCACGATCATGCCTGTTCCTCCAGCGCGCGAAGGGTAAGGGCGGTGGTATCGGCCACCTTTTCCTGCCCCTTCACGGTCACGAGCTTTTCCTTGGAGGCGTAATAGCTCTTCAACGGCTCGGTCTGCTCGTGGTAAACGTGCAGGCGGTTGAGGACCGTTTCGGGCGCGTCGTCCGCTCTCTGGATCAGTTCGCCGCCGCAGACGTCGCAAACGCCGTCGACCGCGGGCTTTTTATAGTCGATGTGATACGAGCTGCCGCAGCTCTTGCACACGCGCCGGCCCGAGAGCCTGGCGACGATGGCTTCGTCGGCGACGTCGATATCCACGACCTTGTCGATCACGACGCCCATCTCCTCAAGCGCTTCGGCCTGCGGGATGGTGCGGGGGAACCCGTCGAGGATGAAGCCGTTTTTGCAGTCGTCCTCGGCAAGGCGCTCGCGGATGATGCCGATCACGACGTCATCCGGCACGAGGAGCCCCGCGTCGATGTAGGATTTGGCCCTGAGGCCCATCTCGGTGCCGTTCTTGAGGGCGGCACGGATGATGTTGCCGGTGGACACGGTGGGGATCGCAAACTTTTCGCTCACGATCTCCGCCTGGGTCCCTTTTCCGGCGCCGGGGGCGCCGAGAAAGATAATGTTCATACCGGCCCTCCGATCAGTCAAGGAAGCCCTTGTAGTGGCGCATCATCATCTGGCTCTCGATCTGCTGCACCGTTTCGAGCGCAACGCCGACGACGATGATGATGGAAGTGCCGCCGATGGAGATGCTTCTGAGCTGGTCAAAGCCGAGCGCGTTGTTGATGATCTGGAAGACGTTCGGGAACAGCGCGACGACCGAAAGCATCAGGGCGCCGAGCAGAACGATCTTGGAGATGACCTTCGCGATGTAGTCGGCGGTGGGTCTGCCCGAGCGGATGCCGGGGATCATGCCGGAGTTTTTCGCGAGGTTGTTCGCCATTTCGACCGGATTGTACTGGATCGAAGCGTAGAAATACGCGAAGAAGATGATCAGCAGGAAATAGATCACGCAGTAGACGACCTTGCCGGAATCGAACCAGCCGAAGAAGGTGTTCCAGAACGAATCGGGATTCGCTTCGAGCTTGTCGGCCACGAACATCTTGATCGTGGGCGGGACCGACAGGATCGAGCTCGCGAAGATGATCGGGAGCACGCCGGAGAGGTTCACCTTGATCGGGATGTTCGAGCTCTGGCCGCCGTACATCTTTCTGCCCACGACGCGCTTGGCGTACTGGACCGGGATGCGGCGCTCGGCGCCGTCCATCCACACAATGTAGGCGATCATGAGGATCAGGAAGATGAGGGTGAGCGGGGAGAGCAGATAATACCACGAACGGTTCACCCAGAACGGCTGGATGATGCCGAACAGGGTGGCGGGCAGACGGGACACGATGCCTGCGAACAGGATGATCGAGATGCCGTTGCCGATGCCCTTGTCGTTGATCTGCTCGCCGAGCCACATGACGAGCACCGAGCCGGCGGTGAGCACCGAAACGATGAACACGCCCTGCATGACGCCCGCGAAGCCCTCGGCCTTGAAGATCAGGAAGTTATCCTTGCTGCGGATATAGATGAAGTAAGCGACACTCTGCAGAAGCGCAAGGCCCACGGTGACGTAGCGGGTGATCTTGGTCATCTTCTTGCGGCCTTCCTCGTCGTGCGAGAGCTTCTCGAGGGCGGGGATGGCGACAGCAAGCAGCTGCAGGATAATCGAACTGTTGATGTAAGGCGTGATGCCCAGAGCGAAGAGGGTACCGTAGTTGAACGCCTCACCGGTCAGCATCGAAACGAAGTCGAAGAACGTTCCGCTTCCGGTGGAGGTGCCGAACAGGTTCTCACCCGAGAAGAACGGCACCGGGATCTGGCACCCGAGTCTGAAGATGAACACGATGAAGATCGTGAAGATCATCTTTTTGCGGAGATCCGGGATTTTCCACGCGTTGATAAATGTTTTTAACATGCGGGCACGCTCCTTTCAAAAGATCTAAGGTTCGGGATCATTCGGCGATCTCGGCGGTGCCGCCGGCCGCTTCGATCTTCGCCTTGGCTTCTTTCGAAAAAGCGTTGGCCTTTACGGTGAGCGCCTTCGTGAGTTCCCCGTGACCGAGGACCTTCACGCCGTCGAGCTCTTTGCGGACAAGGCCGCTTTCAAGCAGCGCGTCGATATCGACGACAGCGCCGGCCTCGAAGGTCTCTTCGAGCGCGGAGACGTTGACGATGGCGATCTCCTTGGCGAAAATGTTGTTGAAGCCTCTCTTCGGGAGTCTTCTCTGCAGGGGCATCTGGCCGCCTTCGAAGCCGGGGCGCATGCCGCGGCCCGCTCTGGCCTTCTGACCCTTGTGGCCCTTGCCCGCGGTCTTGCCCTGACCGGACGCGGGGCCTCTGCCTATGCGCTTGACCGGCTTATTGGAACCGGGAGCAGGCGATAACTCGTGAAGTTTCATGTTAAGCTGTCCTTTCTGTTCTTTAAGCTTCGGTCACTTCGAGAAGGAAGCCGATCTTATGGAGCTTGCCCTGCGTCTGCGCGTTGTCGGGCTGCACGGTGGTATCGCCGATCTTGCGAAGCCCAAGGCTCGCGGCGGTGGCGATCTGATCCTTCTTGCAGCCGATAAGGCTCTTCTTCAGTGTGATTTTCAGTTCTGCCATATCGGTGCCTCCTTATTCGTAAAGCTCTTTGACGGCTTTGCCTCTCACGGCGGCGACCTCTTCGGCGTTCCTGAGCAGGGACAGGCCGTTGAGGGTGGCTCTGATCACGTTGCAGGGGTTGTTGGACCTGAGGGCCTTGGTACGGATGTCCTTGATGCCGACGGTCTCAACCACGGCGCGCACGGGGCCGCCGGCGATAACGCCGGTACCGGGGGCGGCGGGCTTCATGAGCACGACGCCTGCGCCGTATTTGCCGATGATCTCGTGAGGAATGGTGGTCCCTTTCAGGGAAACGTGCATCATGTTCTTCTTGGCGTCTTCGATGCCCTTGCGGATCGCATCCGGCACTTCGCCGGATTTGCCGAGGCCGAAGCCGATCTTGCCGTTGCCGTCGCCGACGACGACGAGGGCCGCGAACTTGTAGATCCGACCGCCCTTTACCGTCTTGGATACGCGGTTGATGGCGACGACTCTCTCCTGATACTCGCTGTTTTCTTTCGGTGTTTCAAACTTAGCCAAAGTAACTCCTCCTTCACTCAGAACTTGAGGCCGCCCTCGCGGGCGCCTTCGGCCAGGCTCTGGACACGGCCGTGATAGATGTAGCCGCCGCGGTCGAACACGCAGGTGTCGATATTTTTCGCAGCCGCTCTTTCGGCAAGGGTCTTGCCGACCTTCTTCGCCGCTTCCACGTTTCCGCCGTATTCCTCAAAGCCTTTTTCGGCCGTGGAGGCGGAGACGAGCGTGACGCCCTTGTCGTCGTCGATGAGCTGGGCGTAGATGTGCTTCAGGGAGCGGAAAACGTTGAGGCGCGGACACGCGGCGGTGCCGTGGATCTTATTGCGGACGCGCTGATGGCGGGCGAGTCTCGCCTTTTTCGTATTCGGTCTGTTAACCATACTGTTATCCTCCTATTATTTACCGCCCTTACCGGCTTTGCCTTCCTTGCGGCGGACGACTTCGTCGGCATACTTGATGCCCTTGCCCTTATAGGGCTCGGGGGGACGGATGCCGCGGACCTCGGACGCGAACTGGCCGAGCTTCTGCTTGTCGTAGCCCTTCAGGACGATCGAGTTGGGGGAAGGGACTTCCACGGTAATGCCTTCGGGAGGGGTCATTCTGTCCTGATGGGAGTGGCCCACGTTCAGGACGAGGTCCTTGCCTTCGAGGGCGGCGCGGTAACCGATACCGACGACCTCGAGCTTCTTTTCAAAGCCGGTGTGGACGCCCACGATCATGTTGTTGATGAGCGTGCGGGTCAGACCGTGCAGGGATCTGTTTTCTTTCGTGTCGTCGGGACGGGTCACGTGGATGTGGCCGTTCTCGAGCTCCACGTTCATTTTCGGGCTGAAGGCGCTCGTAAGCTCGCCCTTCGGGCCCTTCACGGTAACGACGTTGCCTTCGATCTTGACGTCAACGTCCGCCGGTACGACGATGGGCAGTCTGCCTATTCTTGACATCCTCAGTACCTCCTTACCAGATAAACGCCAGGACTTCGCCGCCGACGTTCTGCTTGCGCGCTTCCTTGTCGGTCATAATGCCCTTGGACGTGGACAGGATCGCGATGCCGAGGCCCTTCATGACCTTGGGCATGTTCTCGCAGTCCGTATAGATACGCAGGCCGGGCTTGGAGACTCTGCGCAGCCCGAGCAGGACCTGGCTCTTGTTGGGTCCGTACTTGAGCGCGATCTCGATGACGCCCTGCTTGCCGTCGTCAAGGACCTTGTAGCCCTTGATGTAGCCTTCGTCGAGCAGGATCCCGGCAATTGCCTTCTTCATGTTGGAGGCAGGCACCTGGACCGTGTCGTGTTTCGCTGAGTTTGCGTTCCGGATACGGGTGAGCATATCAGCAATGGGATCGGTAATCTGCATGCTTGAATCCTCCTTTAATTACCAGCTTGCCTTCTTCACGCCCGGGATCTGGCCGGCGTGCGCAAGCTCTCTGAAGCAGATACGGCAAATGCCGTATTTCCGCAAATAAGCGTGGGGTCTACCGCAAATCTTGCATCTGTTGTAAGCTCTGGTCGAATATTTCGCAGGTCTCGCCTGTCTGACCTTCATAGAAGTCTTTGCCATGTTTACCCCTCCTTATTTCGCAAAGGGCGCGCCCATCAGGGTGAGCAGCTCTCTTGCTTCTTCATCGGTATTCGCGGTGGTGACGATGCAGATATCCATGCCGCGCACCTTATCCACTTTGTCGTACTCGATCTCGGGGAAGATCAGCTGCTCTCTCACGCCGAGGGAGTAGTTGCCTCTGCCGTCGAACGAGTTCGGGTTGATGCCGCGGAAGTCGCGCACGCGGGGAAGCGCCAGATTGAAGAGCCTGTCGATGAACTCATACATCTTTTCGCCTCTGAGCGTGACCTTGACGCCGTTGGGCATGCCTTCTCTGAGCTTGAAGTTCGCCACGCTCTTCTTCGCGAGGCAGACCACGGGCTTCTGGCCGGTGATCTTCGAGATGTCGCCCACGATGGCGTCGATGGCCTTCGGGTTCTCACGGGCCTCGCCGCAGCCGACGTTGATGACGACCTTGTCGACCTTCGGGATCTGCATGACGCTCTTGTAGCCGAACTTCTTCATAAGGGCGGGCGCAACGTCAGCTTTATAAGTCTCTTTGAGTCTTGCCATTTTCGTGTTCCTCCCTCATTATTCGAAGTGGGCGCCGCACTTCTTGCAGACGCGCTGCTTGACGCCGTTTTCGATCACGTGACCGACTCTGGTGGCCTTGCCGCACTTGGGGCAGACGAGCTGCACCTTGTCGGCGTACAGGGCGGATTCGGCCTGCAGGATGCCGCCGGGCTCGCCCATCTGGCGGGGCTTGACGTGCTTCGAAACGATGTTGATCTTCTCGACGATGACCTTGCCTTCGGCCGGGCTGACCTGCAGGACCTTGCCGGTCTTGCCGCGGTCTTTGCCGTTGATCACGATGACGGTATCGCCGGTCTTGACGTGCACTTTCTTACTCATAATCGTGCCCCTCCCTTACAGAACTTCGGGCGCGAGAGACAGGATCTTGGTGTAATCCTTGTCGCGAAGCTCTCTCGCAACGGGCCCAAAGATACGGGTACCCTTGGGGTTCTTGTCTTCCTTGATGATGACGGCCGCGTTCTCGTCGAAGCGGATATACGTGCCGTCGGCTCTGCGCACGCCCTTCGCGGAGCGCACGATCACGGCCTTCACGACGTCGCCTTTTTTGACCACGCCGCCGGGTGTAGCCTTTTTGACCGAGGCCACGACCACGTCGCCGATGTTGGCGTATTTTCTGCCGGTGCCGCCGAGCACGCGGATGCACATAAGCTCCTTGGCGCCCGTGTTATCGGCAACCTTCAGTAAAGTTTGCTGCTGAATCATATTGCGCCCTCCTTATTTCGCCTTCTCGATGATCTGGGCCACGCGCCATCTCTTGTCCTTGGACATGGGGCGGGTCTCCATCAGAAGGACGCGGTCGCCGACGCCGCACTCGTTGTTCTCGTCGTGCGCCTTGAGCTTGATGGTGTGGTTCACGATCTTGTTGTAGAGCGGATGCGCCACCTTGTCTCTGACGGACCCGACGACGGTCTTATCCATTTTATCGCTGGTCACGATGCCGACGCGGGTCTTTCTTAAATTTCTTTCCATTTCCGTATCCTCCCTGATCAGGCGTCTTTCGCGGCAAGCTCGATATCCTTGAGCACGGTCAGCACTCTGGCGATATCTTTCTTGACGGCGCCGATACGCATCGGATTGTCGAGCTGGTTGATGGCCTGCTGAAAACGCAGCTTGAAGAGTTCGTCCTTCAGCTCGCCGAGCTTTTCGTTGAGTTCGGCTGCGGACAGTTTTCTGAGTTCACTGGCTTTCATTCTTGCTCACCGTCCTGTTCTTCCTTTTTCACAAACTTGCACTTGATGGGCAGTTTGTTTGCCGCGAGGCGCATGGCCTCTCTGGCGGTCTCCTCGGGCACGCCGGCGATCTCGAACATCACTCTGCCGGGCTTGACGACGCTGACCCAGTATTCCGGGGAGCCCTTGCCGGAGCC
>JAEEGL013897238.1_pt1 | contig 14276 bp, 12 predicted proteins | sample 9134231 | NCBI WGS metagenome assembly JAEEGL01 (sample SAMN16246548, study PRJNA631951) | gut metagenome | biome: gut microbiome; feature: rumen; material: fiber-attached | host: Bos | place: Iran: Karaj | collected 2018-10 | reverse complement strand
GTGACCAACACCCCCGGCGCCAACGCCGACGCCGTGTCCGAGCTCGCTGTGCTCCTGATGCTGGCCGTGGGCCGGAAGCTGGTGTGCCATACGGACTGCCTGCGCAAGGGCGATTGGAGCAAGAACGAGTTCATCAACAGCTCCTACACCCTCATGAACAAGACCGTGGGCATTTTAGGCGCCGGGAACATCGGCCGGAAGGTAGCCCAGCGGGCCCAGGCCTTCGGAGCCAAGACCGTCTATTACGATCCTTTCCGCCTCTCTGAGGAGCGGGAGAAGGCCTTTAACCTGAAGTATCTGCCCCTGGATGAGCTGCTGCCCGTCTGCGACGTGATCACCCTGCACCTGCCCCTGACCGATGAGACGAAGCACCTCATCGACGGGGCTGCCATCGAAAAGATGAAGCCCGGCACCATCGTGATCAACACGGCCCGGGGCGGCCTGGTGGATGACTGCGCCCTCTTTGCTGCGGTCCAGAGCGGCAAGCTTTTGGGCGCGGGCCTCGATGGTGTGGAGCGGGAGCCCCTACAGCCCGACGACGAGCTGTTCACCAACGACAACATCATCGTGACGCCCCATGTGGGCGGCGGCACCGCCGACATCGGCGAGGCCATCATGCCCATGCTGGTGGAGGATATCCGCCTGCTTCTCAATGGCGAACAGCCCCGGTTCGTGGTGAATCGGCAGTACCTCGCCAAATAATCCAAAGACCAGCGACGGCCCTGCTCACGTTCATGAGCAGGGCCAGTCGATAGAGAGGAGTCTGCCTATTGGAAACAAGCTGTTATCAATGGTATTAAAAGAGAATTTGATTTGCGCCCTTCCCATAAGCCCCGCGTTTCATACGTTTGAAAAGTTTTGCAGCGAAAAGGAGCCTGCCATGAACAAATACCTGCCTGTAATCATCGTTGTGGTGTCCAACACCTTTTACCACATCTGCGCCAAGTCCACCCCGGACAAGCTAACCCCCTTTGCCTCGCTGACCGTCACCTATGCGGTGGGGGCCGCGCTCTCTCTGCTGCTGTATTTTTGTACGGCCAAGGGCAGCGCCATCCTGCAGGAGTATAAGCAGCTGAACTGGACCAGCTTTGTGCTGGGTCTGGCCATCGTGGGGCTGGAGGCAGGCAATATCTATCTCTATAAGGCAGGTTGGGACGTAAGCGTGGGCCAGATTATATGCAGCGCCCTGCTGGCCGTGGTCCTCCTGTTCGTCGGCTGGATGGTCTACCGGGAGGCGATCACCCTCAAAAAAGCGGCGGGCCTTGTAATCTGCCTTGTGGGGCTGTACCTGCTAGGCCGATAGAAAAGCATAGCGGCACAAAAGGCGGCAGGCCGAACCTGCCGCCTTCTTGTTTCATACGGAACTGATTAGAGATACTTCTTCAGGAAGGCCGCCACCTTGGGGTAGCAATCCATCTTGTTCTTCAGGTGGGCAACGCCATGGCCTTCATCCTCGTAGCAGATATACTCCACCGTCCGGCCCAGCTTCCGCAGAGCGTCCACCGCCTGCTCCGCCTCCGTCACCGGCACCCGGGGATCGTTTTTGCCCTGGACCACCATGAGCGGCGCGGTGATATCCTTAATCTTCGCCGCGGGGGACACGTTAAAGAGGGTCTCCCTGTCGTGGGCCAGGGTGCCGTATTCGCTCTCCCGGTGCGCCCGGCGATATTCCGCCGTGTTCTCCAGGAAGGTGACCAGATTATACATGCCCACCGTGTCCACGGCGCAAGCCCATAGATGCGGATACCTGGACGCGCAGGAGAGGGTCATGAACCCGCCGTAGCTGGTTCCGGAAACGGCCAGCTTCTTAGCGTCCGCCACGCCGGTCTTGATGAGGTGATCCACCAGGCTGTCGATATCGCGGACGCTGTCCAGCCGCTTTTCTACGTCGTCCAGGTGGGTGTAGGTGTGGCCGTACCCGGTGCTGCCCCGCACGTTGGGCGCGCAAACGGCAAAGCCCTCGCTGACCAGATACTGGATAAACGCATTGAAGGCGGGCCGCTCCTGCCCCTCCGGGCCGCCGTGAATCTCCACCACGATGGGCAGATGCTCCGGCTTCTTCCCCGCGGGCACGAAAAGCCAATAGGGGACCTTCAGCCCGTCAAAGGAGGTATACTCCCCTTCCAGGGGCTCCACCAGCGAAGCGGCGTCCTCGGGAAGCACCGGGTCGGCGCTGAGCCGCCGCAGGGAATCCGCGTCCACATCCAGCAGCCAAATACCCTCGGGCCGACGGCCGCTGGTCAGGGAGAAGAGGAGCTTGTGACCGGAAGGCGACCAGGACACCTGCTCATAGTCGGCCACCACGCCCTTGGGGGGCTGCACCGTGTTGAGCTCCGTGCCGCTCATTAGATCGTAGATGTGCAGCACGCCATAGCCCATTTCGTTCACCACCACGGCCAAATACCGATCGTCGGCGGAAAGAGCCAGCCGATCCGCGTCCCAATCGTAGGCGAAGGCCACGCTCATCTGCCGGGAGGCCAGATCGTAATACCAGACCCGGAGGAACTCGTTGTCCCGGTTGCTGAGCAGGTAGAACCCCTTGGAATCGTGCCGCCAGGCGGGGGAGGTCTCCGCGGAGACGCGCTCGTCGCCGGGCACCCGGAAGCTTTCGCCGCTGTTCAGGTTGGTGATCCAAAGAGCATTGTCGGATTCGCCCTTCAGCTTGTTGTAGAGCACCCAATTCCCGTCCGGGGACATGGAATCGTCGCAGGGCCAGTTATAGTTGTCGCTGTGCTGCTTCACCATGGTCTCCGCCCCGGTCTGCACATCCCTCTTATAGATATCGAAGGTGCGCGCGGAGCGCTTGTTGCTGGCGTAGGCCACGGTCTTCCCGTCCGGCGACAGGCCCGCCAAAAAGTGGCGTATGCCCGGTTCGTCGGTAAGGGCACGGGCGACGGTGTCGTTTTTGCCCAGCAGATACAGCTGCTCGCATTCGCTGCCGCTCTCGTCGGTGCCGAACAGGACGGCGCCGCAGGCATTTTGGGCGGAGATCCTGAACAAACGGATCTCCTGGGGCAGCCGACGCATCTTTTCCCCGGTGGCAAGGTCCATCTGCCAGATGTGGGTGCCTTCCTCGTCGCTGCGCAGGTAGGCAAAGGTGTGATCGTCCAGCCAAACGGGGCTCTTCTCCAGAGCCATGGTCAAATATCGCTTCAGTTTCTCGCTCATTTTCTCTTCCTTTACACTATATTTTTATCCTTCAGATAATCGCTGACCAGCAAACCGCACTCCAGCTGGATGGACACCAGCTTCCGGATGGGCACCACGCTGTAGTTCAGCTCCTTCTCCAGGGTATCCACCAGCTCCCTGTGCTTATCCTCGCCCTTCTTGACCCAGGCTTTCAGGTGGGCTTCCTTCTTTTCGTCCTTCTCCCCCGCCTTTGCCATCCGATCAAGCTCGTATTCCGCCATGCGGATGACCATGCCATAGGAAAGGCACTTATAGAACCGGCCCATGAGCAGGTTGTCGAATTCCTCCGCCACCGTGGCGGTCCGGTTGTATTCCGGATTCTCGGCCACCATCCTCCGGGTGCTTTCATCCGTCCGGCCCTCGCTGAAGGCTTCCAGCGCCAGCCGGAAGGGGTTGTTGGCGGGGATATCGTCCTTCATGTCCCGCAGCGCTTCCTTGAAATACGCGTTCGCCGCCGCGTTCATGTCCAGGCTCTTCTCCACCGAGGCCCGGCGGGTCATGGTGCCCGGCACATCGTTCTGCATGATGCGGGGATCGTAGAAATAGGGCAGCTCCGTAAGGAGGGTGAAGGAATTATACCGGGTGCGGGCGTAGTTCTCGCTGCAGTTGCCCACCTTTATGAGGCTGCCGATGTTCTTGGCACCGTAGGATTCCAGGTAATCATATTCCTTCTCGATGCCCAAATTGGGATAGATGGCCGGTGCTAGGGGATGGATATAGGGTGTTTCCGGCTCGCCCAGGTTCCGGGGCACGTTCACCCGGGCCGCCGCCGCGTACATATCCTCATACAGGTCGGGGATGGGCTTCGATATGTACCAATACACGCCGCCGAACCCGGCGTTATGCAGAGAATAGATGAAGTGGGGCTTGATCTCGTCGATCAGCTGCATCATGGCCACGGTTTCCGGCACGGAATCGTGGAAATGGAGCTCCTTATAGTCCACGGGGAAGGTCCAATCCACCTGCTTGTGCCCGGCGGGACGGAAGAAGTTGCGGGAATAGTTGCCGATGGTATAGGGCCCCTTAAGCCAGCCCTCGTTCAGGCGCAGGCCGTCGGCGTCCCAGGCCTTGACGATATACCAGGTGTAGTCCAGCTCATCCCGCAGGGCCTTGTTCTTGGCCAGCTGCTCGGAGAAATACTCCAGCATCATGGTGCCGATGGGCTCGTTGGGGTGAGGGCAGCCGAACATCAAAGCGTTTTGAGAACCGCTGCCAATCTTCAAACAGAACAGATCCTGTCCCTCCTTGGTTTTGCCGAAGGGAAAGATGGATACAACGTCGGGATACTGTTTTGCCAGGGCAAAGGAATGGGCGTTCAGCTCATCCACCGTTAAAAACTCTTTATAATCCGGGATGTTTTGGATCAATTCCTCAAATATCGCTTTCATGTGGCTCCTCTCTCCTTCATGGGAAGGGGGGATCGGGAGGAAACGTTTTCCCCTCGATCCCCCCATTGTCTGTTTCGTCCGATCAGATGATATTAGTCGTCAAAGTAGGTCCAGGTGTACTCGTTCCAGCCCCACTTGCCTTCGCCTTCGATGGGCAGGTTCTTCAGCTTGGCGCTGGCGGCTTCGTAGCCGGCGTAGCCCAGAACGTTGATGGCAGGCAGATCCTCGATCAGGATCTTCTGGGCCTTGCGGTACAACTCGGCACGCTTGGCGGTGTCGCCCTCGGCGGCAGCCTGCTTGCAGAGCTCATCGAACTCGGGGTTGGAGTAGTGGGCATAGTTGCTGTTGGAACCGGTGCCGTAGCGGCTGGCCAAAGCAGCGGGGTCGGGACCCATGAAGCCGCCCTGAGCCTCAATGCAGAAATCGGTGGTGGCACTGATCTTCTGCTTCCAGGCGTTGTACTCGGAAACGACCAGTTCGCACTTGATACCGGCCTTCTCGCAGTTGGCGATGACCAGCTTGGTCATATCCACCAGCTGACCTTCGAAGCAGTCGATGACGATGCCGGTCACATAGTAACCGTCGGCATCAGGCTTGTAGCCAGCGTCCTCCAGAACCTTGCGGGCGCCTTCAATGTCCACATCGGGATAGAGATCCTCGGTGTTGGAGCACCAGGTGACCATGGCGGGATAGGCGCTCCACTCCGGCGGCATGATGCCGCTGGTGACCTTCTGGGAGATGTCCTCACGGTCGATGCACATGGCGAAGGCCTTGCGCACGGCGGGATCCTTCATGATCGGGTTCTCCACGTCGATGATATATCTCCAGGGAGAGGGATAGAAGTTCCGATCGCAGCGGATGTTGGGGTCATCCAGCATCTGCTGGAGCATGGCGTCGGGAATGAAGTCGATGGTGTCGACTTCGCCGTTGATCAGGGCCTGGGCAGCTGTGGTGTCATCGGGGATGATGGCGAAGATGATCTTGTCCAGATAGGGAACCGCGTCATGATAGTTGGGGTTCCGAACGAGGGTGGTGTTCTGGCCGGGGGTGTAGGATTCGAACATGAAGGGGCCGGATCCCACGGGGACCTTGGTGGCGGGGTTGTCTTCCCAGAGCTGACCGTTGTTGAAGATGTGCTCGGGGAGGATGAAGGTGCCGTACCAGCCGAGGCGGGCCACAAAGCTCATGTCGGCGGCATTCATGTGGAAGGTGACGGTGAAGGGATCCACGATCTCAATGGAATCCACGATATCCATGGAGGAGCTGAAGTAGGTCTCGGGATGCTCTTTCACATAGTCGAAGGTGTACTTGACGTCCTCGGCATCCAGGGCCTCGCCATCCCACCAGTGCATGTTCTTCTTCAGGTAGAAGGTGATGGTCATGCCGTTGTCGGTCACATCCCAGCTCTCAGCCGCATCGGGGATGGGGCTCTTGCTGGCGTCCAGCTTGGTCAGGCGGTTGAACATGTTCTGAGCGATGGCATAGCCGTTATCGTCAGACTGCAGGGTGGGGTTGAAGTTGACGGGGTCGCCGGCCTCGCGCTTGATCAGCGTGCCGCCGCTCTTGGGGCCATCCGCCTTCGCGACCTGGGCGCTGCCGACGACTACGCCGAGCAGCATCATCATCGCGAGAACGAGTGAAAGCAGTTTCTTCATTGTTGTTTCCTCCTTTTTTATTGTATATTCAAAACGCCGCGCGTCAGGACTGGATCCTGTCGCAATAAGCGTAATGGCCGGGGGATACCTCGTGCCGGTCGGGATACTTCTTCAGGCACTCCTCACACGCCATGGAGCACCGGGGCGCAAAATAGCAACCGGGGCCCGGGTTGATGGGCGTGGGGGGCTCGCCCTCGATGGAGATGGTGGCCAGCTCCTCGAAGGGGTCGATGGACGCGCAGTTGGAGATGAGAGCCTTGGTGTAGGGGTGCTGAGGGTTATGGATAACCTCGTCCGCCTCGCCGTATTCCACCACACGTCCGAGATACATCACCGCCACATGGTCGGAAATATACCGGGTCAGGGCGATATCGTGGCTGATGAACACCACCGCCGCGTTGTGGTTTCTCGCAAGGTCGATCAGCATGTTGATGATGTCCGCCCGGACGGACACGTCCAGCATGGACACCGGCTCATCGGCGATGATAAAGCTGGGATTCAGGAACATGGCCCGGATGATGGAGATGCGCTGCAGCTGCCCGCCGGAAAGCTCGTGGGGGTACCGCGCCATGATGTCCTCCGCCGGCACCAGGCCGCCGACCTCCAGCGCCTTCTTGATGATCTCCAGCCGCTCCTCCTTGTTGGCGCCGATCTTATGGTGCTTCAAGGGCCGAAGCAGGATCTTCACGATGGTGTCCCGGGGGGTGAAGGTATCGAAGGGATTCTGGAACACGATCTGCACCGTGCGCCTAAACTTTAGCGGGTCCCTCTTGATGAGCTCCGCCGTGGACACACCGTTCACCAGCACGTCCCCCTTGGTGGGGTCCTCCAGCCGGGTGAGCATGCGGCCCAAGGTGCTCTTGCCGCAGCCCGATTCGCCGATGACGCCCAAAATCTCGCCCCGCTCCATGGTGAGGTTCACACCGTCCACAGCCTTTACGTACAGCTTTTCCTTCCGGAACAGGTCCTTCAGCTTTCCGGATTTATGGGGATACCACTTGGTGATGTCCTTAATCTCGATGTATGCCATTATTTATCCCCTCCTTCCGTCAGGAAACAGGCAACGCCGCTGCCGTCCTCCCGGCTGAGGAAGACCGGCTTCTCCGCCCGGCAGCGATCGGTGGCGTAGGTGCACCGGGGCGCGAACACACAGGCGGGAATCTCCTTGGAAAGATCCGGCAAAAAGCCGGGGATGGATTCCATCCGCTTCTTTTCGCCCCTGAGGGCCGGGAAGGAATTGAGCAGAGCCTTGGTGTAGGGGTGTTGGGGATGGATCATCACGTCCTTCACATACCCGAACTCCACGATTTCGCCGGCGTACATGACGGCCACCTTGTTGCAGCTGCTGCTCACCACGCTCATGTCGTGGGTGATCATGATGCGGGTGGTCTCCAGCTCCTTCTCCATCTGGACGATCTCCTTGAGGATCTGGCCCTGGGTGACCACGTCAAGGGCGGTGGTGGCTTCATCGAAGATGAGCAGCTGAGGCGAATGGAGCAAGCTCATGGCGATGGCCACCCGCTGCAGCATGCCGCCGCTCATCTCGTGGGGATAAAGGTTGTAGACCCTGTCCGGCAGGTTCACCAGCTTCAGCAGCCGCACCGTGGTCGCGCGGATCTCCTCTTTGCTGGCGTGGGGCTCGTGGACCCGGTAGATATCCTCGAACACGGTGCTGATTCGATGCACGGGGGAAAGGGAGTTCATGGCCTTCTGGAACACCACGGACAGCTTCTTCCACCTGAGCTCGTTCATCTCCTTCTCACTGATGGAGAGAAGGTCCTTGTCCTCTAAGAAGATGGCCTTGCCGGTAATCTCGGTGGTCTCCTTGGGCAGCAGCCCCAGCAGCGCCATGGCCAGCGTGCTTTTGCCGCTGCCGGATTCCCCCACCAGGCCCAGGGAATCGCCCTTGTTGATGGAGAAAGAGGCGTTGCGGACCGCCATGACCCGCTTGGCCTTGTTTACATAGGTTACGTTCATGTTCTGAACGGATAAAACAGTGCTCATTACTTGCTCCTCCCGTAGTTGTATTTGGGATTGAGCACATGGTTGAGCCCGTCACCCAGCATGTAGAACACGATCACGGTGAGGATAACCGCGATGCCGGCGAACGCGGCGATCCACCAGGCGGAGGTGATGTAGGACTTGCCCTGATAGATGATCTGGCCCCAGGAGATGATGTTGGGATCGCCCAGGCCCAGGAAGGAGAGGGAAGCCTCCGTCAAAATGGCGCCCGCCATGCCGCGGGTGGTGTTGGCCACCACGGGGAAGATGCCGTTGGGCAGGATGTACTTAAAGAGGATCTGGCTCTTCGTTTCGCCCAGAGCGGTGGCGGACTTTACGAAGGTCCGCTCCCGCAGGGACAGGGCCTGAGCCCGCATGAGCTTTGCGTTGCCGGGCCAGGTGGTGATGCCGATAACGATCATCACGTTGGCGATGCTGTTTCCGAAGAGGGCGATGATGAGCAGGATCAGGAAGAAGGTGGGGATCATGAGAAAGATGTTGATAATCTCAGAGACCACCTGATCCACCCAGCCGCCCAGAAAGCCGCCCACGCCGCCGATCAGCACGCCCAGGGCGCCGGAAATCAAGGCGGAGATCAACGCCACCTTCAAAGAGGTTCTGACACCGTAGATCAGCATGGAGAGCATGTCCTGCCCCATGTGGTTGGTGCCCAGAGGATGCCCCTCGGAACCCGGGGGAAGCAGCCGCACAAACTCGTAGGAGTAGGGGTCGTAGGGGGAAAGCACCTTGGCCAGGATGATGATGAGCAGCAGCACCAGGATGCCGATGACGCCGAACCGGAGCTGCCCGTCCGCCTTGAAGGCTTGCCAGCATCTTTTGAAAAATTGCTTCATGGTTCGCCTCCTTATTTATCGTACCGAATGCGCGGATCGAGGAAGGCATAGGCCACATCGACCAGGATCATGACCAGGGCCACGGATACGCTCATGACCATGTAGATGCCCATCAAAACGGGATAATCCCGCTGGTTGATGGCGGTCAGCGTCAAACGGCCGGTGCCGGGCCAGGCGAACACAATCTCCACCAGGGTGACGCCGGTGACCAGGAAGGCCAGCGTGATGCCGAACATGGTCACCGTGGGCAGGATGGCGTTTTTAAAGATATATTTATTGAAAATCTTCTTTTCGCTCATACCCGTGGAACGGAGGGTGGTGATGAAATCCTCGCTGGTCACCTGCTGGATGGAGCTCTTGGCGATGCGGAAATAGCCAGGCATGGTGATGAGCACCATGGTGAGCACGGGCAGCACCATGTGTTCCATCACGTCCAGGGTGTGCCGAAAGCCCGTATATCCGGCCCGCAGATTCTCCATGCCCGATGTGGGCAACAGCTTCCACCGGGAGGCCAGGATGATGATGAGCATGAGGCCCAGCCAGAAGGAGGGCATGGCGTCCAAAGCGTAGGCGATGGAGGAAAGGAAGTTGTCGATGAAGGAGCCGTCCCGCCGGGCGCAGAATATGCCTAAGGCCGTACCTATGAGGAGGGCCAGTATACAGTCCACCAGCCCCAGCAGAATGGTTGCCGGCAGGCGCTCCACAATCATGTCGATAACCGGGCGGTTATAGATGATGGAATTGCCGAAGTCGCCGTGCAGCATGTTTTTTAATTGTACAAAGAATTGGGTGATCAGAGGCTTGTCAAGGCCGTATTTCTCCAGGAGGGCGGCCCTGAGGACGGGATCGTCCGACTCCTTGCCCATGATCGTGTAGACCGGATCACCGGGCGCGGCCTTTATGATGACAAAGTCGATGACAAAGACCATCAGCACGGTCAGCAGCCCGCTGAGCAATCGACGAAGAATGTATCTTGACATCATTTCCTCCTTTTAACGTTTGTTTATAAAACGACAACGGGGTGAAAAACCGCGAGAAATGAAAAAAGAAAATTTATTCTCTTAGATTGCATATAATTTTACCATTTGACAAGTTTAAGCTCAATGAACTTGTGTTTGAATTCATGCCCGGTTTTTCTACTTGACTCAACCGCAAGTTGTATTGTAATATAAGAATGTGTATAAGTTCATCCATTTTTATTCAACCAAGTAAAGGAGGAAGCCATGTCAACAACTTTCGGTACGACCATCAAGCAGCTGCGGTCCAGCCGCAACCTGACCCAGGCGGACCTGGCCAAGGCGGTGGGGGTCTCCGTCCAGGCGGTATCCAAATGGGAATGCGGCGGCACGCCGGATGTGGAGCTGTTGCCCTGCATCGCGGATTTCTTCGACACCACCATTGACTCCCTTTTCGGGCGAACCTGCGCGGAGGTACAGGACAAGGAAAAGCAGATCATCGACCTGCTCAAGCGCATGCCCGATTCGCGCAAGATGGCTGAGGCCAGCGAGCTTTGCTGGGCGATCCTGCGGGGCGTCGCTTCCGTGCCCAACGTGGAGTCGACGCCGATGGCCCAGGTCTCCATGGAGAGCAGCGTCTACGCGGAAAAGGAGTCCTGCACCCGAGCCTCCATCAGTTTGGAGAGCGGCCTTGCCTATGCCTGCGCCCTGCAAAACATGCCCGCCTTCATCTTCATGCAGGAGCCGGAGGAAGGGTTCGGCTATCTGCTGAAGGGCGATGAGCTCTATCAAAAGCTGTTCCGCGCCCTTGCGGACCGGACCTTTCTGCACACTCTTTTCTACCTATATAAAAGGGTGCCGGTGCCCTTCTCGTTGGAGCACCTGTGCAAGGTGCAGAGCATTTCCCGGGAACAGGCCGTCTCCATCCTTGACACCATGCGGGACTTCGGCTGGATTGAGAAGGAGACGGTGGAGCTGGAATCCGGCGTGAAGGAGCTGTACCGGCCGATCATCAACGCCTGCTTTATTCCCTTCCTGTTCTGCGCCCGGGAGATGCTCCACTCCGTTAAACTGTGGTATCTGAGGTGCTCGCCCCGGACCACGCCATGGCTGACGGACAAATCAAACAAAGATTGATTCCCTGAAAATACGATTCTATCTTCTCAAAAGACTTTTCCTTTCCCAAAAATCAACCATATGATATACTGAATAAAAAAACGAAACGGAGGAGGTGGATCCTATGACCCTGATTCAGGGTGGCATCGTCCACGACGGACGAGGGCATGTAGGAAAAATGGATGTGGCGCTGGAAAACGGCAGAATCGCGGCCGTCGGGCCGGAGCTTGCCGGCTGTGACGGCGCGGAGGTGATCGACGCGTCCGGCTGCCATGTGTTCCCCGGCTTTGTCAGCGCCGTCAGCACCTGGGGCATCGCGGGCCCCGGCTGGACGGGAGACGACCAGGCGGAGAACAGCGACCCCGTGACCCCGCAGATGGACGTGACCTATGCGTTCGATCAGGACAGCATGAACTTCCAGAAGGCCTATCGCTACGGCGTGACCAGCGTTTTGGTGACGCCCCGGCCCATCAACGTGCTTTGCGGCCAGGCCGCCGTTTATAAGACCGCCGGCAAAACCCCTCACGGCATGCTGATTAAAGAGAAGGTAGCCATGATGGCCTCCGTATCCGCCGAGGTAAAGCGGGCCTTCGAAAAGCGGAACACGGCGCCCATGACCCACATGGGCATCTTCTCTTTGCTCAAAGAGCAGCTGGAGAAGGCGAAGCGCTACGACCCCAAGGAGGGCCACGACGAGGCCCTGGAAGCGCTGCTGCCCGTCCTGACCGGAAAAACGCCCCTCTTGGTGAACTGCTGCACCAGGGCGGAGGCGGAAGCGGCGCTCCATCTTCTCTCCGCCTATCCCGATATACGAATCATCCTGTCCGGGGCTTACGGGCTGGATGAAACGACCCCCGGCGTGCAGGCGGGAAAAGTATCCGTTTTCATGGGCGATCAAACGGAAGCCTTCCTTCCCGACAACCGAATCACGCAGTTTGAAAGGATCATCCCGCTCATGGAAAGCGGCTGCCCCATCGCCATCAGCTGCGGAGGCAACGACATCACCGGCGGCCGGGAATCGCTGCTGTGGAACGCCCTCTTCTGGGTTCGACACGGCCTGTCCCCGGAGCGGGCGGTGAGCTGCATCACCTCCGTTCCCGCGGATATCCTGGGCCTTTCCGACCGGGTGGGCAGCATCGCCCCCGGTTTGGACGCGGACCTTTCCATTTGGAGCGACGATCCTTTCGTGACCTATGCCGCCCGGGTACAGCACGTATTCCTTTCCGGGACGGATGTGTTTTTGAAGGAGGTGTACCCGTCATGCTGGTGATCCAAAATGCGCGTATCTTTACGGCGGCGGACAAGAACTATGAACGGGGCGACATTGCCGTGGAAAACGGAAAGATCCTGTCCGTAGGCGAAAATCTGCCGGTGCCCCAGGGGGCGGAGGTGATCGACGCCCGGGGGCTCTTCGTCATGCCAGGCATCGTGGACGCCCACAGCCACGTGGGCGGCTTCGGCGAAGGGAACCAGCAGGATCTGAACGAGATGACCTGCAACGCCACCCCGGCGGTGGAATCCTTCTACGGTATCGACAGCGAGTCCAAGGACTTCCCCCGAATCATTAAGGCGGGGATCACCACCTCTGTGATCGCCCCGGGCAGCGGCAACGTGATCGGCGGCATGGCCTGCGCCTGCAAGAGCGTGGGCCGTTCCACCGCAGAGATGTGCATCAAAAACCCGGTGGCCCTGAAGATGGCCCTGGGCGGCAACCCCAAGGGCGCGTACGGCGCCAAGAACCAGCTGCCCATGACCCGCATGGGCGTGGCCGAGGTGATCCGCAGCAACCTTTTCAAGGCCCGGGATTATATGGAAAAACAGCAGGCGGCCAAGGACGATCCCGCCAAGATGCCCCCCTATGACCAGGGGCTGGAGAATATCTGTAAGGTGCTGCGCCGGGAGATCCCCATCAAGGTCCACTGCGAGCAGTTCGACATGATGACCACATTGCGGATCGCGGAGGAGTTCAACATCCGCTTCACCCTGGATCACGCCTGGGGCGCCACGGACTTTATGGACGAGATCTGCTCCGCTAAAAATCTGGTGGGCGTCATCTTCGGGCCCATCGGCGTGAGCCTCACCCCCGGGGAGTGCGGCAAGGTGGACATCGAATGTTTGGAGGAGCTGAACAGGCGGGGCGTCACCTGCGCCATCATGACCGACGGGCCCATCATGAATCCGGAACTGCTGGTGGGCCAGGCCGGTGAGGCGGTGCGTATGGGCACGCCCCACGAGCGGGTGCTGCGGATGCTCACCATCAATCCGGCTAAGATCGCCGGGCTGGAGGATCGCCTCGGCTCCCTGGAGCCCGGGAAGGATGCGGATATCGTGTTCTTCAAGGGCGTTCCCGCCCTGGACGTGGCCGCCCGGTGCGTGCGCACCATCATCAACGGAAAGACGGTGTACGCGGAATAATCTGAATCAGAGAAAAGGGGACTGCAAACGCAGTCCCCTTTTGCATACCCCGGTTTCACGTCCCGGGGGTCAGCTGCTTCTGTCCGCCTTTCCGGTGATCTGCTCGATGTCGAATTCGTACACGCTCACCCGGTTCATGGCTTTTTGGGCGTACGCCTCCCCTGTCTGCTCGAAGCCAGGGCTCAGCTTCCTCACCAGCTTCATGAGCACCCCCATCGCCTTGCTGACGAGAACCGGAGTGTCCTTGTCTATAGATGATGACAACTTCCCGAATTGCTCCAGCGCATATTTCTGGAAAACAGCGTTTATTTCTGCCGTGTCCAGCTCAATCTCACTTTGAATCGCCAGCAGGTCTAATCTGGACTTTTCCTCGGCGACCCAAAACCAGTCCTTATAGGTCTTTGCCTCGGCCACCCGGCTCATCAGGCCAGACAGCTTCTGCTGCAGATACCACTGCACGTTTGCCTTTGCATAGACCTTAACACGCAGAAATTGAGCGGTCGCCTGCCGGGACCGCAGGTCATCAAAATTTGTCGGATAGACATTACAGAGCAGGTCAAAATGCCTGTGGGGATCATCACCAACGTCGCCGCCGTAGTGATCGGCGGCATCCTGGGCTGCCTGCTGGGCGGCCGGGTGACGGAGCGGTGGAAGAAGCTGTTGAACGACCTCTTAGGCATGTCCGCCATGACCATGGGCATC
>JAEEGL015501443.1_pt1 | contig 14277 bp, 14 predicted proteins | sample 9134231 | NCBI WGS metagenome assembly JAEEGL01 (sample SAMN16246548, study PRJNA631951) | gut metagenome | biome: gut microbiome; feature: rumen; material: fiber-attached | host: Bos | place: Iran: Karaj | collected 2018-10 | reverse complement strand
CCAGTCCCACCATCCATAAAAGACGTAGGACGCAACCAGGACAAAGAGATTCTGCAACTTGAGGTTCTTGTTGAAGACGAACCAGTAGAGCAGAAAGACTATCGGCAGAAAAACCGCAAATTCTGTGGAATTAAATAGCATTTGGGAATTATTCAGTGGAGAAATCGAAATCCAGGCCCAGATAATCCTTCAGGATGATTTCGTATCCGTTGCCAATTTCCGTCGCATCCGAGTAGTAATAGAGGACCGGTTTCTCCGTCTCCTTGCCCAGCCGTTTCAGTATGAAATATTTGGTGTCTATGGTCGAGGGTGTCGCCAATGCCGGGACGATGACCGGGTCCTTTTGTCCGTTCTTCTGCAATCGCGTCAGGTTCTCCGCCCTCTCATCCACGGATTGCGCGTATGCCCTGGCCGTCGGTGCATCCATTTTGATGTTGATGCCCATGATCAGGGTTAAGGCAAGCAGCCCGGCAACGGTGATTCCCGCAGCCCTGTGCGAGGGTTTCCCTTTTCCTAAAAGGAATCCACAGGCTCCAATGGTCAGAATCAAGACGAGCACCGTGTGCGTATAGGTCCGCTGGATGCCGAAATTACTGTAAAGAAAAATATTGGGGATAGCGGAAACAATGAGATATGCCAAAAAAGAGAGCGCAAGGATGAGGACCGATTTCCCCTTACTCAACGAGGACGGAGAGGTCTGCGGTGTCAGGCTTCCCAGGTAAAAAGCGAGTGCGAAGACGACCGCATAATAGGGGAAATAAAAAGCAGTGAAGTAGATAAACGAGGCGACGGCATTGACCAAACCCTTCACCCATCCGGAAATGCCTTCCGGCTGTACGAAATGATCCGCATCGCTCAGCCTTCCATAATTCCCGGGCGCTACGACGACGACGGCGAATAGAACCAGAATGGCGACCGCCGTCCATACGATCTGACGTACTTGCGGCAAAGCCCAGGTCTCCTTGACGCTCCATCCTTTCGACCGCCACCAATAGAGTCCGTTGATGAGCATCATCAGCAAGACAACCGGCGTGAATGCCTCGTTGCCGCCTCCCGTGTAGATGACCGCCAGAGCCAATACCGGCCATTCCCATCCCTTGATTCTTTCCTGATTGATCAGTTTAAGGATCAGACAGGCGATGGGGAAGTTAAGGTAGTAGGTCATGGCGCACAACCAGTAGAAGACCGGGAAGTCTATGTTCGTGAGGATGAACAGGTTGTAAATGAAGCAAACGGAGAGGAAGAGCAGGGGGCGGGGGATGGACCGCTCCCAGTCTTTGACGACATACCAGCAGATGGCGATTCCGACCGCATAATAGACGATGGACCAAAGCTGATGGAAGCCCAGCACTGTGGTGATGGTGGACATAACCCCGTTGATAAAATAAGCGACGAAGCGGCCGGATCGTGTGAAGTACATATCCTTCACGTATGCAAATATGGACATGTCCCTCAACTTGGCGATGAAGTGCATGTCGTCGAAGTGGAGCCGCGAGTAGAAGGCCAGGATCAGCCAATAGGCCAGAAAGGCCAGATTGACCAGAATCAGGCAGGCTTTCAGAATCTGGGTACTCCGTTCATCAGCCGGGGAGTTTGTCATAGATTCGAGCAAATGTATTTGATTTCTTCCTCCGTCAAATCGTAGAACAGAGGCAACCTGACCAGGCAGTCGGCATAGCGGTCACACTCCGGGAGTTCTCTCCCGTCGTGCTTGTCCTTATAATACTCGCTGCTGTGAAGGCTCAGGTAGTGGAATACCGCCAGGATGCCATGCTCCTTCAGATTCTTGATCGTTGCCGTCCTTTTATCCAGGCTGTCGAACACCAGGTAAAACATGTGGGCGTTGTTGGTTGCGTAGTCCGGCAGGTCCGGCAGGTGGAACCGCCCCTGGTCAGCCAAGGGCTTCAGCAACTCCATATAGAGGTTCCACAAGCGCTTTCGCTTGTCCTGGATCTCCTTCATGTTTTCAATCTGCGCCCACAGGAACGCGGCTATCACTTCACTCGGAAGGAATGATGACCCGATGTCGCACCATCCGTACTTGTTGACTTCTCCCCGGAAGAATTCCGCCCGGTTCGTCCCTTTCTCCCAGATGATCTCCGCCCGCCGGATGAATCGCTCGTCGTTGATGCAGAGCATGCCGCCTTCCCCGGAGATAATGTTCTTGGTCTCATGGAAGGAGAAGGCGGCCAGGTGCCCGATGGTTCCCAGGGGCCGGCCTTTATAATAGGAATCAATCGCTTGCGCTGCATCCTCGACAACCAGCAATTTGTGCTTGTCCGCAATGGCCATGATGCGGTCCATGTCGCAGGCGACGCCGGCATAGTGTACCGGCACGATTACCTTGGTCCGGGGCGTGATCAGTTCCTCCAGACGTTCGGCATCGATGTTCGGATTCCTTTGCATGCTGTCCGCGAAGATGATTTTCGCCCCCTGGCGAACAAAGGCCAGCGCAGAAGAAACGAAAGTGTAACTGGGTACGATCACCTCGTCGCCTGGCTGGATGTCGCAGAGGATGGCTGCCATTTCCAGGGCGTCCGTGCAACTGGTCGTCAGCAGGGACTTCTTGAATCCATATTTGTCTTCGAAGAAACGTTGGCACTTCTTGGTGAAATCTCCGTTCCCGCTAAGTTTGCCGGTTTCCACCGCCTGGTACATGTAATGAGCTTCTTTGCCGGTTAGGTGAGGCCTGTTGAAAGGAATAGTCATAAGGTAGAAAAGTTAATTGCTAAAACTGTTGCTGATTATCGACGAGACTCAAAATAATATCTATGTTCTGAATAACCATTGCCCTGTATTTCGTGTAGAGTGATTCGTCAATACCTTGATTAATCGCTTGTAAAATAGTTGAGGGCGACACTTTGAGTGCATCTTCGGGAAGGATCCATTCCCTCCTGCCGATATGATTGTAAAAAGTATCCATTTTCCTGTCCCAGGAGAGGCACAGGGATGGAATTTTTAATGAAAAACAACAAATAGAAGTGTGCAGCCTAGAACTGATAACAACTACGAAATTTGAGAGAAGATCAAGAAACAGTTCCTCTTGAAAAGGATTTTGAATGAGTAAAATGTCCGGGCTTAACCCCAACTCCTCGACAATCTGTTTAGCAAACACATTATCAGTTATAACGCCGTTGGTAAAAAACAAACACTCAAAACCGGCGGAAGTCAGGCATCGATAGATATGAAAATAATAGTCTTTGATAACTGAAGAATCCTTTCCTTGAAAATGGTCTGGTGCGATGATATTGATTCCTATCTGCTTTTTTGATTTCGGTACGACTATCTTTGCAGATAGTAAATCGCTTGCCCAAATAGCAGGATCAAAGCATGTTATTATTCTTTTGTTTTCATTGAGCAGAGAATGAATCTCATCAGCTCCGTCTCTAATTGAAATCCATTTGACACTTGGTAGCAATAAAGCCTTTCTCAAGAAAATAGATTTATCATTATTCCCCACTCTACCATAAACACCTACTGCATTGAAAGCAACAGGAATATTGTACTCGAGGGCGATTTTGCAAATGATGTAAATGTTTTCTGTTATTCGTTCGGATTCTAAATCGAAGAGTGCTCCTCCTGCAAAAATGATAAGGTTACTGTCTGCGATGACAGATCGAATATGCTGTACGTATTCTTGACGACTTGATTGAATCTTCTTCGAAAGAGCATACTTTACTTGCTTTTCTTCGTCAGTATCATCTTTACAAAAAGGAATCCTACCTTGAATGTCAACTATTCGTGTCGTTCCTCCTTTTTGAGTGACAAGTTTGTTGACGCAATCGGTCAATAGTCTGTCCCCCACATTGTTAACGGCATAAAAGGAGACTAGAATGGCTTTCATAAAGAGAACCGTTTTAAGTTTAATCCAGAAAGATTAGATAAATAAATCAATAACGGATCTTTTGGGACCATGACAATCTTGAGAAAGACCAGGATTATCATTTCCTTCAATGAAAGAAATGGAATCCGGAGTAATGGCTATGTCCCAACCAATTAGTCTAAGGTAGTCTATTTTTTTATGTACGGAGATAGCTGACTCTATTGCTTCTGTGAGATGAGGGATGTGAATAGATTCAAATGGAATGTGTAGGACAGGATGTTGCTCAATTCGGAGAGATTTGTTGTCCTTAAACGTGAATCCGAAATGATTTAGATAACCGGTTGCAAAATCGATCCCCACTTCGATTCCCCCTCCAGCAACATTATCCGTTACCGACTCTCCTCCGCCAATTCTTAGAAAATCGGTTACAAACTCAACTTGATTATTAGTTTTATTGCGCCCGGTAATAATTCTGATCGTATTGACGGAACTATCATGCAATACAGACAGATCATGATGTTGTGTTAAAACATCTTGAATGATGTACTTATCTTTAAATGCGGATGATAGAAAACGGTTGGCTTCTGATTCTTCGTATTCGACGTCATTAATTCGTATCTGATTGATATTTTCGAGAATAAAAATACCACGACCGCAAATACCACCGGAGGGCTTGCAAATAAAGCGCCCTTTAATTCTTAGCAGGTCGTCGACAGACATTTCGGTATCGGCTACCCCGGAATGAAGCCATCCCAGTGGATACACAATTCCATTGTCTGTAAAAGCGAAAACAGTTGGTGTGTTAAATCCATGGGCATTTAGGAATATATAGAAAAGGCGTTTGTCAGAAAGAATATTCGTATTGTCATGTTCAGCCATTAATACATTGTGCTTGTATTCACGCCAGAGTAACTCCTTATTTCCGATATAATCATTGATCGCTCTAAAAGGTTTGACGTCCAGACCATACAAGTTATACTGCCATAGAATCTCCCCGTAGCGATATAGGAAATACAATAACTGAAATGTTCTTTGCATCATGTTTTTACGTGGAAGTTCAGGATAGCAGGATTCTTGTTTGATTAACCCTGATGAGAAAAAACCCACGTGTCTTTCAAACGAGTAAATAACTGTTTGAAACTTCGAAGGACAAGCAGAGGAAGATACTGTTGTGCTTTCATCTATCAATCACAATAATAGAAGGCCCACTAAATAATTAATGATTTGTTCGTAATACAATCAATAATCTTTTAATGAAATTTTTTAAGTTTTGAAGGAAAAATTCTTTGCACCAAGATGGCCCAAAGGGATTCCAACGCTGAGGATGAACGGTGATCATCATATCCTTTGGGATGATTTCCTTGCGCAGGCCTTCAATGACGTCGTCCGTGCTGCGAAAAGAGAGCCCCCGGGCCGTCCATTCATCCTGGTACTGCGGGATCTTGTCCCGTACGCTGACTTTGTACCCGTCCCAGCGGCGGCCGGTGTCCGTAAGATAGAAAACCTTTGAAAAGTCTGTGTCCAGATAAGGCTCGTTGTCAATCCCCAGCGCGTGATAATCGTATTTGAGCCAGATATCCTTGCTATCCCAAGGGGATCGTGGGCTGCCGTGCATGCAGATGCTTCGGACGGGAGTGATTTGGCGCAGGGCCTCCAGATTTTTGCAGAAGTCTCGGTAAGCCTCATCGACGTCACCGTCACAGGTGGTCAGCGACTCATAGTGGTAGCCGATCTCGTGGCCCAGGGCGGCAATCTGTCGGATGATATTCTCATCCCAACTCTCCGGGACGGCGCGGAAATAGTATATCCCATTCAGCCCCAGTTCCGCTTCTATCTTTGCGGTACATAGGGAATTCTCCGGCCGCAGGTCCACGTCGTGGCGCAGGACCAACGTCTGAAAACCATAGGTCTTAAGAGCCTGAAGAAAGACGGAGTACTTATAGATGGTGAAGTCCATAATTGAATCCATCAATTCCAATCATCTATTCTGGAAATGAATAATACGCGGATCAAGAATAACTCCGTTTTGAATGATCTTCGCTTTATTCAATACTTCGCCGGGTTGATCTTCGATCAGAAGGTCGATGAACCGAACAAATACTTTGCTGAGGCTGTCTGATGTCGTCTTCCAGAACAGGGCCGGTGTATGGTCGACCGCATAGTGAGTGATGCCGTCAATGATGTATGTCGGGTGGTCTATCGTTGTTGGCTCACTCGTCTCAATCCCGCCATGCCTGTCACAACTAATATCGATAATTAAGCTTCCCGGTTTCATCCGTGATAGATCCGTCTTGTAAATGATATGATCTTTCCGGGTCGTATCCCAGAGGATGGAGTTAACGATAACGTCATACATGGGAAGTTCCTCTTTGAAGAGATGTTCCGTCCGTCTGTCGTAAACGGTCGTTTCCGCTCCCATATAGCTAAGTGCTTTTACGGCTCCACGGGAAGTGTTGCCTCTTCCAAGGACCGCAGCTTTTGAGCCGTAGGGAAACACGCCGTGACACATATAGGCATGATAAACGGCAGCTTCTCCGGCAATCTCGTTATTCTTCCAGAAAGAGTGCCTTCCGTCTTCAAACATATCTTCCCAGGCATACGCAGTCAGTTTGTTTCTGACCAAGGCATCTGTAATATCTCTGTTCTGAACAGCGTGAATCCAGCCAAAGACAATCTGGCCATCCAATTCATCCAGATAGTCTGCGTCTCCAACTTTCGGGTCACAGACTATATCTTTGGAGAGAACTTCTTCCCGTGTTCCAATCCGGATACCGGCGTCCAGATAATCCTGGTCGCTATAACCGAGAGCAATCCCATATCCGGACTCGACGGTAATCCTGTCCGGGTGTTTCAGCAAGGGGATATCTTGCACGGTAAGAGCTCGTCTTCTTTCGTTCTCTTTATGAGAGATAGGTAGTCCAACGGTTTTCATGCTTATCAACAGAGTTTAAGGAAAGCCTTTTTTAATCCGCCGTTTGTCTCTTGATTGATGGAAATCTCAAGATTGTCATTCCCCTCAATGAATAGTATCCCCGTCGGGGTAACAGCGATGTCCCAGCCGATGACATATAGGGGCAGCAGATGACGATGCAATTTGACGGCTTGGGAAACGGCTTCTTGAAAATAGGGAATAGTGAATCCTTTAAAAAGGAAATCCGTTTCTGGATGTCGTAGCGTCTTGGTCCCTTTCCCATGTTTGTAGAAGCCGTATTCGTTAAGCTGTCCGGTTTCAATGTCAACGCCGATCGCTAGTCCTCCGGCAGCCCAATTATCCACAATATTTCCATTTGCACCCACTCTCAAGACTGCGGAAAACGGAATAATCTCATTGCGTTTCCGATCTAAAATGGTGACCAGCCGGATAGTGTTGATCGAATGAGGATAAATGCGATTCAAATCCGGATGTTGCTCAACCTTCTTTTGGACGAGAGAGTTATGCCCTTTGAGTCGAGACAATATGCTTGCGAGAGCATCGTCTTTCGTGGTCGAAGTATTATTCACTTGAATTCCTGAATCAGAGACGGCCAACTTGATGATATGCTGGCCGCATTGACCATCCGTCGGTTTAATGAAATAGTCTCCCGGTGTCTCAAGAATCTGATTTAAAATAGTCCGGTCGCTCTCGTTTCCATCCATTGTTCCAACGACATCGGGAGACGGAAATCCCCAGGCAGAAAGGCAATCTGAGAAAAGACCTTTATCACGAAGGATGCAGGTTTTGTCCTGGTCTGCCAGGACGCAGTTCATGATGAAGGATTTCCACATGAACCAGTTGTCATCCAGATAATCAGCCTTATCGCGGAATCCTTTAATGTCCAATCCATAGGAGAAATAATGCCATTCAATGGAACCATACCTCATGATGTGCATGAACAATTCCCGGAAAATGGTACTCTTCTTCTTTCGCGGCAGCTCCGGGAAGTAGGTTTCGGATTGAAGGAATCCGGATGACAAAAGCCGGAACGGAAGGGTGAAACGCCTTCGCATGATGGCACACTGTCTTAAGAAGACGTGTACTTTATAATATTTGGCATTCATGTCCGATCCGATTGATAATCATACTCCGAAACACAGTAATCCTCTTTCCCGGAAGGAAGTCGAGGAATCTCATCGACAAAAGAGAGATCTACCGTGGAACCGGTAAAATGATGTTCATAATTAGTCTTGATAAAAGAGAACAATTCGGGATCTTCATCCTTCTTGTCCTTCATCTTCAGCAGGATATGTATATCACCCTGTCGATCCTGGCGGATCTGGAAACGGTCGATTTTGTTATAAAGGACTTGACTTTCCTGTTTGTGATAGTCGAGGTCGGGATACATCATGATCGGAAGCATAGTAGGAGAGATGGGGACTCCCTTCTTATTGTAGACCAGTTTTCCTGCGCGCCCTAAAACTTCCCCGAAAACCCGACTCTGCCGTCCGCACGGACAAGGATCCTTGCGGATATATGCCATATCACCGACTTGATACCGCAGGAAAGGGAAAACATAGTTCTCCAAATCCGTCGTAGTGACATATCCGGGCTCTCCATCAGGAAGAACGTTCCCGTCTTTATCGGTAATCTCAATGCAGCAGAGTGTTTCCTCAATATGAAGGCCATCCTGCCTCGGACACTCATGAGAAAGTATGCCTCCGTCGCCGGCGCCATACTCGTCATAAACAGGTGCTCGGAAAACTTCTTCGAGTTTACGGCGATATTCTGAAACCAGGACTTCGCCTGTCGTAAGGACAACATGGATAGGACAAACCGGAAGATGATGGCGTTCTATGTACCGTGCGAAAATATAAAGGGATGAACCGTACCCGCGAATGGCCGCAGGACGAAGCATCATCAGTGATTCGTAATGCCTTTGCATACCCTCATCCGTAACATCGGCGCTACTATGCTTGAAATTGCGCATGATGACCGTGTCATAAAGGTTCTTGAGAGAAAGGCGTTTCTTCTTTTTTACGATGGAATTCCCTCCAAGAGAAAAGATCTTGTCTCCCAGATGAAGGCCGTACCATTCCCAGGCGCGAAGTGTTGCCGCCTTTTGGCCGCTCCACTCGCTTGCATCCTTGCAGAATTTCAACGGAGTTCCGGTACTGCCTCCCGTAGAACAGGGAATAACCCTTTTCGTCTCTACATTTGTCGCAAACAGGTCGTTGTAATGATCACGGATGATTTGTTTCGTCAGGACCGGCAATTTGACCAAGTCGTTTCGTGTCCGGATATCATCCGGCGTGAGCCCCAAACGATCAAACATGTTCCGATAAAATGGAACGTTGTGGTAGCAATGATCGATCAAGTCCCGTAATTTTGCGGTCTGAACGGAAAAGAGTTCCTCTTGAGTCATATCGTCGGTATGCCGGAACTCCTTCAGCCGGGAATGGACAGAGCTACCGTATATGATATCTCCAACCGGTAAAAACAGATGCTCGTCAAGAAAGTGATAGAGACCCATTATCAACAAACAAAAGAACAAAAAACATTATCGTGATCTACTTGACAGCCTTCTCATTCCATGTTTGAGTATATGGTCGAGAACGGTAGGAGTCAGGCTGCCCAGAAGGGGGCCGGTAGCGAGTTGGATCGAACCTCCCCAGGAAAGATTCGTCTCGATCAATACGGGCTGGCCAGTCTGATCAATCGTTAAGTCCCAACTTATCAATTGGGATGTTTGGCTCATCCTGGGCGCGAGCCTTTTGACGACATCAACACAATCTGAAAACCCGGGGATGCGGCAATCCTTAAAGACGATTCCATTAGGGTGTGTTTCATACTGGTTCAGGCGTCCGTCAAAAGCAACCGGATGCAAGGCTCCATCTTCTAAGATACCGCAGATCAGGCCGCCTCTATGTAAATGATTGGTGATAGCATTCTTTCCGCCCATGATTACTGCGGATGAAAGAAGATGGGTCTCTCCTTCAAAAACCAGGGTAATCAGGCGTAAAGTGTTCACGCAAGACGGATTGAAGGCAGCCAGGTCGGAATGTTGCTCAATATATTCCTGAACGACGAAAGAACGATCGGTACGAAAAACCGAGCGGAGCGAACTATCTTCGTCCACTTGCTGCTCCCACTTGACCAATCCTGCGCCAGCACACGTATCTTTTGCTGGTTTGATAATGACTTTACCACAATCGCAGCACAATGCTATCGCCCTGTCTTCAGAGATGATATGATAAGACGCGTCCAGAAATAAGTTACGAACTTTTCGGCAGATGGTGCGGGGTTGTTGGACATCGTGAAAGAGCAAATCATATAGATTCTTGTCGTCAATGGCTCTGGCGGATTTATAGTCAGAAAAGAACGGATCAACGATACAGTAAAGATAACTGTCTGGAATATAGTATTTCAGTTCGAATCCATAGAGGTTAGCTTTGTTGTAGATGTTAAACCAACGGATATCAAACGCTTTCCTGGTCTCTCTGTTAACCAGATATTTGTTCCAAAAACCAAGAATGGACTCTCTTTGATCTGCATCGATGTCCAAACCTTTGGAAAGTCCCTTCTTCAAATCATTATCTCCATCCTTAAACCGGCTCTTAAAAGCGGTTTGATAAAAGACAAGATCATCAATTTTGGTTTTAATTTGTTTGTACATACTCACGATGAAAACAATAAGCTGAAAGTAGAGAAGACTTATCTCGGCACATACCTGCCGTCCACCCCGACCCTTCTGGAATCTCCTTCAAGAAAACGGTCCCGGTTCAATTTGTCAACTTCATCCATTTCTTCTTGTGTCAGGAGGAAATCAAACAGGGCAATGTCCTCCGTGAGACTCGAACGTTTCATTGAACGAGGGATGACCAAGATTCCCCGCTGGATCATCCAGCGGAGAATGATTTGAGCGGCTGATTTCTCATGCCGAGACGCTATTTCGATCAAAACCGGATCAGAGAGCAATTCCTTGGTAAAAATACCACTGCCAAATGGGGAATAAGCTTGTACCGCAATTCCGATCGATTGGCAATAATGGACGGTCTCCAATCGTGAATTGTAAGGATTCAACTCGATCTGGTTCACATGAGGCATCAGGTCGGATACTTCTTTCAGAGATTCTAAATGCTTAGGCAAAAAAGAACACACTCCAATTGCCTTAACCTGTTGCTCATTGTAGAGCCTTTCAAAGGAAAGCCAAAGCCGTTTATAATCTGGGAAAGGCCAATGAAGAAGATATAGGTCCAGATAATCCAACCCCAGTCTCTTACAACTGTCCCGATAGGCTCGGGCGACTGATTTGAAACGAAGGCCTCCAATCGGCAAGGAATAATAATACCTGGGCCAGTAAATGCTATCAATATGGAATTTGGATGTGATAAACACCTCGTCCCGATCGATTCTCAAATCTCGTAAAACCTTCCCGATTTCAATCTCATTATCATACATCCACGCCGTATCAAACGACCTGTAACCAAGTTCCCAGGCAGTTTCGATCAGCTGATGGATATCCTTCCCTTTAAAAGGATAGGTCCCCAATGAAACGACGGGAGTCTTGATACCGTTTGAAAGGAGGATGGAATCCGTTCGGGTCTTCTCACTCATATCGATTAGAAAAGATGATGACTGAAACATCAGAAATGCAGGATCGTGCCCCCGTACGAGAGGCCGACGCCGAAGCCGCAGGCCATGACGGTCATCTCAGAGTGAAGGATGCCTTGGTCCAGGCAATCCTTCAGGGCGATGAAAACGGTGGGGGAGACGGTGTTGCCGCTGCGCTCCAGGTCGATGTGGAACTTGTCTTTCGGGATGCCCAGAACCTTGCGCAAGGTGCTCAGCATAAACTTGTTGGCCTGGTGGAAGACGTAATAGTCAAGGACGTCTTTTTCCAGGCCGGCCTTTTGCAGAAGCGCCTTGACCATAGCCGGGACCCGTTCCAGGGTGAAGTTGAAGATGGCGCTGCCGTTCATGTAGAGCCAGTCTTCCCGGTTGACGTGGCCGTCGTCGTCGACGGTCGAAAGCCCGGATGCCTCGGGGAAACGGGCGCCTCCGGTCTTGACCATCAGTTCGCCGGCTCCTGAACCGTCCGTCCCGAAAACGAAATCCCCGATCTCGGCCAATCCTTCCTCCGCGGAGACCAGGCAGGCGGCGGCGCCGTCGCCGAAGATGGTCCGGTTGCTCTTGTCGTCCGGGTGTAGATATTTCGTGTAGGTCTCGGCGGTCAGGAGGAGGACATTGCGGGCCAGACCGGCTGTGACCAGGCCCTTGGCGAGCGCCAGACCGTAGATGCAGCCGGAGCAGCCCAGGTCGTAATCCAGGGCGCCGGCCGAGGTCGGGATGCCCAGGCGGTCCTGCAGGATGCAGGCCGTCGAAGGCAGGCGGTAGTCCGGACTCTGGGTGCAGAGGAGGACGAAGTCGATCGCGGAAGGGGAGATGCCGTATTCTTCAAACAGCTTGTGCGCCGCCGCTTCCGCCAGGTCGCCGGCCGTCTGTGTCTGGGCGGCAAGGTGCCGCTCGCGCACGCCGACCTTGGCGTAAACCTTTTCCACATCCCACTCGGGGAACGCGGAGACGAGCTCGTCGTTGGTACAGACGCGCTCGGGCAGGTAATAAGAGATGCCTTGGATGTATGCTTTCATCATATTGTCACGGCTCCGCCGGTTATGTCGATGCAGGATCCGGTCATCCAGGAAGATGCGTCGGAAAGGAGGAATACGGCGAGGTTCGCAATATCGTCCGGTCTGCCGTAGCGCTTGAGCGGATAGAGGGCCTCCTGCTCCTTCAATTGCTCTTCTGTCGCTCCCTCCGAAAGGATGAGCGGGGTCCAGACCATGGTCGGGCAGATGCAGTTGACCCGGATTTGCCGGGGGGCCAGTTCGAGGGCCAGGCACTTGGCGTAAGACTGCAGAGCCCCTTTCGAGGCGCTGTAGAGGGCGTTCGCAACCGTCGGGATCTCTGCGGTCCGGGAGGACAGGAAAACCATCGAGGCACCCTTGTTGATCTTTTTCCCGGACAGCAGGGCGGATTGCAGGAGAACCGTCGCGTTGAAATTGCTGTTCATCACGGCGGCGATGTCTTCCTCTGTCAGGGATTTGCAGAGTTTACGATGGCCGATGCCGGCGCAGTGGGCCACGCCGTCCAGGCAAGGGAGCCCGGAGACGAGCGCCTCCCGGTCCCCGGGCAGCGTCAGGTCGGCGGAGATGGCGAGGTGGCTTTCTCCTTCCATTTGGTCCATGACGTCCTGCAAGCGTTCCTTGTTGCGGCCGCTCAAGATAACGCGGGCTCCCATGCAGGCGCAGAGCAGCGCCGTCGCCCGACCGATGCCGGAAGATGCGCCGGTCACGAGAACCGTCTTTCCGGATAGGGCAAAGGGATTGTCCGTCATTTCGCTGCGATGGTGTTGAAAAGGTCCTCTACCGTCTCGCAATGGCGGATTTCCGCCCCGGTGACGGTCTTATCATACTCGGTCTTTACCATCGCAATGACGGAAAAGGCAAGGATGGAGCTCCATTCGTCCAGGTCTTTATAGACGGTTTCCGCCGTGATCTCAGACGGATCCGTGTCTTCAAACTGCTCGGCGAAGCGGGCCACAAAGTCATTCAGTTCCATATACTTAAATTTTGTATTTCTTTTTGCGCTCTTGCAAGAACCGTTCAAATTCTTCCGCTTGGTAGTTTTCCTGAAGGATGCCGGCCAGGTCGGCTACCACCTTGGCGGGATTGCCCCGCACGACGGTGAATGGCGGCACATCCTTGCTCACGACGCTGCCGGCCGAAACGATGGCTCCCTCGCCGATCTCCACTCCTGGGAGCACCGTGACGTTGATGGCAATCCAGGCGTGCTTGCGGACGATGACGGGTGCCACGAAGGATTCTGCGCAGCGGGCGTGGTATTTCAGGGGTTTGGCGTGGGCAAGGAAATAATCGTTGCCGGAAATGGAAGCGCCGTCTTCGACCACGACGAAATTGGGGAAAGTGTTGTCCACGACCACATTCGTGCCCCAGTGGACGTTCTTCCCGATCTTGACGCCACGCTGCCTTTGCAGCCATTTCCGGAAACCGCCCCAGGGGGCGTGCTGGGCCCAGTTGCCCAGCCAGTGGTCCTTCAAACGGATCAGCCCGAACCACAGGGCGGAACGGTATCCGTGTTCGCGGGCGGAGCGCCGTGTCGACTGTAGGAGTGAAGCGGCCTCATATTCAGGCTGTTCCTGCCATTGGAGCGGAAGATAGTCTTTCATCTGCGTCTGCGGGTAGGATAAGATTCGATAAAGTTAGTAAGAAAATCCGCAAAATTGATGGATGCGTCCAGCATCCGTTGCCTTCTCTGCTGGAAGACGGCTTTGCGGTCCGGCTGGGCGAGCAGGGCCTCCAGGGTCTCGTAGAGTCCTTCTTCGTCGTCGGGGGTAATGCCGAAACCGAGCTGATACTTGTGCTCCAACTCGTTGAGGTATCCGATCTTCCCGACGAAGTCGTTGAAACGGATGAAAGGAACGCCCAGGACGCCGGACTCGGCCGCCATCGTCTGGCTG
>JAEEGL012421972.1_pt1 | contig 14277 bp, 10 predicted proteins | sample 9134231 | NCBI WGS metagenome assembly JAEEGL01 (sample SAMN16246548, study PRJNA631951) | gut metagenome | biome: gut microbiome; feature: rumen; material: fiber-attached | host: Bos | place: Iran: Karaj | collected 2018-10 | reverse complement strand
TTGGCATGTTCCTTCAGAATAGGATAAAGGATGGGATCAGAATAACAATAATTAGCTTTATTTCTATCGAACTTAGTCATGAATTAGAATGCTTTAGGCACTCCCCCAAAGGGGGAGCGGGGAGGGGGCTGTTGAGGCTTAGTATCAGTGCAACTATGACACTTACCACAATTCCCGTTGCTCCGAACAGGAAGAAGTTGGCATCCGTGTAGAGCCACATCAGGAAAACCACCAACTCACCAACGATAAAACCTGTCAGGGCAGCACCGCCTTTGATACGCGGAAAGAAAACAGCCATCACGAACAGACCTCCGAGGCCGCTTGTCAGCAAGCCCAGAATGGTGTTGAAGTAATCCAGTAGCGAGGCGATGTCCCACGTTGCCATCAGCAGAGCGATGCCTAATCCCATCAGTCCGCTCACGATGCAGGTCCATCGGGCTACGCGAAGCAGGGTGGAATCCTTGATATTAGGGCGGAAGCGCTGAATGAAGTCCACACTGAATGCTGTGCTTACGCTGTTGATATTACTGGAGATTGTACTCATGGTGGCGGCAAAGATAGCTGCAATCAGCAGTCCCGCCACACCTGCAGGCATCTGGCTCATCATGAAGAAGGGGAAGATGGCATCGCCCTGTTGCATGGTGATGTCCAGACTCTGCGGATGCGTCTTGTAGAACGTGTAGAGTCCTGTACCGATAAAGTAGAAAGCCACCGAGATGAAAACGCTCATAAAGCCATTCACTAAGATACTCCGACCGGCACTCTTCTCGTCCTTGGTGGTCATGTAGCGTTGGATAACAGTCTGGTCGCTGGTGTAGGAAATCAGGTTGTTGGCAATGCCGCCGCCCAGGATAGCTACCCAGAAAGTAGCGTACCGATAGTCCCAACTCCAGACGAAGAGACGCATCTTGTCGTTATCGACAGCCAGCTGCCAGGCTCCCGAAAAGCCGCCCTCGGTATTGCCCCATAGGTATAAAGCTGCAAAGATGGCACCGCCCACCAGGATACAGCCTTGGATGACATCGCCCCAGATAACAGCTTCCACGCCGCCCATAGTGCAGTAGATGATGGTCACCAAGCCCATCAGAATAATGCATAGATAGATATCGATGCCTGTTACGGCTGTCAGGGCCAACGAGGGCAGGTACATCACCAGCGCCATACGGGCAACCATAAAGATGCAGAAAAGCGTGGATGCCATCAGTCGGGTTGCCAAATTGAACCGCTCCTCCAGTATGGCGTAGGCCGATGCTGCTTTAAGCCGACGGAAATAGGGCAGGTAATACCAGATGACGGGGAAACCGACTATAGGAATCATCCACAGCATGGGGTAGTAGGTCCAGTCCGTGGCGTATGCTTTGGCTGGAATAGCCATATAAGTAATGGCGCTCAGCATAGTGGCGTAGATGCTGATACCTGCTGCCCACCAGGGGATACGTCCGCCGCCCTTAAAGAAATCGTCGGCACCGTTCTCCCTTCGCATAAAGTAGATGCCCATACCCAACATCGCCAGCAGATAGAGCGCTAATACCGTCCAATTGGCAAGACCGAAGTGCGTCTCGTGTCTTATCTCGATGCGGGAAATCTTATTCGACCGGATGCCCGGCATGGTCTCACCTCCGCTATAAAACCAACACCATTTACCATTTGACGATTTACTATTTACAATTTGATAAATTGGCGTGAGGGCAGCACCGGCACGAGCCAGAGCCGAGTCGCCGGGGAGGAGTGCCCATGAGTCTGTAATGGTATGATACACCAGCACATCCTGCCTGAACTTGTACCAAGCAGGCTCATGGCGTAGGTACATACTGTCCTGCTTTCCCTGAATAGCTGAGAGGAAGATGTCGTAGTCCACGCCGCCGAAGAAGAGTATGTGGCTGTAGCCAGAGGGAGTGCAGCAGGAGCCGACAAGAGCAGCCCCCTCCCCCTGCCCCTCCCCCGAGGAGGAGGGGAGGACAATGGCTGGTGCCGTTTCTTGCCATTCCAATGTCTTCAAGTTGAGTTTCAGTCCTTTCAGGAAAACTGAGGCACTCCCCCAAAGGGGGAGCGGGGAGGGGGCTTTGTAGCCTCCAAATATAAACAACGCTTTCCCTTCCGGCGCATTTTGTACTGCCATACAAGGCTGCAAGCGGCCTTCGTCGGGAAGCGTAGCAATCTTCACCCATTCTTTTCCGTCAGGCCAGTCGAGTGCATATACATCCCTGTTGGGTACACCATTCGACTGACCTCCTGCTACAAATATCCTGTCGGCTCCGTAGCAAGCCGCAAAGTTGTCGAGACCTTTGGGGAGAGAAGGGAAAGCCCCCTTCCCCGACCTGCTCTCCCTCGTGAGTGGGGACTTACTCCCCTTTGTGGGGCCGAAACCACATTCAGTGGTTTCTCTAGAGACCCCAGTCGCCCCCGGGGAGGAGGGGAGAAAAGTTACTTCTGGGGTACTGATGGTGGTTGAGCCTTTATTCCCCTCTCCTCGGAGAGGGGTTAGGGGTGAGGCTCCCCCAATATACACCGTTCCTTCCGGCACTGTTACACTGGCACCGTATGCTTTGGGGTAGAAAACCTTCTTCCCACCATCTGCGCAGGGAACATCGGGGAAGTTACAACCGCCCCACGTCTTCAGCTCCCCGTTCACCATGCCGGCAAAGTGTCCCGATACTGCACGCTCCATCTCTCCTGCCGGAGTCACTACCACCTGGTTCTGGGCTCGGCAGGGAATCAGCGCCCCAACGATAAGGCAGCAAAGTATAATGGTCCGTTTTATCATGATATACATTAATTCTTTTCCTCCTGCTTGCAAAGATACAGAAAAAATCCAGAAGCAAGCATAACTTCCGGATTTTCTTTTAGTAAAACTTTCGGGAGTGTTACCACCGCCCTTGTATTAGTTGTAAGAAAGGAAGAGGGGGTGGCGGCGGAACGACCGAATGTCCTGGATGTTATTGTAGATGCTGCTGATGCCTACGGTCATGAGCAGGGAGAGGGCTATGCTGACAATGATGCGGGAGTTCTGGGAGAACCACAGCAGGAAACCCGTCTGAACCTGAAAGGTGAAGAGGGAAACATCGGCAGGCGTGGAGAGCAGGAACCCTATGGTGACGGCTCCGCTGATGATGCCCACCACAAAGGCTACTACCATCGCCATTTTGTAACGGCGGAGTGTGGCCTCCTGATACTGACGGATGTACTCCACAGCATCCAGGCGTTTGCTGAGGCGAGCCATAAACTGGGCCTTATCATCGAAATGGGGCGTTTGGGCGAGAAAGATGTCCTCGAGTGCTTTGTCCTTTTCCATAACTTTCAATTTTCAACTTTCAATTTTCAACTTCTCTTTAAGTTTGTCACGTCCGCGCGAGAGCTGCTTCTTTACAGCATCCTCCGAGGTGTCAGTAATCTGGGCAACTTCTTTTATATTATAGCCGCTCAGGTAGAAGAGGGTGATGGCGGATCGTTCCTTAGGTGGAAGGGTTCGCAGGGCCAGATAGAGGCTCTGATGCTGAAAGCCAGCATCGGCGGCAGAGGTACTGATGAGCGCCTTGGCATCGTCTATGCTCTTCATGGTGCTGCAACTGGCACGGTGATTCAGGAACGTGTTGTGCGCAATCTTGAAAAGCCACGACCGGAACCGCCCCTTATCCTGATAGCCAGCACAGGAGAGGTATGCTTTCACCAGCGCATCCTGGGCCAAATCGTCGGCATCGCTCTTATTACCACAGCAGAGGGCAAGCAGGAAACCTCTTAGTGCTTCCTGCTCCTGTTCTACATGGGTTATGAATTCCTCGCGATTCATTTGTTCAACGCTAACGTTAACGATAACGATAACAAATTTTCAACTTTCAATTGCTTTCCTCTCTTCAGCTTCAATCTCCTTGGCTAGCATCTTCTTGCCTATGAAATAGTTGAAGAGGAAGGCAACGCCTATGGCTAACAAAACACCACCGCCGATATACATCATGTGAAGTTTCTCTGTCTCCATTCCTCCTATGCAATCAATCCAGAAGGCTACACCCAACAAGGCAATGCCCAGGAAGGTAGTGAGGGAACCCCACAGCAGTTTAGTGAGCAACTTTTCCTTGAGCAGTTTTTCCTTGGGAGAAATCTTCTTTATCAGCTCCTCGATGTCCATATCGGGGTGCTTCTCAATGGCAGCTAGCACTATCTCGGTTTGCTTGTTTGTCTCGTTCATTTTTTGACGTACACCCATCAAAATACCAACAATAGGCAAAACACATCCACATGCTATGGGAACCAGAATTTGTACTAAATCGTGTGACATAATCTTACTTGTTTTTTATTGTTAAACTTTTGTTTTCTTTCTGAACCAGTTGATTTCATCGAGTTCTGTCGCGATTCGGCCATTCAAGCAAGCTTGACGGCTCTCACTGCTCCATCACTTCACTATTATAACAGTTCAGGAAGACAAAAGGTGACGTCCTTTGCAAAAAAAAACAGTCCGATGAAGAGTTAAAAGACATTGCAATGCTCAAAGAACGCGTTTTCCACCAATTCCTTCTTCAGCTGTGTTTTCTCGTAGGCGCATTGTCGGCTTTAGGCGAAGCGAACTGCCCAAACAGCTCTCATCTCTTGGTTATTCTGTTAGGGGAATAAGGAAGGTACTGGCGGGGAGACCGTAGCCTTGGCGATTGTGGTCTGTATAGTAGAGACCAAATGTCACTGTAGATACAAAAAACAGACATACTTTTTTGGAGGTTCAAATAAAAGTTGTATATTTGCCGATGAGAATCATATTTACTTAACCACTAAAAATCACAATCATGAAAGATTTGAAAGGAACCAAAACCGAGCAGAACCTCAAGGAGGCTTTTGCAGGCGAGAGTATGGCACGAAACAAGTACACTTATTTTGCAAGTAAGGCCAAGAAGGACGGCTATGTACAGATTGCATCTATCTTTGAGGAGACGGCAGCCAACGAGAAGGAGCACGCCAAGATGTGGTACAAGTACCTGAATGGCGGTAGCGTGAGCGATACCAAAACCAACTTGGCTGATGCTGCCAGTGGCGAGAACTTTGAGTGGACGGATATGTACGCCCGTATGGCAAAGGAGGCTCGCGAGGAGGGTTTCGAGGAGATTGCCCAGAAGTTCGAGTTGGTGGGCGCTATCGAGAAACACCATGAGGAGCGTTATCGCAAGTTGCTGCAGAACATCGAGGATGCTGTGGTATTCTCTCGTGAAGGTGATGTCATCTGGCAGTGTGCCAACTGCGGTCATATTGTAATTGGCAAGAAGGCTCCCGAGATCTGTCCTACTTGTGACCATCCCCAAAGCTACTTCCAGATTAAGCCAGAAAACTACTGATAGGGTTTAAAATGTTCAAGATATAGCTCTGTCGTATACATTTTCATTATGATTAACCGAGAACTACTTGATCCCCAGAGCATTGTCGTTATAGGAGGCTCTAACAATGTACACAAACCCGGTGGAGCCGTGGTACGTAATCTCCTGCAAGGTGGCTACCAGGGTACCCTGCGTGTGGTAAACCCCAAGGAAAACGAGGTGCAGGGCATCCGGGTGTTCCATGATGCCCGCGAGCTGCCACCCACCGAGTTAGCCATATTGGTGGTGCCTGCCAAGCTGTGCCCTGATACTGTTGACCTGTTGGCCCGCGAAAAGGGAACCAAGGCGTTCATCATCATCTCTGCCGGATTTGGCGAGGAGACCAAGGCGGGAGCCCTGTTGGAACAGCGCATTTTGGACACCTGCGAAGAGTACGGGGCAGCACTCATCGGGCCCAACTGCATAGGACTGCTCACGCGCAACCACCACTCGGTATTTACCCAACCCATTCCTACGCTCAATCCCCAAGGGGTGGACTTTATCAGCGGCTCGGGTGCCACAGCAGTATTCATCCTGGAGAGTGCCGTCATCAAGGGTCTGCAGTTCAACAGTGTCTGGAGCATCGGCAACGGCAAGCAGATAGGCATCGAGGATGTGCTGCAGTACATGGATGAGCACTTCAACCCCGAAACCGATTCGCACGTAAAGTTACTCTATATCGAGAACATCTCCAACCCCGACAAGTTGCTCTACCATGCCAGCAACCTTATTAAGAAAGGGTGCCGCATTGCAGCTATCAAGGCTGGTTCCAGCGAGAGTGGCAGTCGGGCTGCATCCAGTCATACTGGAGCCATCGCCAGCAGCGATTCCGCAGTCGAGGCACTGTTCCGCAAGGCCGGCATCGTACGCTGCTTCAGTCGAGAGGAACTCACCACCGCCGGCTGCATCTTTATGTGCGCAGCCTCAACTTTCAACTCTCAACTGACTCTAAACTTTGCAATAGTTACTCACGCCGGAGGTCCGGGCGTTATGCTCACCGATGCCCTCTCGAAAGGTGGACTGAGCGTGCCTAAGATTGAGGGGCCCATGGCTGAAGAGCTGAAGGAGAAACTCTTCCCTGGCTCCTCCGTTGCCAACCCCATCGACATACTTGCCACAGGAACGCCTGAGCAACTGGGGATTGCCATCGACTACTGCGAGCAGAAGTTCGATAACATAGATGCCATTGCCGTTATATATGGAACACCAGGCCTGACCACGCTATACGAGGCCTACGAGACCCTGCATCAGAAGATTCTCGAATGTCGCAAACCCATCTTCCCCATCCTGCCCAGTCTGCATACAGCAGGTCCTGAGGTGGCAGAATTCCTACAGAAGGGGCATGTCAACTTCTCCGACGAGGTAACGCTGGCCACTGCCCTCTCACAGATTATGCATACCCCACAACCTGCACCGCCCGAGGTACAACTGTATGGCATCGATATCCTCCAACTCCATAAGATTATTTCGGGAATACCCACCAACGGCTATGTGTCACCCCAGACCGTTCGCGACATCCTCTCCTGTGCCGGCATCCCCATGGTGCCCGAGATGGTCTCAGACCAGAAGGACGCATTGATAGCCTTTGCCCAGCGCATAGGATATCCCGTGGTGGCCAAGGTAGTGGGGCCCATCCACAAGAGCGACGTGGGTGGAGTCACACTCAACATCCGCACGCCCGAACACCTTGCGTTGGAGTTCGATCGTATGATGCAAATCGATGGTGCCACAGGTGTTATGGTGCAGAAAATGCTTAAGGGAACCGAACTGTTTATCGGAGCCAAATACGAGGAACGCTTCGGACATGTGGTACTCTGCGGACTGGGTGGCATCTTCGTCGAGGTGCTCAAGGACGTCCGTTCCGGTCTGGCTCCACTTTCTTATAGCGAGGCCTACTCCATGATACGTTCCCTCCGCGGCTATAAGATACTGAAAGGTACCCGCGGACAGCAGGGCATCAACGAACAGAAATACGCCGAGATTATCGTCCGCCTCTCTACCCTCCTCCGCTTTGCCACAGAAATCAAGGAAATGGATATCAATCCCCTTCTGGCAGATGCCGACAACGTAGTAGCAGTAGATGCGCGAATCCTCATTGAAAGAGGTTAGTAGCTTAGTAGGTTAATAGGTTATCGTCGAGGGGCAAGAGGTAAGAGGTAAGAAGGAAGAGCTCAGAACTAAGAGCTCAGAACTAAGAGCCAATAGCCAACAGCCAACAGCCAATAGCCAAAGTCTTAAACTCTTGAACTTTTGAACACCTTGAACCATCGTTAAGGTTAAGGTTAGCGTTAACGTTATAAAAGCTAATGGCCAATAGCCAATAGCCAAAGTCTTAAACTCTTGAACTTTTGAACACCTTGAACCATCGTTAAGGTTAAGGTTAGCATTAACGTTATAAAAGCTAATGGCCAACAGCCAAGAGCCAAAGTTTTAACGGTTAAGGTTAGCGTTAACGTTAAGGTTAAGGTTAGCGTTGAATCTAATCTCGCTCAAAGATGTCACGAGTATAGACCTTCTCCTTTACATCGTGCAGACATTCATCAAATCTGTTGGCAATGATAACCCTGCTCTCAGCCTTGAACTTCTCTAAATCGTTCACCACAAGGCTTCCGAAGAATGTATCACCATCCCTCAACGTAGGCTCGTAAACTATAACCATAGCACCCTTCGCCTTGACACGCTTCATTATGCCCTGAATGGCGCTTTGGCGGAAGTTATCGCTGTTGCTCTTCATAGTCAGACGATATACACCTATCGTCGGCACCTTCGTGAATTGTGAATTGTGAATTGAGAATTGTGAATTGTATTCATTATTCTCAGTATAGGCATAATAGCCAGCCATTTTCAGCACCTGGTCGGCAATAAAGTCTTTCCTGGTTCTGTTACTCTCCACAATAGCACTCATCATATTCTGAGGTACATCAGCATAGTTGGCCAGCAACTGCTTGGTATCTTTTGGTAAGCAATAGCCACCGTAACCAAACGAAGGATTATTATAATGAGTTCCTATTCTGGGATCCAATCCAACTCCTTCAATAACAGCCCGGGAATCCATACCCTTTACCTCAGCGTAGGTATCCAATTCATTAAAGAAAGAGACGCGCAGCGCCAAATAAGTATTAGCAAATAATTTCACAGCCTCTGCTTCTTTTGCACCCATGAACAGGCAGGGGATACCCTTGTTAAGTTGAGAATTGAAAATTGAAAATTGAGAATTATTCTCTGAACCTTGAACCCTTGAACCCTTAAACTCTTGAACTCTGGCCTCCGGCCCCTTCACCGTCCCTTCTGAGGGACCTAAGGCGCCTTCAACAAGTAGGGAGACAAACACTTTTGCCATCTCTTTCATCAACTCAACATTCGTAAGTTTCTTAATGGCCTCATTCTCTTCTTCATAGCCAGGCATCATCTTGGGATAGCCTACAATAATTCGGCTTGGATAAAGGTTATCGTATAGAGCTTTACTTTCACGTAAGAACTCAGGGCTGAACAGCAGGTTAAGACTCTTTATGCCTTTTGCAGCATACTTCACGTAAAGGCTACGAGTATAACCTACCGGGATAGTGGATTTGATAACCATCACAGCCTCTGGATTCACGTTCAGCACCATATCTATCACCTCCTCCACATGGCTCGTATCAAAGAAATTCTTCTGCGGGTCATAGTTGGTAGGTGCAGCAATCACCACAAAGTCGGCATCACTATAGGCTGCCTCACCATCCAAAGTAGCAGTCAAATCCAAATTTTTTTCTGCCAGATACTTTTCAATATAGTCATCCTGTATTGGCGACTGTTTCTTATTTATCAGCTCCACCTTCTCGGGTATCACATCAACGGCAATCACGTGGTTGTGTTGTGCCAGCAATGTGGCAATACTCAGCCCCACATATCCGGTTCCTGCAACTGCTATATTCATATTTATTCTATTTTTAGTTTAAGAAGTTTACCGTTTACTATTTAATAGCTTAGTAGCTTAATAGATGTTTCAGGTTTCAAGTTTCAGATGTCTTTAACCTATAACCTCTAAACTTTTACTTTTATTTTTTTTAGCTTAATGGCTTAGTAGCTTAATAGCTTAATTGTTTTCGTTTTTGTTTTTGTTAGCGTTAAGGTTAGCGTTAACGTTCTCTATAACCTCTAACCCATAACCCATAACCATTCACAACCTAAAACCCTGCTCTGCGAATCGTGAGTCTAATCGCCTCAGGATGAGCAGCAACAAAGACCGGAGCATCCTCTACCACGCAGGCAAGGTAGCCACCGCCACCGGCTCCTGGCATCTTCCATGCCAATACTCCGGGCACTGCAGACCACTTATCAATATATTCTTGAACTCTTGAACTCTTGAACTCTTGAACCCTTGAACCCTTGAACCCTTGAACTTCTTGAACTCTTGAACCTTGAACCTCCTCTAAACTCTCAACTCTACACTCTAAACTCTCAGATGGCTTTACCATCCCTGGGAACATCGCAACTTGTGCCTCGAACGAAGCCTTATACGCTTTGGCGAAAGCCTGCAGGTCTTTTGTCATGATTGCCTGCCAACAGTCATAGGCGGCCTTTGCCAATGCTTTAACCTTAGGCTCGGTAATATCCTTTCCTTCTACCACCGAACATCCATATTTCCGTGGCTCCATGGGTATCATAATCAGGTGGTTCTCCAACCAAGAGAGAATGTCCTCGTCATTACAAGTTTCTATCTTCTTTGGCCAAAAACTATTGTCATAATAATGGCGGCAGAGACCCGGGATGCAGATTCCGATGCTGTCCTGTGCCCCGCTAATGATACCATCTGATCGTTCGGGATCGTTCTCGAAACAGAACACCAGTTTGGCCAGTGTCTCAGGATCCATATTAGGCAACTGATAAGGCCATATCTTCTTAATCATATTTCGGGTGCTGGTGCTCAGTCCGCAACGCTCCCGTATTTCAAACGTCGGTTCCAGGCTGATGGTAATAGCCCATCCCGGTGCGTAACAACTAACGTAAGGCTGGTCTATCCACGTGCCGGCTAGATCAAGACGGGTTGGAATTTGACTTTCAGTCTTTTTCAAGTCTGTACTGGAACGGGCCTTCAAACCTTTCTGAGGAACGCGCTCCAATACCACATATTCTATTCCGTGCTCCTCGCAGAACTTCCGCTTATCTTCATTCCCGCCGTCACTATTTACCACTAAAATGTCCGGCTTCAGCACCTCAACGGTTGGAACGAAGTCCATAATTCCGCTACCGGCATTGATGAAAGCGTCCTTCACGTATCGGATGCTCTTCACCATAAAAAGTCGCTCCTGCTCACTGTATATCGTCTTATGGTGCTTGTAGCCTTCTATGGTCTTATCACTGCCAATGCCGACATACAGGTCGCCATACTCCGCCGCTTGGCGAAAGAACTCTACATGACCTGAATGCAACAGGTCGTAGCAGCCGCTGACAAATACTTTCTTTTTCATATCAAGAATTTGAGAATTTGGGAATTTAACCTATGCTTGCGCATTCTCTATGATGCCACTCGTTAGGATACCATTTGTATTCCAAACTCGTGGTACCGAAGTTCAATAATAAACCTAATTTGTGATTGCTCACATGTAGGTAATTTATTATCTGAGCTTCAAATTCCCCGATTATCTCAGACATTGCTTTTAATTCAACACCTAATTTATTTTCTATCAAAAAGTCATAAAAGAAATCGTGTTCAAGTTTTACACCATGAAACACAAGATCAATATGCTTTTCTCTTTCGTACTCAATCCCGTTTTCTTTTAGTAGCACCTCAAACGCATCTTGATAAACTTTCTCCTTGAAACCACATCCCATTTCACGATGTAATTGCATCGCTATCCCAAGGATTCTCTTGCTTAGTTCCGGATATAAAAGTGCCATGAAAATTCTCTAATTCTCTAATTCTTGATTATCGTTCAGCTCTCATCGGGTTATTGAGGAAATCCTGATAGGCAAGTGCTATGCCGTCCTCCAATTCGGTCTTATACTTCCAGCCTAGTTTCTCTGCCTTAGATACATCCAAGAGTTTACGGGGTGTGCCGTTAGGACGAGTGGTGTCCCATTCTATGCGGCCTTTGTAACCAACTACTTTGGCCACCAGTTCCGTTAAAGCCTTAATGGTCAGTTCCTTGCCAGTACCTGCATTTACTGTCTCGTCCCCACTATAATTATTCATCAGGAATACGCAAAGGTTAGCCAGGTCATCCACATAGAGGAACTCACGCAACGGACTTCCATCGCCCCAGCAGGTCACACTCTCCACACCAGCCTCTTTGGCCTCATGGAATCTACGGATGAGGGCAGGAAGCACATGGCTATGCTCAGGATGATAGTTGTCGTTGGGACCGTACAGGTTCGTGGGCATCACACTGATATAGTCTGTACCATATTGCTTGTTTAGGAACTCACAATACTTTAATCCACTAATCTTGGCCAATGCGTATGCCTCGTTAGTTTTTTCCAACGCACCGGTAAGCAGACAACTCTCTGGCATGGGCTGGGGGGCCATACGGGGGTAGATGCAACTGCTACCCAAGAATTCCAGTTTTTTACAACCGTTTTTCCAGGCAGCGTGAATGACGTTCATCTCCAGAATCATGTTGTCGTACATGAAATCTGCCAGAGCGCTCTGGTTGGCAACAATACCACCCACCTTGGCGGCAGCGAGGAATACGTACTCAGGCTTCTCTTCTGCAAAGAATTGCTCCACTTGGTCTTGTCTCGTTAGATCCAATTCTCCGTGAGTCCGTAATAGCAAATTATTATAGCCTTGTCTTTGCAGCTCGCGCACGATGGCACTTCCCACCATCCCGCGATGACCCGCAATGTATATCTTTGAGTTTAACTCCATACTTTAAGCTTTAAACTTTTAAATTGTCTCTAAACTCTCAACTCTAAACCCTAAACTAATCCTCCATGTGTTCACGAATATATAGCTTCCGCACTTTCTTCATATCATGCTGCACCATAATCTTCACCAGCTCCTCGAAGCTGGTCTTCTGCGGATTCCAACCCAGCACACTCTTGGCCTTGGTGGGGTCGCCCAGTAGCTGCTCCACCTCAGCGGGACGGAAGTACTTGGGATCCACCTCCACCAGCACCTTACCCGTCTTCACGTCGATACCCTTTTCGTCAACGCCTTCGCCTTCCCAACGGAGTTCAATCCCAGCCTCCTTGAAGGCCAACGTGCAGAACTCGCGCACGGTGTGATACTGGCCCGTGGCCACCACGTAGTCATCCGGTTTCTCTTGCTGGAGAATGAGCCACATACACTCCACATAGTCCTTGGCATAGCCCCAGTCGCGCAGGGCGTTCATATTACCCAGATATAACTTGTCCTGGAAGCCCTGAGCGATACGGGCTACCGCCAACGTAATCTTACGGGTCACAAACGTCTCGCCTCGGCGCTCGCTCTCATGGTTAAACAGGATACCATTGCAGCAGTACATATTGTAGCTCTCACGGTAGTTTTTCATAATCCAGAAGCCGTACATCTTGGCCACACCATACGGGCTGCGGGGGTAGAACGGAGTCGTCTCCTTCTGCGGCACTTCCTGCACCAGACCGAAAAGTTCGGAAGTGGATGCCTGATAGATGCGGCATTTGTCGGCAAGACCAACAATCCTCACGGCTTCGAGCAGTCTTAAAACACCCACGGCATCGGCTTCAGCTGTGAACTCAGGCACATCGAAGCTCACCTTCACGTGGCTCTGTGCAGCCAGGTTGTAAATCTCGTCGGGCTTTATATCGCTGATGATACGGATCAAAGAGGAGCTGTCAGTCATGTCGCCCCAGTGGAGGTTCACGAGGCGTTTTTTCTTCATGTCGCGCACCCACTCGTCCAAGTAGAGGTGCTCAATACGACCCGTGTTGAAACTGGAGCTGCGGCGCATAATGCCATGTACTTCATACCCTTTTTCTATCAGAAACTCGGCAAGGAAACTGCCGTCCTGGCCGGTAATACCGGTAATTAATGCTGTTTTAGCCATAAATATATAATATCGTTGTTTGCATTAGAAATTATTTCGCTGCAAAATTACTAATAATAATCCATAAACTATCATCAAAACACATTATTTCTATGCCATAACACATAAAAAGCAGAATGTAGCAAAAATCGAATATCCATTATGAACAATGGAGGGTCAGTTCAAAAATACCCACGTATGAATAAATCTTTTGCGGTTTGTTCAAATCCGTCCTCTATCACCTGTTCTTCATCGGGATAAATCTCATGGAAATCCTGTTCCAAAAGGTCGAGTACCTGACAGACGAGTAGTAGTTTCTCCCAACGCGTTTTCTTACGCTGAAGGACAAATCTTAATACGTTGTAAAACTGCGGAAGCTTTAAAACTTCACCATTTTAGACTCTCGCGCGTGTATTCTCACTGACATGATGTCTTTTGAGAATAGCAAAAGAGACGCCCTTCACTCCATAGCCAACAAACTGCTGAAGGAACTTCAGCGTCATTGGTGTTGAAAAGAATCGTTTCATAAGTCTAAAACTCTTTTTTCATTGTTAAACTTAGAGTGTGTGACTAATACCCGTTAAAAAAAGTAAAAATACTATTATTCTGTGTCCCCCTAGGGGAGCACAAAAGTTGTGCGAAGATACAACATTTTCCCGAACTTTGTATCGTCCGGACAAGACAAAAAATAAAGTTTAATAATTATTTAGGAAAAAATATAGAATATCTGAAAAAAAATTATTATGGACACAAAAACATTAATTGAGGAGGAGCTTTCCCAGGCTGGTGAAACGTTTCCCATTATTGCCCAATTGAGACGGCAAGTTTGTGAGCTAAAAGAGGAGTGCCAAAAACTTAATAGCGAGCTCATGGCCTTTAAACAAGAAAAACAAAAAGAAAAACAAGATTCCCCCCACACCCCTCTTCAAATAAAAGAAAAAATAAAAGAAAAAAACCACTACAACAACTCAAAGATG
>JAEEGL010892356.1_pt1 | contig 14277 bp, 14 predicted proteins | sample 9134231 | NCBI WGS metagenome assembly JAEEGL01 (sample SAMN16246548, study PRJNA631951) | gut metagenome | biome: gut microbiome; feature: rumen; material: fiber-attached | host: Bos | place: Iran: Karaj | collected 2018-10 | reverse complement strand
GAAGACACCCCTCCGACCAATACGAAGAAACCCGCCAATGGCACCAACGACATAGAAGACGAATATTTCGACCTGGAAGGATTCTAAGCACATGCCCTCACCGGCACACAAATAAAGACAGATTCCATTATGAGCAACGGACTATTATTATGGGTAGACGATGAGATAGAATTGCTTAGGGCACAGATTCTGTTTCTCGAGAAAAAAGGATATGAGGTAGTGACTGTGAGCAACGGCACCGACGCCATAGAGCAGTGCCGGCAGCAGACTTTTGACCTCATCATGCTCGATGAGATGATGCCAGGCATCTCAGGTCTGGAAACCCTGCAGGTGATAAAAGAAATCAGTCCGTCGACACCAGTGGTGATGGTGACCAAGAGCGAGGAAGAGGACATCATGGACCAGGCCATTGGCTCCAAGATAGCCGACTATCTGATAAAGCCAGTGAACCCCAACCAGATACTGCTCACACTGAAGAAGAACATACACCGGCGTGAGATAGTGAACGAAGTGACCCAGGCCAGTTACCAGCAGGACTTCCAGCAGATATCCATGCAGATAGACGACAGTGAGAACTACAATGACTGGATAGAAGTGTACAAGAGACTCGTGCGTTGGGAACTGGAATTGAGCGGCACATCGACCAACATGAACGACATGCTTCTGATGCAGAAAGAAGAAGCCAACAAAGGTTTCGCCAAATTCATCAAGAAAAACTATCTCGACTGGGTGGCTCTGCCACGACCTCAATCCGGTTCACGTTTACAGCCCAAAGCTGCGGCTCAGGCTGTGAGCCGTCCGATGCTGAGCCCTGATGTATTCAAGAGCAAGGTATTTCCATTGCTCGACAAGGGTGAACGCGTGTTTCTGCTCGTGATAGACAATTTCCGTTACGACCAATGGCGTATGCTTGCCCAGGAAATAGGCGACATCTTCGACATTGAAGAGGATATGTATTACAGCATTTTGCCCACCGCCACCCAATATGCCCGCAACGCCATCTTCAGCGGTCTGATGCCCATCCAGATAGCCAGCATGTTCCCCCACCTATGGGTTGACGAGGATGAGGAAGAAGGCAAGAACCTGAATGAAGGTCCACTGATTCAAACCCAGTTGGAACGTTACCGACGTCACGACACTTTTTCTTACCATAAAATCAACGACTCGGCAGGAGCAGACAACTTCATGCAGCAATTGCGTCAGATGGACCGTTATGACCTGAATGTAGTGGTGTTCAACTTCATCGACATGCTGTCGCATGCCCGTACGGAGTCGAAAATGGTGAGAGAACTGGCGAACAATGAGTCGGCCTATCGCAGCATCACGGTGAGCTGGTTCCGCCACTCCGTCATTTCAGAATTGCTTCGAACCCTCTCTCAGTCGGGCTACAAGGTGATTATCACCACCGACCACGGAAGCATACGCGCTTCGAAGCCGGTGAAAATCATCGGCGACCGCAACACCAACACCAACCTACGCTACAAACTGGGAAAAAATCTTAGTTACAATTCGAAAGATGTGTTTGTGATAAAGGAGCCGAAAAAGGCCCAGTTGCCCTCTCCGAACCTCAGCACCTCGTATGTGTTTGCCACAGGAATGGACTTCTTCGCCTATCCCAACAATTACAATTACTATGTGTCATATTATAAAGACACATTCCAACATGGAGGCATCTCAATGGAAGAGATGCTCATTCCACTTGTCACCCTCACCCCGCGCAAACGAGGCTGAGGCCCGGCACAGACATAAAAACCAACTCAAATCATGGAAATAAGAATAGCCACCCTTGACGACATCCGTAAGGCAGCCCACGAGTTTGTATCCTATATAGACCAAAGCACTATCTTCGCCTTCTACGGCAAGATGGGAGCCGGCAAGACCACCTTTATCAAAGCCATCTGCGAAGAACTTGGTGTGGAAGATGTAATCACATCGCCCACTTTCGCCATTGTGAACGAATACCGTTCAGAGACCACCTGTGAGCTAATCTATCATTTCGACTTCTACCGTGTGAAGAACCTCGATGAGGTGTATGACATGGGATATGAAGACTATTTCTATTGTGGTGCCCTTTGTTTCATTGAGTGGCCCGAACTGATAGAAAGTCTGCTGCCCGAAGACACCGTGCGTGTGCACATCACCGAAGATGACAGTACACACGCACGTATAGTAAGCTGGGAACAGCCTGAGCAGGACGCTTAGCGTTCCGGTTTTAGGGCTATTAAAGCAAAGCGTCGAGTTTCTCCTTGTAGTCGGCCTTGATATGGGCACCCACCAGTCGGTCTACAAGTTCACCGTTCTTGAAGAAAAGCACGGTAGGAATATTACGCACGCCAAACTGTATTGCGATATCATCATTGTCCTCCACATCGCATTTGCCCACGATGACCCGTCCATTGTATTCCTCAGCCAGTTCGGCTATGACGGGAGCTATCTTGCGGCAAGGTCCGCACCATGTGGCCCAGAAATCCACCATAAGGGGAAGGTTGTCGTTTTTCAACTGCTCAAAGTTCTCGTTTGTGATTGTTACTTCCATGATTATTGTATAATGATTGGGTTATTAATAATTGCATGTCTATAATCGTGCAAATAGTATGCCAAGGGTTTATCAATTGATATAATAGTCCATCCCCATGGTGTTTTCCATGAAATAGAGCAAGTCTTTTGACAGACCCACCCCCTTCAGACGGCTTTTGAGTGTCACAGTGTCATTGCTGTCAACATCCTTTATCTGCAAATAGAGTTGTGTCTTTCCCGGATTCTGCTCCACGAGTGTGGACAATTCTTCCACAACATTTGAATCGAGCACCTCGCTGTTGATGCGGATAGTGACTTTCTCAATATTCTGCTCTTTGACCGTCTGCATGTACTGCACCTCGCTGATACGCAGGTCGTAGACATTGCTGTCGCGATACCTGGGCTGGCTTTTGGCTTTTACAAACACCGTACTGCCCTCTATGAACATGCCCTGCCAGCGTCCCCATTCCTCACCGAAGAGCGGTATCTCGCCAGAACCATTGAAATCCTCGATAGTAACGATTCCGAAGGGCATGCCCCGTTTATTGAATCTCTTCACCACCCCTGTGACAATGCCTCCGAACACCACTTCCGTCTTTTTGGCCAACAATTCCTTGTCTTCGAGTTCGCTGCACATGGTATTGCAGAGAAATTTCAACACGAGCGAATATTCGTCGAGGGGATGCGCCGAAAGGTAGATGCCCACGAGATCGCGTTCTTTGTTCAGTCTTTCTATGTTGCTCCATCTTTCAGCCTCAGGAATGGGAGGTGTGGTCACCTCCACCTGGTCAAGTCCGAAGAGGGAGTGTGCAGCCTGCTGCTGTTCGAACTGATAGTGCTGTCCAAATCGCACCAGCACATCGAGGAACACCTCACCTTTGACGGTGAGTGCCATATATCTTTCTCTTGATATTCCGAAACTGTCGAATCCCCCACTGAGCACAAGACTCTCAAGCGCCTTTCGGTTTACATTGCTCAGGTTGACACGTTCCACCACATCAAAGGCATCCTTGAACGGACCATTCTTCTCACGCTCCATGAGAATGGCATCGGCAGCAGAGGCACCCATACCCTTGATGGCCGCCAGGCCGAAACGTATTTCCCCTTTCTGGTTGACACTGAATTTTCTCCGACTCTCGTTGATATCAGGTCCGAGTGTGGAAATGCCCATCGACTTGCATTCGTCCATCAGTTTGGTGATTTCACTGATGTTGTCGAGGTTGCGGCTCATGACAGCAGCCATATACTCAGCCGGATAGTGTGCCTTAAGATAGGCAGTCTGATAAGACACCCATGAATAGCAGGTGGCATGGCTCTTGTTGAAAGCATAGGAGGCAAATTTCTTCCAGTCTTCCCAAATCTTATTGAGCACTTCTTTTTTGTGTCCGTTGGCCTGTCCTCCCTTATAAAAGAGTTCCTCCAACTCATTCATCTTCTGGATCTGCTTCTTACCCATGGCTTTACGCAGGGTGTCGGACTGGCCACGGGTGAAGTTGGCCAACTGACGTGAGAGAAGCATCACCTGCTCCTGATAAACCGTGATGCCATAAGTATCCTTGAGATACTTCTCCATGCACGGTATATCGTACTTAATCTTCGAGGGGTCCTGCTTTCTGGAGATAAAGTCAGGAATATAATCCATAGGTCCCGGACGATAGAGGGCATTCATTGCAATGAGGTCCTCGAAGACGGTAGGCTTGAGTGCACGAAGGTGTTTCTGCATGCCAGGCGACTCAAACTGGAATGTGCCGATAGTGCGTCCCTCCTGATAAAGTTTGTAGGTGAGAGGGTCGTCGATAGGCAGTTTTTCCAAATTGATGGTCTTGCCTGTAGACAATCTGATATTCTCGACAGCCTCTTTCAGGATGGAAAGCGTTTTTAGTCCGAGGAAGTCCATCTTGATGAGTCCTGTCTCTTCAATCACATGTCCGTCATATTGTGTACAGAGCAATTTGTGACCCGGGTCGGCCTTGTCATCGGCAGTCAGTACAGGCACCCAGTCGCTGATATCATCGCGGCAGATAATGGTGCCGCATGCGTGGATGCCCGTATTGCGTACGGTACCCTCAAGCATTTTTGCATACTTGAGCGTATTTCTGAGTTTGGGGTCATCGGAAACCTCTGCCTGTCGGAGTTCGTTTACGCACTTGATGGCATTTTCAAGATTCATCTTCAGTCCATCCGGCAAGCGGTCGGGAATGGCTTTGCACAACCGGTTCGAGATTTCGAGGGGCAGGCGTTCCACACGTGCCACATCCTTGATAGAGTTTTTTGTAGCCATGGTGCCATAGGTGATGATATGGGCCACCTTCTCATGCCCGTACTTGTCTTCCACCCATTCAAGCACCTTACCACGGCCATCGTCATCAAAGTCGGTATCGATATCGGGCAACGAGATACGGTCGGGATTGAGGAAACGCTCAAACAGCAGGTCGTACTTGATAGGGTCGATTTGTGTGATACCCAAGCAGTAAGCCACCACCGAGCCAGCCGCCGAGCCACGTCCTGGTCCCACCATCACATCGAGTTGGTCGCGTGCAGAGTTGATAAAGTCCTGCACGATAAGGAAGTAGCCCGGGAATCCCATCGTCTTCATAATATGGAGTTCGAACTTCACCCGTTCGCTCACCTCATCAGGTATAGGGTCGCCATAGAGGCGCCGTGCACCGTCGTAAGCCAACTTGCCAAGGTAGTCGGCCTCGAACTTGATACGGTACAAATTGTCTATACCTCCCAGTTTTTTTATCTTCTTCTCCCCTTCCTCACGCGACATTATCTCATTGCCGTTCTCATCACGTGTAAATTCCTGGAAGAGGTCTTCTTCAGAATATTTTTTTCTTACGTCCTCTTCTGTGCCGAAATCGGCCGGTATCGGGAAGAAGGGCATGATAGGCGCATGGTCTATGCTATAGGTTTCCACTTTGTCGAGCACCTCACATGTATTGTCAAGCGCCTCAGGAACGTCGGCGAAGACCTGGTTCATCTCCTCACGGGTCTTGAACCATTCCTGTTTGGAGTAGAGCATGCGTGTAGGGTCGTCAAGGTCTTTGCCTGTGGACAGACATAGCAGATGGTCATGAGCCTCGGCATTTTCCTGATCCACAAAGTGAGAATCGTTGGTACACACCAGTTTAATGCCATATTCCTTTGCCAACTCCATGAGCACCTTGTTGGCCTTCTGCTGCAAGGGGAAAGTCTCACGGTTGGCCCTGATAGTAGGGTCGGTAACCTCATGTCTCTGCAACTCGAGATAATAGTCATCGCCGAACACATTCTTGTACCACTCGATGGCCTCTCTTGCACCCGCGATGTCGCCTTTCAATATTTTGTCGGGCACCTCGCCGGCAATACATGCCGAGCACACAATGAGGTCATCGTGGTATTTGAGCAAATCCTGACGGTCGGTACGGGGACGCATATAAAATCCGTCGACCCATGAACGTGACACCAACTTGATTAGATTTTTGTAGCCGTTGTAGTTTTTCGCCAGCACTATAAGGTGCCATCCACCTTGGTCATGGAAATTTTTATCACGGTCGGCCTTGGTTCTTCTCGCGACATACATCTCACACCCGAAAATGGGTTTAAAAGGTTCCTTTCCCTGTTCTTTGAGCTTACTGTTTTTTTTATTACAATAATTAAACAGATCTTTCACCCCCATCATATTACCGTGGTCGGTGATAGCCATTCCCCTCATACCATTATTGACAGCCTTGTCGACCAACTTTTCAATGCTCGCCTGTCCGTCGAGAAGCGAATAATAAGTGTGTACGTGCAAATGTACAAAGTCTCTCATAATGTGTAGTATAAGTGTGGAATTATTGATAATCTGCAAGAAAATGGATGTCAAAGTTATTACATTATCTTGAGACTACCAAAAGTTAATAGAAAAAATTTGTTTGAAAAACAAAAAATTATTACCTTTGCAAGCAGTTTGAATCAACCGATAGTTATGGGTAAAAAGATGAGAAAGCTCAAGAAGCAGCGTCTGCACAGCGAAGGCAACGACACGCTTCTTTTCGGTCTTTTCATTATAGTAGCCATCGCCGTTCTATTATGGCGATGCCTTGACACAAAGGTGCCATTCTGGTGCTTTGTATCAGTGATGGGAGTTGTTTACGGCATTCTGCTTAACTTTTTCCGTTGTCCGATACGTTATTTCGATGAAGACTTCATCGAAAAGATTGTTGTGGCTCCCGCCGACGGTAAAGTGGTGGTAGTGGAGGAAGTGGAGGAAAACGAGTATTTCCATGACCGCCGACTTATGATTTCCATTTTCATGAGTCTTTTCAATGTCCACGCCAACTGGTTTCCCGTAGACGGGCGCGTGAAGAGCGTGCGTCATCAAAACGGCAATTACCACAAGGCATGGCTTCCCAAGGCAAGCGAAGAGAATGAGCATGCCGACGTGTTGATAGAGACAACCGACGGTCATGAAGTGCTGGTGCGTCAGATTGCAGGCGCTATGGCCCGCCGAATAGTCACCTACGCCAAAGAGGGTGAGGAATGCTATATTGACGAGCATTTAGGCTTTATCAAGTTTGGTTCACGTGTGGATGTTTATCTGCCTCTCGACAGTCGTGTTTGCGTGAAGTTGGGACAGTCTACCACCGGTGACCAGACGGTAATAGCCCGTATGCGCTGACCCTATTCCGCAGCCGTTCCTCTCAATCAGGGGAACGGTCATTGTTTTATCACGAATCATTTTCAACATGTCAAAAACTATTACAAGACACATCCCCAATGCCATCACATGCTGCAATCTTATCTCTGGTTGTGTGGCCACAGCCATGGCTTTTGGGGGAGAACCGACCAAGGCCCTGCTATTTATCGTCATAGGAGCTGTTTTCGACTTTTTCGACGGCATGACCGCCCGTCTGCTTCACGTATCATCACCTATCGGCAAAGAGCTCGACTCATTGGCCGATGATGTGACCTTCGGCGTAGCTCCCGCCACCATGGCATATACCCTGCTCTATACCCTCAATTACCCTTCATGGATGGAGGGAATGTGTGGGGTGCTGCCCTACGCAGCCTTTATTATGGCAGCCTTTGCCGCACTTCGTCTTGCCAAGTTCAATCTTGACGAGCGTCAGACCACCTCATTCATTGGACTGCCCACCCCTGCCAATGCGCTTTTCTGGGGCTCGCTCATTGTAGGAGCCGGACAGCAACTTCAGCAAGCCTCCTGGTCATGGGCTGCGGTGTTGGTGATGATTGGTCTGAGTTGCTGGATTATGGTTAGCGAGGTGCCCATGTTCGCCCTGAAATTCAAGCAATGGGGATGGAAAGGCAATGAGGTGCGGTATGTGTTTCTGCTCTCCTGTGTGCCCTTACTGGTGATTTTCGGCATATCCGCCTTTGCCATTATCATTGTGTGGTATGTTATGCTGTCCATCATTGTAAAGAACAAGGAAAAATGATACTGCTCAAAGGTCTTTTTTTCATTTTCGTCACAGGTCTGATTGTTGTAGCTGCTATTGTGCTCTCGGTGGTATATAAGATATACCGTCTGAGACAACAGCTGAAGCAGAATGGAGAGCAGACCTGGGATAACGGGCAGTCACAAAGGAAAAGCGGGAGCACCACGGTTAGTGACCGTCGTGACCCCGCCAAAGCAAGCCGCAAGATATTCTCCGACGAAGAAGGAGAATACATCGACTATGAGGAAGAGAAATAGTTATCAACTGTGCACATAGGTGCCAATAGGCTCACCCTCGATAACCTTTTTCAAATTGCCCACCACATCCATGTTGAACACATAGATAGGAAGATTGTTGTCATTGCACATGACAACTGCTGAGAGATCCATCACCTTGAGTCCTCTGTTGAGCACCTCCTGATAAGTAATGTCATCAAACTTGGTGGCAGTAGGATCTTTCTCCGGGTCAGCTGTATAAACGCCGTCCACACGTGTACCCTTAAGCATTACATCCGCCTCAATCTCCACGCCACGCAACGAGGATCCTGTGTCAGTGGTGAAATAAGGTGAGCCTGTGCCGGCGGAGAAAATACACACCATGCCTTGCTCCATGGCCTCGATGGCCTTCCATTTGGAGTAGAACTCGCCGATGGGCTCCATACGTATAGCTGTGAGCACCTTGTTCTTCACACCTTCCGCAGTAAGGGCAGAACTGAGCGCAAGCGAGTTGATTACGGTGGCAAGCATACCCATCTGGTCACCTTTTACACGGTCGAAACCCTTGGAAGCTCCACTCAGTCCGCGGAAAATGTTTCCACCACCTATCACGATGCCTATCTGCACACCCATGTCATGTATTTCCTTGATTTGACGGGCATATTCACCGAGCCTTACAGGATCTATGCCATAGCCCTGTTTTCCTTGCAGGCTTTCGCCGCTGAGTTTGAGCAGTATTCGCTTGAATCTTGTCATAATGGTATTTATTATTGGTTTTCAAATTATACGTGTTCAGTGGCAAAAGTACAAAAAAAAACGTTATTGTCGCGCTTAGAGAGCAAAAAAGTCAAGACAACATGGACTTTACCATCTGAATCAGCCAGCAGACTTCACAACAAAAAAGTCACCTCCTTGAAGGCATAGGAACGGAGGCGTCCCCCAGTGTCGCACAAAAGCAGATGACCATCCTCAGCCACCTGACTGATGGCTGCTGAAAAAACACCCTCAGCATCGCGGTAAGCATGGAAGCCCTCCCTTCTGTAAAGCCGCTCATGGTAGGTTCTGACTATCGTTTCAGAATCACCCGACAAAAGTTGAGACAAACGTTTGTCCAAGCACTCCACCACCCTGTCGGCCACCTCACTTACGGGGATTTCCTTCTTTGTGACATTTCGGAGTGAGACAGGATATGGCGCATCACTGAGAAACACCGTTTGATTGACATTCACCCCGATGCCGAAGATACATCGCTGAAGGCATCCCTGTGCCACGGAAGTCTCTATCAAGGTGCCGCTCATTTTTTTGTCGTTCCAATAAATATCATTGGGCCACTTGAGCGAGATGCCGTCAGTATAAGACGAAAGTGCATCACCCACAGCCAAAGCTCCCGCCATGGAAAGGAGAAACTGCCTACGCACAGGCACAGACAAAGGTTTCACTGCCACACTCATGAGGAGATTGGCTCCCGGCTCGCTCTCCCAAGTGTTGGTGCCCTGCCCACGCCCCGCCGTCTGGAAATCGGCTGTCACCACTGTCATATCCTCTTCGCCAACTGGGATGTTGCGAAGGAAACTGTTGGTGGAATCTGTTTTTTCAAGGTGTATCCGGCGTATTTTCATATCATCAGATTAATAATCAGGCAAACAAGAGACACAATCAGAAAAGAGGTACAGGAAACGCATCCTTGATGTGCCTTACCTCATAAGGAGGCTGTGAGCCTGTGACAGTGATGATGTCGAAGCGTAATTCACAAGAAATATTGTAACGCCGAACGTAAGCCTGCGCGGCAATGGTGAGATTACGCACTTTCTGCCAGTTGACCGCCTCCTCTGGTTGTGCGAAAACTGTATCACGACGGCTCTTCACCTCCACGATGGCCACCACCTGGCTTTCCTCATCGAGAGCCACGATATCAAGGTCGCGGTGTCCCAAGCGCCAATTGCGGTGCAATATACGATAACCCTGCCGCTCCAGATACTCAGCCGCAATCTGTTCGCCCTGTCGTCCTAAATCATTGTGTGTAGCCATACAAATCAGTTTTCGCTCACAAAAATACGGCAAAAATCAGAGTTTGCCAATAAAAATGTAGTAAATTTGCAGCCGTGCCCCATCGTTGCATCAACGAGAAACCAACTGGCATAAAAACACTAAAAAAATGACAGAAAAGGAGCGACAAGCAAATACCGACATCACCATGATGCGCAAGGCTATTGAAGAGGCCCGCCAGGCCCTTGCTGCCGGTGAAGTGCCTATCGGTGCTGTGATAACCTGCCGTGACAGGGTGATAGCCCGCGGGCACAATCTGACAGAGACCCTTACAGATGTAACCGCCCATGCCGAGATGCAGGCCATCACATCCGCAGCCAACCTGCTGGGCGGGAAATACTTGTCCGACTGCACCCTATATGTAACCGTTGAGCCCTGCATCATGTGTGCCGGTGCATTAGGCTGGGCACAAGTGCGACGTGTGGTATACGGAGCCCCTGATGAGAAGAGAGGTTTCAGCCATTTCGCCCCTCAGGCCCTTCATCCCAAATGCAGTGTCACCACAGGAGTTTTGGAAGAAGAATGCCGCCAATTAATGCAAGACTTTTTCCGTAAGAAAAGATAAGGAAGACAATAATGACTCAAAAAAAACTCATGCTCCTTGGAGGAATCCGCTATCTGCTTCCAGCTATAGAGGCGGCCCACAAACATGGCATTCATGTTATCACCGTAGATTATCTGCCTGACAACATAGCCCATAAATATTCTGATGAATACCATAATGTGAGCATTCTTGATAAAGACAAAGAGAAAATACTTGCTATAGCCAAAGAGTTGCAGATAGATGGCATCCTGTCCTTTGCTGTTGATCCTGGAGTTGTAACAGCCGCCTATGTGGCGGAGCAAATGGGGCTTCCCTTTACCTGTTCATACAAGAGTGCGTGCATCCTGCAAGATAAAGCCCGATTCCGTCAGTTCTTGGCAAACAACAACTTCAATGTTCCCAATGCCAAAGGCTATACCAATGCTGAAGACGCTTTCAAAGATATGGATTATTTTACTTGGCCTATCATTGTGAAGCCTGTTGACAGTGCCGGAAGTAAAGGTGTAACCAGGGTGGATGTTCCGAGGAAGTTGAAAGAAGCCATCAATCGTGCACTTGAAGAATCCCACAAAGGTCAGTTCATTGTTGAGGATTTTTTGGAATTGCAGGGCTATCAGTCCAGTGCCGACTGTTTTTCAGTGAATGGTGAGTTGGTGTATGCCGATTATTCAGACCAATTGTTTGATAAGGATGCAGCAAACCCTTACACACCATCCATTGAGATTTGGCCATCATCCATGGCAAAAGAACATCAAGAGTATCTAACAAGTGAGATACAACGACTTTTAAGGTTGTTGAACTGCGGTACAGGTATGTATAATGTCGAGAGCCGTATTTGTAAGAACGGCAAGCCATATATCATGGAAATATCACCTCGGGCAGGTGGAAACCGTATTGCAGAACTTCAAAGAATCGGCACTGGAATTGACCTAATTGAAGCAGAGATATGCAAAGCTACTGGAGATAAGCTTCCTATAATACAAATGCCCCAATATAACGGTGTTTATGTAAATGACATACTGCACGCTTCGGGAGATGGTGTTTTCAACGGAATAGAATATGATGCACAGTTTAAGTTGGACCATTTTATCAATGAAGCCATTTATCCGGCAATCGGTTCATCGATAAGGTCATTTAGAGGAGCCAATGATGCAGTAGGTTCTGTTTTTTTGAAGTTTCAAAATAGAGAAGAAATGAATAATTATCTTAATAATAGAAGCAGTTTAATCAAGGTGAAGACACTTTCGACATAGTGTGCCTGAATGACAGCGACATTAAAAACACCCGTGAAATCTTGCCTGAATGGCAAGATTTTATTATTTTCGCAGCCTAAACCCATCCACATCATCACCAATTGGAACAGACGAAGAAACCATACGCAAGACAAACCCTTGCCGACAACATAAAAGAGCAATACACCCTGCCCGCAGAATGGGCAGAACAAGACGGTGTGCAACTGACATGGCCCCATGCCGGCACCGACTGGAAAGACTATCTCGAAGAAATCACCGAGACCTATCTGCGGCTCACCCGGATAATCGCCGAGCGAGAGCGTGTAATCATAGCCACACCCGAGCCAAATGCTGTAAGAAAGCTCATAGCACAACGTCTGCCCGCTCCGCTGATGGAACGCATCAGTATCTATACCTGCCAAAGCAATGACACCTGGGCACGCGACCATGGTGCCATTACCCTGACCGGAACCGGCGGAAGCAACAAGGACAAAGTGCGTCTGCTCGATTTTAAATTCAACGGATGGGGAGAAAAATTCGAGGCAGGACTCGACAACACCATCACCCGGCAACTGTGGAAGCTGGGTGCGTTCCAGGGCGAACTGCAAGACCACAACGACTTTGTGCTGGAGGGAGGTTCCATAGAAAGTGACGGCGAAGGCACACTCTTCACCACAAGCATATGTCTGCTCGCACCACACCGCAACCAGCCCCTCAGCCGTGAAGAGATAGAACAGCAACTGAAACAGCGACTGGGCATGAAAGAGGTAGTGTGGATAGACTACGGCGAACTGGAGGGCGATGACACCGACGGCCATATCGACACCCTTGTAAGACCCGCCCCACACCACACTCTGCTATACTGTGGACCAGGAAACGAAGAAGGGCCTCAACATGAAAGCCTGAGCAAGATGAGAGAGCAATTAGCGAGTCTGCGCACTCCCGAAGGAACACCCTACCGACTGATAGAACTGCCGCTGCCCGACCCGCTCTATTACGCCGGAGAGCGTCTGCCTGCCACATACGCCAACTATCTGATACTGAACGGCGCCATAATACTGCCCACCTACGGTCAGCCAGAGAATGACCTCACAGCAGCAGACCGGCTGCAAGAAGCCTTCCCCCACCATGACATTATAAGCCTCGACGCCAGCATCATCGTGCGCCAGCACGGCTCCATCCACTGCATCACCATGCAATATCCCAAAGGCACATTAACCCCCAACAAAGCATTATGAAAACACTGAAAACAGGCATCATACAACAACACAACACCTCTGATGTGGAAGAGAACCGCAAACGCCTCGCCGAAAACATTGGCCTACTGGCGGAGCAAGGGGCACAACTAATTGTGCTGCAAGAACTGCACAACTCGCTCTACTTCTGCCAGACAGAATCGGTGGACCAGTTCGACCTGGCAGAGTCCATTCCCGGTCCGTCGACCGAATTTTACGGTCAACTTGCCCGTGAGCATGGAGTCGTGATTGTGACCTCTCTGTTCGAGCGCCGTGCGGCAGGTCTCTACCACAATACCGCCGTGGTGATGGAGCGCGACGGCAACATAGCAGGCATCTACCGCAAGATGCACATCCCCGACGACCCCGCCTACTATGAGAAATTCTATTTCACCCCCGGCGACCTGGGATTTCATCCCATCAAGACCAGTGTTGGCTGCTTGGGCGTGATGGTGTGCTGGGACCAGTGGTATCCTGAAGCCGCCCGCCTGATGGCTCTACAGGGAGCCGAACTGCTTATCTACCCCACCGCTATAGGCTATGAGTCGAGTGACACACCCGACGAGCAAGAACGTCAGCGCGAGGCATGGACCACGGTTCAGCGCGGCCATGCCGTTGCCAACGGCCTGCCCTTGGTGGCCGTGAACCGCGTGGGCTACGAGCCCGACCCATCAGGACAGACCGGCGGCATACAGTTCTGGGGAAGCAGTTTTGTTGCAGGTCCTCAGGGCGAGATGCTGTTCAGAGCCAGCAACAAGGAAGAAGAAACGGCTATAATAGAGATAGACCTTGCCCACAGTGAGCAAGTGCGGCGCTGGTGGCCTTTCCTTCGCGACCGCCGCATCGACGGGTACGGCTCCATTCTGCGTCGTTATATCGACTAAAAGCCGAAAAATCACGCCACCCTTATCATCATTTTAGGTTCAACAAATCTTGCCAGCGTGTGGTGTAGTTGGCACTTCTGAAATCGTGCTTGATGGCATCGCGGAAAGAGCCAGCCTTACCCTTTCCATTGGGAGCTGTGTACTGCTGCGAGCCCAGCACGATACACTCCCTGCCATTGAT
>JAEEGL014583175.1_pt1 | contig 14278 bp, 7 predicted proteins | sample 9134231 | NCBI WGS metagenome assembly JAEEGL01 (sample SAMN16246548, study PRJNA631951) | gut metagenome | biome: gut microbiome; feature: rumen; material: fiber-attached | host: Bos | place: Iran: Karaj | collected 2018-10 | reverse complement strand
GAAAGCGAACAAGAACATCGTTAATAATAGAAAAACTTTTTTCATAATAGAAAAATTTAGTTAATAATTATGTTAATTTCTCAATTTTTCATTTTAACTCCAATAAGGAGCGTCACTTTTTAGGGTGACGTTCCTTATTATATTAATAGGTATCCCGATTACTTGACAACAGTGATGCGTTTCACGCTTGAACCGTTTTCTGTAATCACGTTGACCATGTAGACACCGGCCTCGTACTGACCCATGTTGAGGATCACTTCGTCGCCTGTGACATCCTGATCGTAGACCATCTGACCCATTGCGTTGTAAACACTGATGTGTTTCATTGCTGTAGCATTGATGTGGAGGTCGCTGCTTGTTGGGTTAGGATAGATCGCGTTGATAACTTCGTTCTCTGCAACTGCATCGTATACGAATTCAACTTCAACCATTTCTGATTCGCATTCATCGTACACTGCCACGACACCGAATGTGTAGGTACCAGCCTGGAGACCATAGATGAACACCTCTGTTTCAGCTGTTGCACCGAGGAGCTGTCCGTTAGCATAGATCTTATACTGGTTAGCTGCACCGTTCCATGTGATCTGAGCGCCTGCGCCGTATGTTGGGTCATAGCCTTCAACAGCTGTGAGGTCTGTCACAGGAGTGCCAACGCCTGCTGCTGCCACGACGACATCGCCGCATGAGAAGTTGTAGTTGCTGTCGACGAAGTAAACCTCGAAGATGTGGTCTTCTGTGTCTGTGCATGGCACTGTGTAAGCGTTATCAGCTGTTGCACCAACGAATTCACCGTCCATGAAGATGTTGAACTTGTTAGGTGTGATAGTTGATGATGGGGTTGGGCCTGGGCCTGGACCTGGGTTGCCTGAGAGTTCATAGATTGCCACATAGTTCGGGCTCTGCTGCATATCACCGAAGAATGCAAGCTTGCCACCGTATGTTGCGACATGGCAACCGCCTGCGCTACCACCTGCTGCACCTGGAGCATTGTTGTAGTTGAACACCTGACCACCCATTGTGTTGGTTGTCACGTTGTAGTCGTAAACACCGTTGTCACCGTTGTTGAAGCACAACACGTGTTCAACGTTGTCAGCGTCTTTGTAGTAAGCGACACCTGATGCGCTCTCTGGAGCTGGGCCTGTGAATGTAACAGCACCTGTTCTGTCAACGAGTGACAAGTTACCTGACCAGTTACCGACTACCCAGAAGCCGTCACGCTGTGCGTCATATGAGCAGCAACGCATTGCACCGTAAGCTGATGTTGTTGTGCTTACAAGAGTATGGTTAGCTAAGTCAATGCAGTAGATTGTTGAAGCATTAGCAACACCGTAGAAGTACTCGCCGTCGTATGTCAAGTCACGGATCTGGCCGCAACCGCTGACGTTGAATTCTTCGATGAAGTTACCATCCATGTCATATTTGTAGAACATTGATGTTGAGCTTGCTGACCATGAGCTTGTGTAGATGTACTGACCGTCTGATGCGACACCATACTGATAACCTGATGTGCAGTCGAAGTCACCGAGGAGATCCCATGCTGCGTCAACTGGAGCTGCTGCTGTTGTGTAGCCGCATGTCTCAGCTGTTGAGCCACCCTTTGTATTAGGACTCAATACAACGTCATCAATCCAGATCTCATACATGTCGTAGTTAGAATCGTGGAATGCAATCCAAACGTTCTGACCTGCATAAGCTGCGAGGCTGACGGTGTGTTGACGCCAGTTCTCATAACGGTTGTTGTCAGCACGACGTACCATTGCGCCATCGCTGCCGTTACCCTTGGCACCACCGCTCCACACTGTTGTGAAGTCAGATGCTGATGATGGGTTAGCTGCTGTAGAAACGCACACTGAGAAGTTCTCTGGATATTGATCGTTAGCGTTGTCAGCGAAGAATGTGAGTGTTGAACCAGCCTGGATGGTGTACATCTGAGGTGTGTACATGTAGCTGTCTGTGTTGAATGAACCAACATAGTCAACAAATGAGTAGCACATTGCAAAGCCTGTTCCTGTGTGAGCTAATGTTGAATAGTCATAGCCACCGAGGTTCTGGCTGTTGTGGATCCACTCGCCACCGTCTGAGAGGACTGTAAGGACGTTCCAGCCGTTCAAACCGCCTTCGAAACCTTCTGTGAATGAGTCATCACCTGGTGTAGGAGGTGTTGGAGGTGTCGGAGGTGTTGGTGTGCCACCATTCCATGTGAGGATAACATCTGTACAAGCTGGTGTAGCTGTGAGGTCTTCAACCTGCTGCTGTACTGTAGCGCAGTCGATCACTGTGAATTCTGTTGTGACCCATTCGCTCATACCTGTTGTGTAAACAACTGCCACTGCTGCTTCGTATGTCTCGCCAACTGTGAGGCCGGTGATATCGAGCTGCATGTAGTTGTCTGTTGTCTCGCCCTGGAACACGCCGTTAAGCATGACGTGATATTTCTCAGCGAATCTGTTAGGTTCTGGAAGCATGTCGGTCCAGCTTGCGAAACCTGTTCCTGAAACTGCGAATGCCTCAACTGGCTTGAAGATCTCTGTGAAGTGAGCGTCGATCACTGTTGAGTCAGCCCAGATGCTCATTGGCATTTCGTTGATGTCTGACATGTAACCCATGAGGTCAACTGTCACTGTGTATTCACCCTTACGGAAGTCTTCGAATGTCACTGTACCTGTCTCATCGAGTTCAGCAACATATGGAGTCATGTTTTCGAAATCGTTGACAAGTGTAACAACTGCGCCAGCGACTGAACCCACTGTGATGTGAGCGTTCACTGTCACGACAGCTTCCATATTCTTTGGAAGGACATTTGACCATGTGATAGGAGTGATAGGATCGTCGTTGGTGTCGCCACCTGGAGTCTCATATGTAAGAGCGATGTTGTCAACTGCGAAGTAGTCGCCTGTTGGGTTGACGCTGCTGTCCTTTGTATATGACCATGTGAAGACGTGTGTGCCTTCTGTCACAGGGAAGCTGTAGTTGTTCCAGCCAGAGATGTTAGCACCAGCTGTGAACACTTCGTCATCGTCAATCTTGAAGCTGCACTTATCCCAGAATGTGCTTGTGCCTTCGCCCATGCACTCTGCGTCGAATGCGATAGTACCTTCTGATGGGAAGTCGTATGTCAAGGTGATTATTGATGATGAGCTTGAAACGCCACCGTTGCTGCTCTTGATCACATTACCACCGTTAGCTGTAGCGATAGTCCATGGATATGTACCTGTTGTGTTGAATTCGCTTGGGATGACGCCGTTCTCGAAGTCGTAAACGACTGTTGTCTCGCTTCTGTTACCCTTTGCTGGGATTGGATAGTGAGCTGAAACACCATACTGATAGAGACCTGGCTCCATGTTAGCCCAACCGAAGTCGGCATAGTTGGTGTCTGTTGTTGTTCCGAAGTACACTGAGTCAGCTGGTGTGAGAGCAGCTTGTTTCAAGATAGCTTTTCTGTACACTGCATACTCATTGACGCTACGTGTACCACCCTTAGCTGCGCTGAGAGCGATATCGTCGACGCACATGATGTACTGGTCGTAGCAGTTGAAGTGACGGATAGCGATGTACTTCTGGCCTGCGTATGCGCTGAGGTCAACTGAGTACTGATACCATGAACCAAGTTTAGCGCCTTCGCCGTCGCGTGAAGCACGACCGCCGTTAGCACCGCTCTTAGCTGTCAATGTCCACTCCTGAACTGATGTCCAGTTGCTTGCATCGTCTGATACGAACACTCCGAAGTGGTCAGCTGGATAGCTGGCGTCTGTTGCTGCTGCATAGAATGAGAATGTTGAACCGTTAGCGATGTTCACCTGTGGTGTAACGAGGTACTCGTCTGGGTTGAGAGCGCCAGCACCATTGATGTATGAACCTGAGCAGATAGCGTTTGTACCTGTTCTGTACCAGTCAAGTGTCAAGCTTGAGTAGTATGTCCATGTTGTAGGGATAGCACTTGTCATTGTCCAGGTGTAACCGTCGTTGTTAGCATCGACGACTGTCCAACCTTCTGGCATACCGCCTTCGAAACCTTCTTCAAATGTTGTAGCTGAGCCGCTGCCGCCGCTGCCACCGCCAGTGATTGTCTCTGTGAGAGACCATTTCACTCTTGACAATGTAGGATCAACTTCTTCAGCGTAGACGCTCAACACTGGTTTGTATTCCTCGTGGATCACGAAGTTGACTGTCTCTGTGCCTTCGTAAGCGAGAACAACCTGCTCTGAGTAGTTAGGCTCCATGCCTTCGAGTGTAGCTTCGCCAATGTACTGACCAGCCTTTACATTATTAATAGTATAGACACCGTTTGCATTTGTTGTGCCTTCGAATGATACGTTGTTGTTGAATTCGTCTTTACCCATGAATTTCACGTTCACGCCTGCTACTGGAGCGCCGCTGATAAGCTCAGTGACTGTACCAGTGAATGTGCCGTAACCTGAAACCCAAACTTTGACGATAGGATTTGAATGAACTGACTCACCCTGGTTGTAGACAGCTGTGACATTGATGTCGAGACCGTCTGCTGTAACATCGTATGGGAGGTTGCCGAGGAGGTATTCTCTCTCTGTGAGCAATGCGCTGTTAGCTTTGGTGTACTCATACACATCTTCGCCGTTCTTCTGGCCATAGTACACATTGTAACCAAGGAGGTTACGGGTAGCGCGGCCACCGCATGTGAATGTCACTTTCGGTAAGAAGTCACGCTGGTTGAATGTGACAGCTGCCAATGATGATGAGCTGTAACCTGATGCTGATGCACCTGTTGCTGCAATACCATAGAATGAAGCTGATTTGTATGTACCCTCAACTGGTTCTTCAATACCGATGAGGAGGTTACCACCGTCATATGTATAAGGTGTGTCGAGAGTGATTGTCATTGTTGTGCCTGTGCCGTCCAATGCGCCGCTATAGACGATTGTTGCATCGGCTGAGCCGAAGTATGATGACATTGTTGTGCCAGCAACTTCTCTCATGTAGACGTTGAACTGAGCTGGTGCCCATGCTGCTGTTGCAGGTGAGCTGAGGTAGAATGTCAATGATGTGATTTCACCACCTTCCATCTCTTCAAGCATTTCAGCTGGATAGATCATCTCACTTCTTGTGAAGTCATCAACCCAGAGACCGTAGACAGGAACATATGAGCTTGTTGAAGTACCGTCAGCCACTGTCACTTCACCTGTGAAGCCACCCTGGCCAGCGAGTTTCCACTTGATCAAAGTTGTCTGGTCAACAAAGATCTCTGTCTCTGATGCTGTGACAGCGTGAGGAGCGATCAAAGTTGATGTGAAGCCTCTTCTTTCGGTTTCAACTCTGCCGTTTGAGTTTCTTGCATAGACTTTGTAGAAGTACTGTGTTGTTGGGAGAAGCTCTGTCACTACGTATGTGCCATAGTTCTCGTCCATTGGGATCCATGCGTTATCATCAGGGTTCACGATTGGTGATGTACCAAACACAACCTGATATTCTGTAGCTGTTGTCTCTTCTGGAGCCCATTTGATTGTCACAGGAGCGTTGATGCTTGTAGCACCGTCAGCTGGTGTAGGAGCGATGAAAGCGATTTCACCTGGAGCAGGGATTTCTGTGTAGTTAGCTGACACTGTTGTGATGGCGTCGCTAGCTGCAACGAGGTAGTATGTACCTGCGAACATGATTTCGTCTTCGATGACACCATTCTCACCCAAAATGAGAGGTTCAACTTCTGCTGTGAGGTGTAAATTCGACACCTTTTTATATATAGCGATGAAGTCTTCACCTGCTTCAGCGTGGAAGTGGCTGTCTTTTGCAAGTGTGAACTGATAGACAACATCCGGGAGTTTTTCGTCCATACCCCAGAGGTTGTAGTCAGCGTGCATGTTGTCAGCGCTTGGAGTGTCGTTGTAAGCACCGCCGGTCCAGCTCATGATACGTGCATACTCAACAACATCAGGATATGATGCGTTGTAGATGTTAGCTGTAACAGGAACTGTCATGATGCTTCTGTTTTCTGTGTAGAACAGAGTGAATTCCTCGGTGTATTCACCGCTAGGAGTACCGTTCTGGATGCTGATTGTGAAATCAAGAGCTTCACCTGTTTCGAGAGGCATGTTGTCAATATCTGTGCTCATGACAAATGCATCCTGACCTGATGTGTTGCTCATAGAAGCTGTGATGACGGTAGGCTCGCCACCGTTGTAAATCTTAACTGCAAATGGTTCTTTCCAGACATTGCTGTTAAGAGCCTGATCGCCGAGCATGAACTCGTCTGGAGTGATTGTGAGTCCTTCTGTTGGAGGAACTGGAGGTGTTGTACCTTCAATTGTGAGTCTCACAACGCTCTTGTTAGCTGTTGTTGTACCTGACACACTAGGAGCTGATGGGTCGTACAAACCTGAGTCGCGATAAGCGTAAATAGCTTGATTGCCGTTGCCTGTCATAACAATGCTAGCTGCGCCGCTGCTCCATGAACCGGTGACATCCTGGAAGCAAATAACCAGGTTGCCCATGCCAGTGTAGTTGAATGGTGCACTGAGTGTGAATGTTGTTGCGACAGGGTCTGAGATACCATTTGCCAAAGTGCCAGTAGCAACCAGATCAGCGTCTGTCATGCTCACCCATGAGTTACCGTCAGCGAATGTTGCTTCGCTCACTTCCTTCATGTAGATGTTGTAGTTACGAGCATAACTTGAGCTGTTTTTCAGCCACAATGTGACATCATTGATGGTACCACCCATGCCGATTTCGTCAGCAGTGTAGATCTGTTGTGACAATGCGTAATTGTACAACGAGTACCCTGGTACGTAAGTACTGGTAACAGTTGATGTTGGATCACCAATTGTTACTTCGTCTGCTCTTAAGAAGCTTGTGCTTCCGAATAAGAGCACCATCAAAAAGAGAATAAGTTTTTTACTCATAATTGAATGATTTTGTTAATAATTGTTGTTAATTTCCTATTTTAAGTTTTTCAATTTCAAACTTATTTTTACACTTTTAAACTCGCAAATATACGGACTTTTTTAATACCCGCGTGCGTTTTTTTCATTTTTTTTTCAACAGACCTGCAATTTTTTTATCCGACGTGGATATTTTCTTTCACAAGTTTCATGATTTTTTCTTCGTCATTTCCGAGTTCTTTTCTCAAATTTGCGTCGTTGAAATTACGCAGATATTTGATCAGATAATCGATGATATTATCAGAAAATACGCCCTTTGCTGTGTAGATAGCGCGGTCTTTCTCGAGCTCGTCGGCTGCCCTCACGCATGAGTCAGGAAGCTGTTCGAGAGCCTCAGCCACTTTCTTGTTCTTGTCATCATGGATATTGACGCCGAGGCCCACGTAAGTCTTCTCTGCAATCTTGAGAGCGTCGGGGTGTTCCATGCCGTAGCGTGCTGCTGCGCACAATGCCGCCATGAGGAGGTAGAGGTCGGCGCAACCGTCTGAGGCACGCCATTCGAATGTCTGCTTGTCGCTGAAGTCGCGGTTTGACGGCTTCTCGCATGGGTTGGCGTCGGCAAGCATGTCCTTGCCGTTGTTGATCCAGCCGAGAGGCACACGCACCAAGGCGCTGCGGTTGGAGAACGACCAGCACAACGATGTAGGAGCTTCTTGGTGAGGAACTAAACGCATGAATGACAATGGGTTAGGGTTGCCGAATGCCGGCAGTGAGGTACCCGCCATCATGTAGCCTGCGATGGCTTTCTTGGCATAGTCGGTGAGTTCGCCGTTGCGCACCATGACGCTCTTGCCGTTCTTGGTGAACTTGCAGTGTACATGCAGACCGCTTCCCGCCTTGCCCACGGTGATCTTAGGGGCGAAGGTGATGGTGACGCCATACTGGTATGCCAGCTGACGCATAATCCATTTAGCCACAACGAGTTGGTCGGCTGCGTCTTCGATATTTGTCGGTAAGAATTCTATCTCGTTTTGCTCATAGATCTTGCCGTCTTTGGTAAAGTTACCCACCTCTGAGTGGCCGTATTTAATGAGGCCGCCTGCCTGTGCTATGAGGCGCATTGCTTCCACTCGGTAGTCGGTGAACTTGTTGAACGGCGCGCTCTCGTGATAGCCACGCTGGTCAGGCACTTCGTACACTTCCTCGTCGTCGGCGATGATGTAGTATTCGAGTTCGCCCATGGTCTCCATCTTGAGGCCTGTGCTCTTCTGGAACACCTGGTGAGCCTTATGGAGGATATACTCCGGTGAGCTCTCGTATGGTTCTCCGTCGCGGTTGTAGAACGAGCAGAGGATGTCGACTGTCGGGATCTCGGTGAACGGGTTACGGAAGGCTGTCCTGAACTTAGGCATCACGTAAAGGTCTGATTTTCCTGCCTCTATGAATGGGAAGAGGCTTGAGCCGTCGACGCGTTCGCCAGCTGAAAGGATGCTGTCGAGGTGTTCGAGGCTGTGGATGACGAAGTTGAGGGTTTTGAGACGTCCGTCCCATCCGCAGTAATGAAAATTAATAAATTCTACTTGATTTTCTTCACAATAGCGCATGATGTCGAGCTTTGTGAATTCTGCTGCCGGTTTCTGAAGATAGCGAACCAGCAGGTTTGGATTCATCTGAATTCTAGCGTCCATGATTAAGTTGCAAAATTTTATTTTTAATTTAATTTTTTACAATGTGTATGGACTGGCAAAGATACGGCAAAAAAATATACGGGCGACAATTTTTTCAACAATTTTATCAACAAGCGCTCCTCACTTCAAATGTCAATCAAAAACCGCTGTCATTCCGAGCGCAGCGAGGAACCTCATATGAACAAGGCAGAAACTTTAAATGATAGCCAAATTAAAAGTAACTGACAAAAACCTTTGAGATTCCTCATTTCGCTCCGCTACATTCGGAATGACAGCCGTATTAAAAAAGAGAAAAAAGGGAGCTGGCGGCGCCGCCGCCAGCACACCCTTCCACAACGTCAATCTAAAACCGTTGTCATTCCGAACGAAGTGAGAACTTCGTTTGAATGTATAGAGACTATATTTTGTTTCTAATAAAACCTTTCTCATTGATAAGCTCCCTCCATTCTGGATTTACTGTATTTATTAAATCTTCCTTCTTTTTTCGGCTCCATTTTTTTAGTTCTTTTTCACGGTCAATCGCATCATTGATATAATCAAATTCTTCATAATAAACGCAATACTCGCAATTGTATTTGTCAGTAAACGATTTTCTGATTTGATGTGTTTTATGTTGCCACACTCTTTGTTCGAGATCGCCTGTAACTCCGATATACAGAACTTTTCTGTATTTGTTTGTCATGATGTAAATGTAGTACTTTTTCGATTTCATAAACTTTTTATTTTGTTAATGTTACTTTTAAAAACCATGAGATTCCTCACTACGCTTCGCTCCGTTCGGAATGACAGCCGTATTTGGTTGAGAGACAACTGAGGCGCGGCTTGACGGGACTGATGAATTCAGATGTTACATGCATGCCGCGCCAGTTTAATCCTTTCGAGTCCCTCCTGTCATTCCGAGCGCAGCGAGGAACCTCGTCTGAATGTATCAAAAACTACCCATTGTGCGGAATCTCATAGAGTTCCAGCAACCTTCTTGCACCCTCATAAGCACTAATCTTCTTATCTTCCACGTTTTTCTCCACAACGCCGAGCCACTGTTTGATTTTTTCGTTCTCATAAAAGTTACTCTTCAGCGTGCTTTCTATTGTGTCGAGCATCATCTGGACGTCCTGGCGGGCGCGTTTCTCATTGAGATAGCCTGATTTTTTGATGTTTTCGACGTGTGTCTGCACCATGTCCCACACTTCTGGCACGTTGAAATGCGTGAGTGACGAGCATGTGGTGACGTTGACCGGCTGGCCTGACTCTGACGGAGGGAACAGATGCACGGCGTTACGTATCTCGGCGGCGGCGCGGTTGGCGCGGTTCACGTTGTCACCGTCCGCTTTGTTGACCACTATGCCGTCGGCCATCTCCATGATGCCGCGTTTTATGCCTTGCAGCTCGTCACCTGCTCCTCCGATGAGGACCAAAAGGAAGTAATCGACCATAGAATAGACGGCTGTCTCGGATTGTCCGACGCCCACTGTCTCGACGAAAATGGTGTCGAAGCCGGCTGCCTCGCAGAGTATGATAGCCTCGCGTGTCTTACGTGCCACACCGCCCAGGGTGCCAGCCGATGCTGACGGTCGGATGTATGCGTTACGCTGCTGTGACAGCTCTTCCATACGGGTCTTGTCGCCTAATATTGAGCCTTTGGAACGTTGAGAGCTCGGGTCGATGGCGAGCACCGCGATACGTTTGTTTTGCTTGCACAGCTCCATGCCGAGTGCCTCTATGAAGGTGCTCTTTCCGGCACCAGGCACTCCTGTGATACCTAATCTTAATGCTTTGCCGCTATATGGTATGCATTCTGCAATAATTTCCTGTGCAAGTTTCTGATGTGCGGGAAGTGAGCTTTCCACCAGTGTGATGGCCTTGCTCAATATTGTTATGTCGCCGGCGAGGATGCCGTCGACGTATTCTTTCAAAGGCAAAATCTTCTGACGGCCTGCCATCAGACGCTCCAGCGCCTTAGGGTTAACCTGCACTGCAGGCTGGTCGGTGCCAGTCACCTGCAATGCAGATTCCCATTCGTGCTGTTGATTCTCGAAATGTTCATTTTCTACCATGGGGCAAAAATAAACATTTTTTCGTCACGAAACTATATTTTAGTCAAAATTAAATCCGAAGCCGAGTGACATCTGGTAAATGTTGGTGTCGCAGCCGTTGAGATCTTTTATTTTCATCATGTCGGTGAGACCGCTTCTGAAGAAGATCACGGCATCGTCTAACACCAGCGAGAACAGGACGTTGAAGCCCACCGGGCTATAGTCGAGGTTATCGCTGATGGTATGTTTTGAGCCGCCGTATCTTGCGAACGAGCGCATGCCGAAGCGCCATTCGAACTCAGCGCCGGCTGCCAGCTGCACAGGAGCGTTGGCGAGGTTCCACTGGAGCTGGAACATCACAGGGATACGCAGGCTCCAGTAGCGCAGGAAGCTTCTGTGTGCGTAGTTGTTGATAGGACCATGGCCTTCCTCACCTGAATAATGGTTCAACGGATCGAAAAATGCCTTGCGGTCGGCATCAAGATTCAGCACCTGATTATGTGAGAAGAAGTTATATGCGTTGCTGATGCCGAGACCTGTCGAGATTCCGAAGTGGTTGTTCCAGGTGTGCACCACAGGACTTGTGAAATAGAAGCCCCATTCGAATGACGAAGAGCGAATCGGAACGTTGGCGCCAGGACCGAAGGTGCCGTCTAACATGTTAAGATATGAATAGTAAAGTGTCGGGAGCGGGTCGTGGATATTCCTGTTACGGAATACTTTCTCGACGATGGTCACCGAACCATCATCACCATTTGTCGTTGTTGTGACGACTTTGTCTCTTGTAATAACTGTTGTTGTTTCAGTTTGTGCGATAATGTTGGCTGTTGCCAGCAGCATGACAGCTGCGAGAAGTAAATGTCTTTTCATATTTTGATGAATTTTTTTCTTACCGAACGCAAAAATATGCATTTTGCTGCATATCTTCACAAAAAAACTCAAAAAAATTACTATTTAATTATAAAATTAAATATTATTTGATTATTCGTTATAAAATTCCAATACTTTTACACGATAAATGTATTCGTATTTTGCTTGGAGCATCTCGCTTTCCGTCTTGAAGAGGCGGTTTTTGCTCTCATTGAGTTCGAGCAGTGTGGCGCGGCCTGCGGTGTAGCTCTCGTCGGAGAAGCGGTAGGCTATCTCGGCGGCGTTGTAGGTCTCCTCCGAGGTCTTGAATTTCTGTTCGGCGGCCACTGCGTTATAGAAAGCCTGCTGTATGTCTTTTCTCAGTTCCTTACGGGCGTTTGCTATGTTAAGTTCTTGATATTCAATGTTAAGCTTAGTCATCTCGACTCTGTATTTCGTCTGCATGGCGTTGAAGATAGGCACGTTGAGACGCACGCCGAAGCTTGTTCTGCCGTTGTTGCTCAGCTGGTCGCCGAACGGCAGGTTCTCACGGCCGGACGAGAAATAATTATAGTAACCTGTGGAATAGCCTGCGAATAAGCTCAGCGACGGATACCATGCTGATTTTGAGGCTTTTACGTCACGATATGCCTGTTCCAGACGCATGTTGGCGGCCTCGATCTTAGGCTGGTGGTTCACGGCGAAGTCAAAGGTGGCATCCTGTGAAGGCAACACTGGTGCGTTGCTGCCGTCGAACGTCTCGGGCGACACCACGTCGAAGCCTTCGATGCTCTCAAGCTCAAGTGCCTGCACGATATCCAAGATACTGAGCATCAATGCGTTGTCGGCTTGCACCAATGTTGATTTGGCTGTAGCCACCTGTGCCGCGCTCTCGTAGACATTCGACTCGGCGACCTTGCCCAGCTCATAGAGCTGTTGTGTCTTGGCGTGTTGTTCCTCGGTGAGTGCCAGTTGTTTCTCAGCGACCGACTTAATCTCCTTATTAAATACAACCTGCATATAATACGACATGATGAGGAGTTTCAGATCGTATTTGGCGGCTTCCACGTCTTTGCGCGAAGCGTCGTAAGCCAGGTTGGTCGATTTTATCTGGTTGTAGATGCTCAACCCATTGAACAGCGGCATGTTGAGTGACAATCCAACCGATGTCGAGGCTGAGTTGTCGGACACATACACTCCATATGCCGAAGGTGACTGTCCGAAGCCGAAGCTCTGGCTGGCGTCGGCTGATATTGTCGGGAGCCAGGAATTCTTCGTCATCTTGTATTGATACTCTGCATTGTTCTGGCTCACAATGGTTTGCAGTATCTGCACGTTATGTTCCATGGCATAGTCGACGCACTCGTCGAAGGTCCAGACCTTCTGCGCCCGACTCGCAAATGATGCCGTTACTATTGAAATTATAAGAAACAATTTTTTCATATAGTATATAATTTAATAATTCAATAATTATTGAAATATTTCGTTACCTCTAATTTTGTCGCCTGCATCAAGACCTTCTGTGATTACGATATTGATACCATCTGAGAGGCCTGTTTTCACTGGTGTTTTCATGTCGTTTTTGTAAACAAATGTGCTATCGTTGCTGTAAATGATGCAGCTCTCGGGCACGGTGACGGCGTCCACAGCCTGTTCGATGATGATCTCACCGTTGGCGCTGTAGCCTGCACGCAGTGTGATGTCGTCGGGGATAATCATGCGGGCCTTCATCTGGAAGAACACGGCTCCGTTTTCGGAAGTGCCTTTAGGTGCTATATATTCCAGCTCGGCATCGAAAGTCTTGTCGTTCATGGCTCCGATGGTAATCTTCATCGGCATGCCCTCGCTGATGCGTCCCACCTCGGTCTCGTCCATCTTACCTACGAAAATCATGTCGCGCATGTCGGCCACGGTAGCGATTGTCGTGCCATCGTTGAACGTGTTCGAGTTGATGACGCTGTTGCCGACTTTCACTGGCACATCGAGAATCATGCCGTCGATAGTTGATTTTATTGAGGTATTGGTGTATTCGGAGGCGTTTTTCGAGATACCTTCTTTCACTATGTTAAGCTGGTCGAGGGCGTTGTTGTAATTCTCCTTCGCCTGTTCATATTCAAGCAACGACTTCTCGTACTCCTCAGAAGCTATCAACCCTTTGTCTTTCAATGACTTCTGGCGCTCATACATCTTCTCCACGTTGTCGAGGTTGAGTTTTGCTATCCTGACCTGTGACTCGGATGCTGTGAGGTTGGCTACGTCGGGAATGATTTTCACTGTCGCGATGACCTCGTCTTTTTTCACCATCTCCCCTGCTTCTTTGTAGATTTGACTGATGATTCCGGACACTTGTGGTTTTATCGCCACTTCATCACGAGGGTTTATCTGACCTGTGATGACGGTCTTTTTCTGTATCGTGCCAATGGTGGCTTCGACTGTCTCGTACATCTTTTGCTGTGGCTGTGACTTCTTGAAAAGATATGAGAACGTCCATATCACAGCTGCGCCTAACGCAATGAAAAACAAGATTTTAAATACTTTTTTCATATTTTTTATTATTAAACTTTCAACTTTATACTTTCAACTTTTAAACTACTCTAAACTCTACACTCTCAACTTTAAACTATTCCTCTCTAATTGCATCAATTGCCTTGATTTGGATGGCTCGCATGGCGGGCAGTACTCCGGCGAGGAGGCCTGACAACACTATGATTATCGTTGCTGCAACGGCGGCGCCGAAACCGATCTGTGGGTCTAGGAACATCACATCTTCTGATGGCGTGTTGCCAACAAATCCTGACACTACTGCCATTATCGCCACGCCTATCACCAGTCCCACAATGCCTGCCAGAATCGTCAGCAG
>JAEEGL013138889.1_pt1 | contig 14278 bp, 8 predicted proteins | sample 9134231 | NCBI WGS metagenome assembly JAEEGL01 (sample SAMN16246548, study PRJNA631951) | gut metagenome | biome: gut microbiome; feature: rumen; material: fiber-attached | host: Bos | place: Iran: Karaj | collected 2018-10 | reverse complement strand
GACCACCGTCCCCATGGTGTTCCAGCAGCCCTCATGCTACAAGTGGAAGACCGTTCTCCAGAACGTTGAGCTCCCGCTGAAGCTGCAAGGTGTGGACAAGGAAGAGCGGGATCGGAAGGCACGGGCGATGATAAAGCTCGTCGGCCTGGAAGGGCAGGAGGACAAGTGGGCGCGCTATCCCGACCTGTCGGGAGGCCAGCGCCAGCGTGTCGCCCTCGCCAGGAACCTCGTCTCAAACAACCAGATTCTGCTGCTTGACGAGTGTACATCGGCACTCGACATCCTCGCCAAGCGCAAGATGCAGGACATCCTGCTCGACATCTACTATTCAGCCGAGGTAGACCCGACCATCATTAATGTGACCCATAGCATCGACGAGGCGGTCTACCTGTCGAACCGCATCATCATCCTGAAACCCAACCCCTGCCAGATCTATAAGGTTATCGACGTTGACTTCGGGAACATCCGCCGCACACCTGACATCCGTGTACTCCCGAAATTCAATGAATATGTCAAGCAAGCCGAGCGTATCATGGAAGAAATCGGGGAGTAGTAGGTCACACTTCCCAGCGTGACAATGGCGTAACGCTGGGAAGCGTTACCTACTACTGCAAAGCGGCGAAATAACCGTTAGTTATATAGTTAATATGAAAAGAGTTGTTGTTTTAGGAATGTTTTGCATGGTGCTGCTACTATTAAGCTCATGCACTCAGAGAGGCAATGTGGTATCAGGTGATACTACGAGTACAGATAGTCTTCTGTGTCCGAAGTATGCCATGGGTTATCAGGTGAAGAGCCAGAATGGTATGCGACTGGTAGACGTGGGTGATGACTACCACTTTGCGCTGGTAACATCGGATGAGGTGACGGTGCTGGATGGCTATACGAAGATACACGTTCCTATAAGGAGTACCATCTGCATGACATCCTTGCAACTCTCTAACTTCACCATACTTGATGCGCACGATGTAGTGAAAGGACTGACGGGTACAAAGAACCTTTTCAACAAGGATATTCTGGCACGGGTAAAGGACGGGCGCATCGTGAAGATTGGTACGGAGGGTAATTTCGATACAGAGATGGTGCTGGCAGCTAATCCTGACGTCATCTTCATCTCGCCATTCAAGCGGGGCGGGTACGATGCCATTAAAGAGACGGGTATCACGCTGGTGCCGCACTTAGGTTACAAGGAACTGGATCCGCTTGGTCAGGCAGAATGGATAAAGTTCGTGGGCATGTTCATCGGCAAGGAAAAAGAAGCTTGTGAGGTCTTCGCTGGCATTGAACAGCGTTATAACGAACTGAAAGAGAAGACGCTGCATGTTGACAAGCGTCCTACGGTGACGAGTGGTGAGATGCACTATGGCAACTGGCATGCTGTGGGCGGCAGGAACTACCTGGCACAAATATTCCGCGATGCAGGGGCTGACTACGTGATTCACGACGAGGAGACGGCTGGCGAGGACCTGGAGTTTGAGAAGATGTACGAGTTGGCTGCCAATGCCGACTACTGGCGTATACTGAATAGTTATCCAGGCGAGTTCTCGTATGAGGCACTTAAAGCCTCAGAGCCTCGCAATGAGTTGTTCAAGGCTTTCAAGGAGCGCAAGGTCATCTACTGCAATATGAAGCAGACACCTTATTATGAGATCTCGCCTGTAGAGCCTGATGTGCTGCTGAAGGACTTTGTTGCCATCTTCCACCCGGAACTGGTAGAGACAGACTATGCCCCCACGTTCTATTATCTGTTGAAATGAGACGAACGCTGCCACTGATATTGATACTGATGGTGGCAATAGCCGTCATGGCTATCGTCAATCTGCTCATCGGTTCCGTCAAGATTCCTGTGGCAGACATCTGTCGCATCTTGTTGGGCGATGACAGTCATGAGATTTGGGCGAACATCATCTGGAAGTCTCGTCTGCCTCAGGTACTGACAGCAATTGTCGCCGGTGCTGGACTGGCCGTTAGCGGCTTACAGATGCAGACCGTTTTCCGTAATCCCTTGGCAGGGCCGTCAGTGCTTGGTATCAGCAATGGGTCTGCCCTGGGTGTAGCCTTTGTGGTGCTGCTCTCCGGCAAGATTGGAGGTGTTGCACTCAGCCGTCTGGGTTACTATGGCGATGCTGCCATGTCTGTGGCTGCTATCGTAGGTGCCTTAGCGGTTATGCTGCTCATTCTCTGGGTTGCACAGAAGGTCAAGGGTAATGTCACTCTATTGATAATAGGTGTGATGATAGGCTACCTGGCCAATGCGATTATCGGTGTACTGAAGTTCTTGGCACCCGATGAGGATGTGAAGTCGTTTGTCGTATGGGGACTCGGTTCGTTTTCCCGTGTTTCTGGCGATGAGATGACACTCTTCGTGGTGTTGATGTGTGTCTTGCTTCCCCTGAGTTTCCTGCTCGTCAAGACGATGAACTTAATGCTATTGGGTAATCGCTATGCCGCCAACTTAGGCCTTAATCTCCGTCGTGCCCGTATGATGGTGATAGTAAGTTCCGGAATACTGGTGGCTATTGTCACGGCCTATTGCGGCCCTATTATGTTTATCGGACTGGCCGTTCCCCATCTGGCAAGAGCTATATTCCGCTCTTCCGATCATCGCATTTTGATGCCAGCCACAGTCCTCTGCGGTGCCCTTCTGGCACTGGTCTGTAACTTCATTGCCCGTATGCCGGGCTTCGAGGGTGCCCTGCCCGTCAACTCTGTCACCGCCCTCGTTGGTGCCCCCGTCATCGCCGCCGTCATCTTTGGCCGCCGCAAGCACGAAATGGAATAGCAGGTCACGCTTCCCAGCGTGATTTACTATAAATATTCCCCTCGTCATCGATGAGCAGGATGGTAAGAGTTCCGTTGGGTAAAAGCGGATCGCAGTGCTTGGCGCAATGGCGGATGATTGTGGAGGCAAACGTATTCACTTTGTCGGAGGGAATCATTGCCCATAGTTCGCGGGCCAAAGTGATATTGCAGATGTCAATATCGCAACCGGACTCTTTGAGCAGTTGAGCGATAAAGTCTTTATCCATTGTCGTTTTCCGGCTATGGGTGTCGAGATGACCGGCGGCGAGCTTCACTGCCTTGCCCAACATCACACCGAGGGTGACTTCCTTAAAGTCAAGTTCGTTGGCAATTTTCAGCGTCTCGCCAATATAATTGCCGTACTCCACAAACGCCTGTTGTGGCAGGCGGGGATAGAGTGCCTTCACGAAACGCTCGCTCTTGCCGCCGCTATTAATCACCACCCGTTCAGAGCCGGAAGCCTTCGCTACCATCATGCATTTGCGGATGCTGTCAATAAAAGCCTCCTCCGAGAAAGGCTTGACAATGCCAGATACACCAATAATCGAGATGCCGCCTTCGATGCCTAAGCGTGGATTGAAGGTCTTGTGGGCAATCTCTGCTCCTTGTGGCACGCTTATGGTGACACTAATGTAGTAGGTCACGCTTCCCAGCGTGACATGTCCTTTGGCGTTGTCACGCTGGGAAGCGTGACCTACTACAGCCATAATGTTCTGGCGAATCATCTCACGAGGGGCTTTGTTTATGGCTGGCGAGCCTGGGGGATAGTCAAAGCCTGGGAGCGTGAAGATTCCTACGCCCTCGCCGCCTCGAATCTCAATAACAGGATAGTAGGTAGCGCCATTCCCGCTGACGCGCCTACCCGTAGCCTTTCCCAGCGTGACAGGTGCTTCGGCGGTGTCACGCTGGGAAGCGTGACCTACTACTGATGCCCTTATCTCTATCCCATTCGTCACATCAGGATCGTCGCCAGCCTCCTTGATGCAGTAGGCATAGCCATCACCATAGCCAACGGCCACCATAATGGTTTCACCATTTGGCAGGATGACAGGCACAGTAGTAGGCAACGCTTCCAAGCGTTGCCTACTAAGCATGGCAGCAACCGCCGCAGCCGTCGCACAAGTCCCAGTAGTCAGTCCGCTATGAAGGGGAAAGAACTCTGGCAAAAGCTTCTCCACCGCCCTCCGCAGACCGTAAGGACCGTTCACTATTGACCATTGACCATTGGTCATTGACCATTCTGGCCGCTTCAGCACAATAATCCTCATGCCTCGCTGCTTAGCCTCCTTCACTTTCTCCTGAAATCCTCCTGACAGTCCGCTCTCCTTCATCAGGATAGCATCGTAGTGGGTGATGCTTCCAAGCTTTGCAGCTGCACTAACTGGGGAACTGTAACGCTTGGAAGCGTTACCTACTAAATCACAGAGCTTGAAAGTTTCGCCTACTACTGTGTCCTCATAATAACAAAGCTGTTCATCGGTAGCTCCTTGCTGATGAGCTAACTGGATGCTACTTTCTCTGTTCAGAATGCGATAGACAACCTTTATGCCCAACGCTTCTAAGTATTTCAGTTTGCCTATGCTCTGCACACCCGTTGTCGCCAGCAGCGTATTGATATCGGTGGGTACCTGTGAGTAATCATCAATCCACGTGATGTCTGAATCACGAGGCGGATAAATACGCTCATAACGGATAGCAGGAATGTTCAGCGCCTCAGAAACCTGTGCAATCGTCTGGTGGAGTTGCGAGGCAAAGGGATGGGCAGCATCAACAATGAGACGTATGTCATGCTCACGACAGAACGTCAGCATTAACGCGCCATCCATCGCGCCATCCAGACTGATGCCATGATGCAGGGTGATGTCCTGCTCACCCGTTTTAGTACTATAATAGTAGGCATTGCCAGCCTCTTCCAGCACCTCTACAGCCTTACGCCCCTCCGTCGTTCCTCCGAATACCAGTACCATTACTATTTACGATTTGACGATTTATCACCCTCGCGGAACAGGTGGGTGAAGTGCTTGTCGTATAGGGCGGAGAATCCCTGACGGTTGTCGATGGCCTCGCCCACGACGATCATCGTGGTGAGGGTGAGGTGGTTGTTGTGGACTATCTTTGCGAGGTCTTTGAGCTGGCCGCGATAGATCTTCTGGTCAGGCCAGGTAAGATGGTAACAGGCAGCGACGGGGGTGTCCTCAGGGTATTCCATCAGAAGTTCGCGCTGGACATCATCAACGATGGAGGCAGAAAGGAAGATGCACATAGTGCTCTGGCTACGTGCCAAGAGATGCAGTTTCTCTTTCTCAGGCATGGGCGTGCGGCCCTCGCCACGTGTGAGGATGATGGTCTGGCAACGCTCAGGAATGGTGAACTGGCTTTGTAACTCGGCAGCAGCTGCAAGGAACGACGAGATGCCGGGCGTGATGTGATAGCCCATACGGTTGGCATCGAAGAATGCCATCTGCTCTTGAATGGCTCCGAAGATGCAGGGGTCGCCCGTGTGCAGACGAACGATAAAATGCCCCTTGTTGTAGTGTTCCTTCATCAGCGCACATTGTTCCTCGAGGTTCATATCGGCAGAGGAACGTACAACGGCCCCAGGCTTATGACACTCAGTTAATTCCTTAGGCACCAGCGAACCTGCATAGAGAATCAGGTCGGCACGCTCCAACATCCTGCGACCTCGCACAGACACCAGGTCTGGGTCGCCAGGACCGGCACCGACAAACTCAATGTGGCCCTCGCGCTGATACTTGCGGTCAATGGCTACGGCCACTGTCCAGTTCTTGCCCTTTACTTTGGGGATGATGAGTTTTCCATGATTAGAAGCCAGCAGGGCCGCAGCCTCGCAGACGCTTGGAGTCCCTACGTGCTTTGCCACTGTCTCGCTAGGTGTTGGCACTTCAACTTTAGAAAGTTCCTCGGCAGTAAAGAAACCAACAGTTTCGCCAGCAGCCTGGAGTGCTTGAACTACGGGTTCGTCATGTTTTACGTCGATGGTGCAGTAGCGGTCGATGGCGAGTGGATGATATCCGGCAGCTTCAATGCTTCGATGAATGTCAGCAATAATATCATTAGCAGGTTCGGCCTGATGCGCAAGTCCGATGCCTACAGTAAGTACGCGCGGAACGAAATGCAAAATAGCAGGCAACGCTTCCAAGCGTTGCGAAGTAGTGGGTGAAGCTTCCAGACTTTGCAATGCAGGAGAAACAATGATGCAGAGCTTGTACCTATTCTTATCCACTTCAGTAAGACTTTTTACCAACGTCACGTGCGGGGGTAGCGTGTTTAACAGATACTCAGTACCTTCGTCGCGTATCTCCAACAACAACGCCGTGGGCTGACAATTAACAAAAGCAAAGATGGCCGACTGCATGTTGTAGTAGTTCACGCTTCCCAGCGTGACATGGGGCGAGACGGTGCTGTCACGCTGGGAAGCGTGACCTACTACTTGCCAGCCGAAACGCTTCTCAAAGGTGTCGAGTGCCCAGAGTCCTAAAAGATCGCTCTGGGTGGTGATGACCTCATGGGCACCAATTATCGCAGCGATATCCCGTGTCAGTTGGTTGGCACCTCCGACATGGCCTGAGAGTACGGAAATGACATTCTTGCCAAGACAGTCGACACACACCACGGCAGGGTCCTCGTGCTTGTCTTCAATAAATGGAGCAATGGTACGCACACAGATACCCATTGCTCCAATAAAAACGAAGGCATCGAACCGATCCCAATGCTTACCAATCTCGGCACGAGTGATGGTTTTGACACCAAGTTCACGCTGAAGGATTTGGGCAATATCCTTGCCGGCCTCGCTGATTTGTATAATGGCTATCTGCTGCATTTCAATATAGTTATGGGGTGATTGTCATTTAATTGGATATGGAGTGGAGGTTCCTGATGCAAACCAAGCTCCAGGCAGACTTCATTCCATAGTTCCTGGCTGTCGATGGTGACTTTGGGTGCCACAACGCTGTTGAAGACGATGATGCCATCGTTGGTCAGCACTTTTAGAACCTTCTTGATAATCCCTTTCAATGCACCTCCGTGCCCGCCTATGAAAACGGCATCAGGACGGGGGAGGGCAGAAATGTCTGTTTCGAGGAAGTCACCAATATGGACGTTGATACCAGGCGCACCAAACCTGCGGGCATTCTCTTGGATAATGGCCTCACACTCAGGGCGGATTTCAAAGGCGTGGACTTCAAGGTGGGGGAAGAGCAGACGGGCCTCGATAGAGACGCTGCCTGTACAGAAGCCGATGTCCCAGAATACGTGTCGCTTTGGCAGGTCGAGGGCCTGAAGGGTCAGCAGACGGATGGGCATCTTGGTAATCATCTTTTCGCGGCCATCGAGCAGGGCGAACTCGCTATCAGGAATACCGTAGTGGGTGAAGCTTCCAAGCTTTGCAGCAGTATCAGAGGTGGCATTGCAAAGCTTGGAAGCTTCACCCACTACGCTATGCAGAATCACGCAGTTGGGATGGTCGAAGTCACGCTGGGCGGCTTCTTCGAGGGAGAGTGTTGTGACCTTTTCCTTAGCAGGATTGCCAAGATGCTCGCCCACGTACATTATATAATCGGTATAGCCGTACTCCAGCATCCGTTGGGCAATGGCAGCAGGGGTATGCTCCTTGTCCGTTAGGATACCTATCTTCCCCGCCATTCCGTATTTCTGTTCGCCTTGCAACGCTTGGAAGCGTTGCCTACTATTTTCGATAAGTGCTTTGTCAAACTCTGGCCAGGGGCGACCTGTCAGCGAGACAATGCGCATGTCGTGATATGGCATCACCAGCCGATGAGCCAGCATCTGCAGAGAGTTGAAAGTAGGATAGAGTACGATTTCTGCCTCAGGCATCTTCCGTTTGATGGTATTGGCAAAGCCGAAAAAGAGGGGGTCACCGGAAGCAAAGACGGTTATACATTGAACATTGAATATTGAACATTGCACATGATACTGTTCGAATACCTTATCAAGTGGCGCAGTAATGTCTATCCACTCCGCCCCCTTCGGCAGCAGCGGTGTCACAATCTCATGGTGGCGTTTGCCTCCAGAGAACACCCTTCCGCTCTTGATAATCTCCAACACTTCAGGAGGAAACCACGGCTTTGGATTATCCGTTATGCCAATAACAATAAACTTCACTCCTTCGCCTTTCAATTAAATTGCTACCATTTTTTTGCTTTTGGCCTTCATTTCTTCCAGGTCTTTCATGTTGGCTTCACCAACTACACGCCCAAACATCATCACCTTACGTCTATGTTAGCTTTGTCCTCTAGACGAGGCTGCTCACGCTTGGGAGAGTCAAAGTCAACTTTGCTCTCCGCTTGCTTAAACGCAGCCTTCATGGTTGGATTCTGGTATGTCAGTTTCTTTATGGTCAACTCCTCAGCCTTATTATTGGCTATACGGAGGTTATTCTCCGATCCAAGAAGGTTGGCCTTGATTTTCTGCAAATGGTCTATGCTCTTGTCTATTTCTTCAATAGCTCGCTGAAACTTCTCACTGGCCAGACGGTAATTGTTAGCAAAGCGTTCCTTAAAATCGTTCAACTTGGTCTCGAAGTTAGTCACATCGACCGACTGGCTCTGCGCCAACACTAGTTGACGTTGCAATGCAATGCTCTTCTTCGATGTCTGCACCAATAGGGTGATGAGCGGGATGAAGAACTGCGGACGGATAACGTACATTTTGGGATAACGATGGCTCACGTCCACTATTCCCGTATTGTAAAGCTCGCTGTCGGGTTCAAGCAAGGATACAAGGACGGCAAACTCGCAGTCCTTTTGCCGACGGTCTTCGTCCAACTTTTTTAAAAAGTCCTCATTGCGGTGCTTCGTGGTCGTCTTGTCCATCTCGTTTTTCATCTCGAACATGATGGAGATGTACTCGAAATCACCGTCGAAGTCGCGGAAGATGAAGTCGCCCTTTGAGCCACCTGATGCATCGTTGTCTTTCTCGAAATAAGCGTATGGCATGATGGGACGGATGGTGGTGTTGAAGAGGGTATTGCAATGAGCCTCTAAGGTTTCGCCCACCATTTTTGTCGACATTCGGGTCTTCAAGTCCTTGTAGTAGTCCACCATTTCCTGCTTCTGCCGCAACTGTAGCTCATAGCCCTGGCGGATGTCCTGCTCGCGACGCATGGAGTCGTTTTTTTCGGCATCGAGCAGCCCCTTCCACGATGCTATCTCATTGTCTTTCTGTTGAATCAGCTGAGTAGCCTTGTTCTGCTCTTTCAGCACAGCAACTTGTGTCTGGCTTTGGCTCTGTGCCACCTGCCCCTGTAACCGCAATATCTCCGCTTGCTTTGCCGCCAGCACCCTGTCAAACTCCGCTTGCTTTGACAAAGTGACGCCCTTTACCTGTTCTTCTAAACGTGCTATCTCGACATTCCGTCTTTCTAATTCCTGCTCTTTCTCGTTGAGCTGTCGTTGAAATACTTGCTCGGCTTGTAGCCTATCGGTCTGTCGTTGCAGTTGCTGTTGTCGCTCCAGTTCCTCAGCCCGTCGCTGCACTTCAGCCAAGAATTCTTTATTACGAACTTGGCTCACCACAGACGCATAACTGGCTTCATCAACAGAAAACACCTTACCACAATTGGGACATTTTATCTCATTCATTTTCTTGTTTTTTCGTCAAAGATTAGCTTGCAAAAAGAATTACTTTGCAGTTACCCACTAACTCAAAATGAGGTGTTTATTTTAGCTTTTTCTTATTGTGCAGATGAGGATGCAAAGGTACGAAGTTTTTCTGAAAGGAGAAAAAAAGGGTGTGTCTTTTTGTATGCTTACCTTTTATTCTGCCTATTTGCTTGTTCAGAAGTGCTTTGTCTTCTCAGGCTATAGGTCGCGGCCAGGCTTAAGCTGGGCGGCGTCGTCGAAGGTCAGGATGGCATTGCAGAGCGTGGCTGCAAGATTGCTGCCGCCCTTGCGGCCCTCAATGATGATTTTGGGGATGTCGCGGAAAGGCTTCACCATGTGCTTCGACTCGCGGACATGAACGAAACCGACGGGGGCAGCGATGATGCCGGTAGGACGGGCCTTGCCACGGCGGATGAGATCACAGAGTTCCATGAGGGCAGTGGGGGCGTTGCCGAAGACGAAGAGGGCGTCAGGATGCTCCTCGACAGCAAGACGGATGCCGGCTTGGGTACGGGTGATGTTGGTTACAGACCCCACCCCGCCCTTCGGGCACCCCTCCCCTTGAGGGGCGGGGAGTGGCTGCGCCGTCAGTTCTGCCACGCGGGGGTCGCTGAGATAGCACTTCGCCTCGATGCCGAGACGCTGGAGTGCTCCCTTGCGGATGCCACTTGTCACCATCGTCACATCCGTCACTATAGTCTTCAGCGAGCCGTCCTTTACTTTTTCATATAACGTCTCAACGGCATGGTCGTCAGTATAAAGTATGCGTTCCATATCGAAATCGGCCGTGGTATGAATGGCATGCAGCAAGGCCCACTTATGCCCTAATGGAATATCCTTATTCCGCAACTCATTTTCAATTGTACGGAAAGATTCCATCATAATCTGCTGGCCAGGCTTTGCGTCCTCTAAAGGGGGGTCGCGATAGTACCCGCGAGGCGTGATGATTTTGGCTCCATCTTTGTCACGCTTGGAAGCGTGACCTACTATATATGATTGCGAATTGCCAATAAGGATAACGGTAAACATATCAATGTCCTCAGGATCGAAGGCACCAAGGGTTGTCACCTTCACCTTTTGTTCCTCCCGGCCTGCCTGACGCACATACCCCACGGGCGTATCCGCAGAACGTACCTTTAGGAAGAGTTCCTGTAGCCGATAGAGCTGCCAGTAGCGGCCATGAGACTTGGGGTTATAGATGGCTGTAACGAAGTCCCCCACGGCGGCAGCCTTGATGCGCCGCTCAATGACCTCCCAGGGGGTCATCAGGTCGCTGAGGGAGATGATACACATATCATGGCCGATGGGGGCGCCGAGGAGGGAGGCCGCCTTCTGGAAAGCAGAGATGCCAGGGAGGGTGACTATTTCAACGTTTTCTGCTTGGAGATTGTGACGCTGGGAAGCGTCACCTACTATGGCGGCTTTCATCTCGTAGATGAGCGGGGCCATGCCGTATATGCCGGCATCGCCAGAGGAGATGACCACGACGGTCTTATCCTGCTCGGCCAATTGGAATGCCAGTTCTGCACGTTCGCGTTCTTTCTTCATGCCAGTATCAACGCACTCACATCCGGGCTTCACAAACGGTTCGATGAACTGGAAGTAATACTTATATCCCACGATGGCATCTGCCTCCCGTACCGCATCCAGTACGGCGGGCGTGATGTCTTCCTTGCTGCCAGGACCAATGCCTGCTATAATAATCTTTCCCATATCTATATAACTAATCTAGCGTTACGCCATTGTCACGCTGGGAAGCGTGACCTACTACTTGCGTGCTGCAAAGTTAATAAAAACCTTTGATTTAAAGAAAAAAGGAGGCATAATCTCACGACAAACCTCCATTTTAACAAACTTATATAATAATACACGTCTTTTTTATTTACGATTTACGGATTTTCGATTTACGGATTTTCGATTTACGGATTTTCGATTTACTGTTTGAATTTCAATTTTAGACCAAGCACCAGCATGCGGCCAGGAGAGTAGAGGGCATATTTGCGGGTAGAAGAGTCGATGCGACGATCCACTTTGTCGAAGAGGTTGTCGATGCCGATGCTTGGCTCCACAAAGGCCCATTTCGTGCAATCGAAGGTGTGGGTTGTGTGGAGGTTCCAGACACCATAGCCAGGTGCATCTTCGTAAGTGCCTGTATAATAGGTCTTGGACTGCAGGCGCCCATTCAGATTGATGTTCATGCCATAACGACCCCATGTGTGGTGGTAGTTGGCGGCGATGGTGGCGGCGTGGCGGATGCTGCGCTCGAGGGGTTGCCAGTCTACAGATCCGACGGCGGAACCGTCGGACACACTCTTGGCGCGGGCGTAGGTATAGGCATAATTGGCAGAGAGGTTGAAGCCCTGGAAAATATTAGCAGAGACATTGAGCTGAACGCCTTTCACATCGCCCTTGTCGCTGTTCTGATAGAGGGCATACTGCTCGAGTTTCGAAGCCTGGTCGTCTGTCATTTCAGTGAACTCTTTTCTGAGCATCACCAACGAGACCTCGTCAACAGGTACGTTTTGTTTCACCACCATGTCATTGATACGGTTCACATAACCTGTCAAACTCGCGGCAATCTGGTCATTACGATATTCTACATTCACTGAGAAATAATTGCTCTTCTCGGGTTTCAGATTCTGATTACCGAAGCTGATTTGAGGCTTGCCACGATTCACGGCGAAATAATGGTAATAGAGTTCGTCGAGACCTGGTGCGCGGAAACCGGCGGAGTAAGTAGCACGGAGATTCACAGAGCCGATGCTGTACATGAGGCTTGCCTTGGGCGTAAAGTGGTTCGAGAAAGTTTCGTGATGAGTGAGGCGGGCACCGATGGTGGCCGTAGCAAATCCACGGCCCACTCTGAGCTTCTGCTCGTGCTGGGCGTATGCGGCAAGGGTATAGACATCCTGCTGTATGTTGCCCGAGGTGGCCGTGAGATAGTCTTTGCGCCAGTCGGCACCGAAGATGGTGGTGGCAGTAGTGGGTGACGCTTCCAAGCGTTGCCCACTACTGCCGATGATGGCCTTTAGCGAGCCTTCCATGGTGCGCTGTTTCTTCGACTGGACATAGTCGCCGATGGCGTTGGTCTTAGTTTCAACGTCGTATTCTTTGCCATAGCGGAAACGATCTACCGTGAAGTCGGCCTGCAAAGAGTTCTTGGCATTAAACTTGTAGATACCGCCGACATTCCAGCGAAGGCCTTTGTAGCGCATCTCGTAATCAGTACCCCCGACGGGGGAACCGTCGGGCACAGTGTTGGGGCGGTCGGTGATTTTATATGAATAGTCTAAACCCACATTCAGCGCCAGATGCTGATGGGGGGTGTAGGTGAATTTCTGTCCGAGGATGTTCGAGCGATAGCCCGTAAATAGGGGTGCTATCGTCTGTTGGGTTTCTGTATCAGAGCCCTTGATGTATTCAAGGTCTGTAGTCTGATAGCTGTCGGCACGGTCGTGGGTAAACGAGGTGTAAGAGCCGAAGCCGTTATTGTAGATGTCGAGGCTGACAGCCTCGGTCAATACGCCATATCCGCTGACGTGGCTGTCGGAGGTAAGGCCGTAGTAGGGCACGCTTCCTAGCGTGCCAGAGTCGTTGTTGGCACGCTGGGAAGCGTGCCCTACTACAGTGGGTTGGTCGGTGATGATATTGATGACACCGGCGATGGCATCGCTGCCATAGAGCGACGAAGCTGCTCCATCGAGCACCTCAATACGCTTCACGCGGGCCATGTTAATACGGTTCAGGTCGACATTATTGGAAATGTCGCCTGAGAGTTTCTGACCGTTAATCAAGATGAGGATATACTTATTACCCAGTCCGTTGAGACGAAGCTGTGAACCCATGCTGTTGGGTGCCATAGACACCTGTGGCATCATGCGCGTCAATGCCTGGTCGAAGGTGCTGATGCCCTGCTCCTTTATTTCCTGTGCTGACAGTACGTGCACGGGTGTTGCCGTGCTCTTCAGTCGCTGATGGTGACCGGAGCCAGTCACCACGACGGGATTGAGATTATAGGAGTGGGCGACAGTGTCGCGACGCTCCATTTTATGGATTTGTGGGAAAGCGGCACTCCCCGAAAGGAGTGCCACCGATAACACGATGAGTTTTCTATACATAGAAAGAGATTATTCCTCTGGATACATTGAGTGGTAGGCATCCTCCAGGAACTCAGCATTCTTGGTGTGGTTGATCCATACATTCAGAACACCAGAGAACTCCAGCAGACCCTGCGGGTGTTTGCCTGAGAGGGGAACGGTTGCATCATAGCCCTTGTGGCTGAAGAACTCAAACCAGCTGTTGTCCTCCGACTCCTCTTCCTCTGGATCCCAATACTCATCACCTTCGCCAGCCATATCGTTATGGGCATGGTCACCAGCGATAGACATCAGGGCATGGAGATAGACCTTACCACTGTCGATACCCTTTGCCTGCATACGAGCCAGCACATCCTGCTTGTAGTTGTCGGGCATATCGACGGTACCCACGAAATAGTTGGGGCTGTACTTCTGCTGCAGTTCTTCCTCCAGCTGGCTGTAGCGGACGTTAGCCTTGAAGGTGTCGTAGGTGTCGGGGTTGCCGTGACCCATGAAGGCCACAACACCCTGCTGTGCCTCAGCGGCGTAGAGTGCGTTCAGCTGCTTGGCCACCTCGGGAATGTCAACCTCAGGATTGTTCAGCAGAGGCATACCCAGGAAGATGGCCTCATCCTCTTCCAGCTTTTTCAGGTACTCGTCGTCCAGGTGGGCGCTAGCAATGTAACCGTTGTTCATGAACTTCTTCACGCTGGCAACCACGGCGGCAAACTCCTCACCGGGGATTACCTGCAGCGATTG
>JAEEGL011668365.1_pt1 | contig 14278 bp, 14 predicted proteins | sample 9134231 | NCBI WGS metagenome assembly JAEEGL01 (sample SAMN16246548, study PRJNA631951) | gut metagenome | biome: gut microbiome; feature: rumen; material: fiber-attached | host: Bos | place: Iran: Karaj | collected 2018-10 | reverse complement strand
GTGAAAGATTGTCTGAAGAAAGGGAAAGAACTCGGATTCAGAGTACTTCAATTCAATGCCGTTGTAGAGAGTAATATTCATGCAAGACATCTCTACGAAAGACTTGGCTTCATACAACTTGGTACAATACCGGGCGGCTTTCGAATGAAGGATGGACATTATGAAAATATCTGTCCTTACTATCACGAACTATAAGAAGAGATCGGTAACCGAATCCATAGAAGACTCCGGCTTACAACAGAAATCAGGGTCTTTTTCGTTTTCCGGATTACCCTTGAAAACAATTTTAAATTGCATTAGCTTGTTCTCAGGACGTCCGAATCTATTTTGAGAGGAGGTTTTTTCAGTGAATAAAGATCAGCTGCATGAATACATTTTTAACAGTACCGGAAACGAAAGCAACATCTGTCAGATATACGCAATCAAAGACGGCGAACCAGTCTATGATGACTGCTGGCATGGGTTTAAGACCGAAGATGCAATGAATGTCAATTCCGTGACCAAGGGTGTGATGGCATTGCTCGCAGGAATTGCGTTGGACAAAGGATGTATTAAGAGTGTTGATCAGAAAGTAATGGACTTCTTTCCGGATTATTCTGTAAAGCGCGGGGAGAAAACAATCTATGAGGTAACGATCAGACATCTGCTTACAATGACGGCCCCGTACAAAGGGAAATCAGAGCCTTGGAAAAAGGTTTGTACCTCTGAAGACTGGACGCTTACGACGCTTGATTATCTTGGAGGCCGTAAAGGGATCACAGGAGAGTTCCGATATGCGACCCTTGGTATTCAGATTCTGGCAGGAATCATTGAGAGAGCATCCGGAGAGAAATGTATTGATTTTGCAAACAGGAATCTGTTTGAACCACTGGAACTTCCCAAACGTATAATGCATGGAGATAGTTCCAAAGAAGATCAGTTTGATTTCTTCATGAATAAGAATCCGAGAAAGTATGAGTGGTACTGTGATCCTAAAGGTACTGTGACTGCCGGTTGGGGATTATGTATGTCGGCAAGAGATATGGCTGTAATCGGTGAACTTGTGCTGGAAGGCGGACAGTATAAAGGAAAACGGATCATCTCCGAAGAATATATCAAAAACATGACGAAACCATATCTTAAGCTTGGTGAAAGATTCGGATACATGAACTATGGATATCTTTGGTATAAACCTTTTGACGACAAAAAGGTTTATGCGGCGATCGGAGACAGCGGCAATATCATTTATGTTAATAAAGAACTGAACGTATCCGTAGGAATGACAGGCACATTCAAGCCAAGAATATTTGACAGAGTTGATTTCATAGAACAATACGTATTGGGTGTGATAGAAAAGTGATTTCCATTATCCTGGAAGTTCGCTGCATAGTTCTTAGGGCTTCGTAATCAGACATCATCAGAGCGAAAGAACAAAAAGGGGAACACTTTGGAGAAATCCGAGGTGTTTTTTTCGTCAGTAAGAGTTATCATAACAAATGGGTTAGTTATAATTAACTTCATCGTGATCGACTGGAGGATAGGGGTATGAACTATATTGGTATGCCAGCGGGAATGTGGGTTCTGTTTCGGAAATCGTTCCGGGACAATCTGGTATCTGTCCTGCATTTCACGGATCAGGAGGCAGATCAGATCGCTGTGTCAGCCAAACAGAAATATAAAGAGATCATAAACAGGCTGCCGGAATTTGAGAAAGATGACTGGTTCAGGATGAATATTGTGAACTGTGCAGTGTTTTCTTCGTTTCTGCTGAGTATGAAAACAAAACCCGATATTGAGCAGCTGAAAGAGTATTACGAAAAAGCGATGATGATCAAACCGATGAAGTGGTTCTGCCGTCTGGGAGGGAAACAGAAATACAGTGATAAAGATGTCCGGAAAATGAAGGCGGCGGCAGAACGAAACGCCGCTGATCGGAATCCTTATTCCTGGAATATGGAGTTTCTGCCTTATGCGGATGGAAGCGGTTATGAAGCCCGCTTTTCAAAGTGTGGTATCTGCACGCTGATGAAGGAACTGGGACTGTATGAACAGGTTCCGGCGATGTGTCATCTGGACTATGCCATGAGCGAAGCAAGCGGCGTCACTGATTTCGTACGAAAGTATACTCTGGCATCCGGTGGTCCTTATTGTGACTGCGGATATAAGAAGAAAAGAGGATAAATGATGATTCAAACGATCATGAAAATTGACGGGATGATGTGCGGAATGTGCGAGGCACATATCTGCGATACAATCCGAAAGGCTATACCGAACGCAAAGAAAGTTACCGCTTCAAAAAATAAAAAGGAAGCTTCCTTTCTGACGGAAGAGGCAGTCGATATTGATCGGCTGAAGGCAGCGATCAATGCCACAGGTTATACCTGTCTGAGTGCTGCGTCAGCCCCTTATGAGAAGAAAGGATTATTCGGCTGGAGGTAAGGAATCTGTGATGAAATACCACATTGCGAAAAATACCGTTCAGGAGACTTTAATCATTCCGTTGTTTGGACGGCTGGTGTGTTCCGAGCATTTTCCCGAGTTGTTCTCTGATCCGGAAGCTAAACGCATATGCGACTGTCTCGATTATGATTTTGCGGAAAAACGCCGAAAGATGGAATCTCCGGCAGGGCTTTTTGGTGCACTGGAAGTTGCCCAGAGACAGTACGATCTGTGCTGCGAAGTGGAAGAATATCTGAAGGATCATCCCAGAGCTGCTGTTGTTAATCTTGGCTGCGGCCTGGATGATACGTTTCGTAAATGTGATAACGGACTCTGTCGTGGTTATAACATCGATCTGCCGGATGTAATCCGGGTGCGGAACGAACTGCTGCCTGCAGGAGAACGTGAACAGAATCTGGAATACGATCTGAATGATCTGACCTGGATGGAAGAGATTGATGCGAAAAACGGCGCCGTTTTCTTTGCGGCAGGTGTGTTCTATTACTTTAAGACGGATGATGTGAAGAAGCTTTTCTCCGCTATGGCTGAACATTTTCCTGAAGGGGTCGTTGTATTTGACTCCTGCAATGAGCGGGGAGCGAAGCTGATGCGGAAGACCTGGCTGAAAGAAGCCGGCATCACGGATGTAGGGGCCTACTTCTCACTGGAAAATGAAAAGGAGATACTTGGCTGGAGCGATCGTTTTTCCACCGTCACTGCTAGAAGTTATATGCGAGGCTATCGGGATATTTACCATAATGTCGGAATGTTCCACAAATTGATGATCCTTTTCTGCGACAGTGTGGTGAAGATGAAGATCATAAAAATAACGTTCAAAGAATGATGTAAAAAAACCGCTCAATTCTTCCGTACAGAAAGACATTGAAATCAATGAATTGCATCTATAGCAGAGCCTTCATCAGGGCTCTGTTTCATAATGGTTCCGTTACATTGTTAATTGGTTCCACGACATGCAAACACTTCGCTACAATTAGAGTAATGAATCCGGAAAGAAACAAACCCTCAGAAGGACTGTTCGCATTTGTCGTAATCGCGGCGATTGTTTTATTTTCACTGCTGGGAATTCATAAGAGTGCCAGTATCGCCGGTCTTTCCAGACAGATGGTCCTTCCGCAAACCTACACGGAAGCAACCTCATCCCTGAAGGAAGGGGAATGGCATTCCGTTTCTCCCAAAGGAGCAGTGGATTCCACGGGGGATCAATGGCATGGTCTGGTTCGAAAAGGAACGGAAAATAAGGTTATCGTCTATTTCTATGGCGGCGGGCTTTCAATTAATGAAACAACAGCGGCCATGGGAGATGATATGTATATTCACCATTCCAAAGATTCCGGAACAGAAACAACCGGAATCGCAAGCAGTGATGAACGCAATCCTTTTCATGACTGGACAATACTGGCAATCCCATATAGTACAGCAGATCTCCATATCGGTACTGCGGACTTTTCATATACCGACAGTCAGGGGGAACAGCAGATCCTGCATCATAATGGGTACAACAATGTACGGCTGTTTTTGAATGAAGCGGTTCAATATGCCGGCAATCCGGATACCGTTCTGGTTGCGGGATGGTCAGCAGGGGGCTTTGGAGCAGCGTTTCTTGCGGATCAGATATTTGCCGGGTATTTCCCGGGTGTTCCTCAAAAAGCAGTACTGGTAGACAGTGCGCTGCTGCTGTATGACAGGTGGAATGAACTGGCCGGCGAAGTATGGGGTGCGCCTAAGGAAATCACAGACTGCTGGAGCAGTGAGAATCCGGTATTGGATTCTCTGGAGAATTGTTCGGCTCATTGGCCGGACGCAAAGATTCTTTATACAGGATCGTATCGTGACGGTGGGCTGATTCAGTATCAGAACTATCTTCTGAACGGTATATTCCTTTCGGATGAAGCACTGGGGGATGTATTTGAGAAGGATCTTCAGAATATGATTGATCGGCTGCTCAAACTGCCGAATTCGGGAGTATATATCTGGGCAGACTGGATTGGAACCAGCTCGCTTACCCCGCATACCATTCTCTGGACACAGTTTTACAGTAAAGGATATAACGGAGAATCCTGTGCCCGCTGGCTGATGAGCGCAATGAACGGCGATATTCATAACCATGGACTGGAGCTCTTTACGCAGGGGATACCGGTACTGACCGATTCGCCATCAGCAGAGGAATAAGACGAAGATCAAACACAGTTTTTGGACAGTGAATATGATATGATTCGATTAAGATGAGGTGTTAAGACGATGCTTACAAATGAAGAAAAATATGAAGAAGCCCTGAAACTCATTGCTCAGGATACAAAGGAATCTTTGGAAAAAGGTCTTGCGATTCTCAAGGAACTTCCCGAGGGTTTTAAAGACAGCAAAAATATTATTTCTGAGGTTGCTGTTAAAATTGAGGCCAATAAAAATCAGAAAGTGACGAATAATGTGATTCGTTATGGCGGAATCCTGCTTGTAATATGTGCCATCGCTTTTTTATTCTTCGTCTATTTCCCGAACCAGCAGATCAAAAACGGGGATAGGTTTATGCAGCAGGGAGACTTCGCGCATGCGGTTCAGGCGTATAAAATGGCCGGTCATAAAGCAGACGCGAAGCTTCAGGACGCAAAGTATCAGTATGGACTGTCTTTGATGGTAGACGGTGATTTTGATAAGGCCGCAGAACTCTTTACACAAGTTGGCGATTACAAGGATGCCAAGGACATGCTTGAGGTATGCAGTCTGCAGAAAGAAATCCGTGAGAAGCTGTCAAAGGTAGAAAGAGCATTGCTGGATGGAAAACTGGATGAAGCAATCAATCTCATTAAAACCGAGGAAGTACTGAAAACCAGTGATGAAGCATATGAGATGGTTTATAAGAAGGCAGTGGAACTGTTTGAATCAAAAGAATACAAAGATGCGTATAAGCTGTTTATGAGCATTCCGGAATATGCGGATTCCAAAAACTATATTACAAAGCTGTTATCGTTGTTTTAAATCCTGAAAAAAGCATAACGGGAACGAGAACCGGGCCAGTAAGCAGGAAGGTAATTTGATTATTGTAATCATTGAAAAGCGGAACACAGTAACAAGCCTGAGAAACAGACTTCCCAAATAAGGATTAACAAAAGAATGCCGAGCATCCTGATCCAGGACATTCGGCATTTTTCAATTTCGCAATGAATCCTGTAATACTATTCGATTACTTCGCAGTCCCATCCAAATACACGGGCAATCTGAATGATCTTAGCCTTCTGTTTTCCGACAATGATCATCTGATGGTGAGAAGGAAGCTCTTCCATCACTTTTTCTCCGTTGCGGTAATGCAGCAGAGTGGCGTTCAGAGAATCGGTATTCGGAAACTGAACGAATTTTTCAATCTCTCCGGGGATGATGGTGATTTTGTCAAAGGAAGGATTGATCTTAGCCAGGACCATGTCACCAACCGGAAGTTCACAGTCAACCATCGTTGATTTCTCATTGACGATCGCGAGTACTTTTGGCATGACTTTCCACTTACAGCCACAGAAGACACGCGGGGCAAATCCGGCATAACCGCAATGGACACCGAGTGCGTGGTTTTCCGGATCTTCCACATCCGGGAACTTGTCGATTCGTTCATGGAAGATCGCTGCCTGTCCGACCAGGAACGGATAGATATTGGTCATCTGGATCGGTGCTTCCATGGAACGATAAAGGATATAGGTGGACAGCAGGGTGAGCGTATCTCCCTCACAGCACCAGATGATGCCGTATTTCTCAAACAGTCTGCTCCAGATCGTACATGGTGTCGTCTTGGAATACATGGATTCGTTCAGACAGTTGGCACCGATTCCATCCACCCCGCCAAGTACATCGATCTTTTCACAGATCGCAAGATAAAGCTGACCGATCAGCGTCTTCTGCTCATCTGTTACGCAGGGATCGCACGGCAGATCCCAGGAGTTAAATTCTTCCAGTGCTTTGGCAGGATCAATCTCATCCGCACGCTGATTAACTGCTTTCCAGCTGCTGTAAATCATTTTGATGCCAAACAGACGTTCCATTGTCTCTGTACATTCTTTTTCCCACCAGTAGAAACGCTTGAAGATATATGCCTGCATTCCTTCTCCGGGATCATCCTGAAACATCAGGAACTTCGCACCATTGAGATGATTCTTTACGGCAAGTGCCCGGAAAATAACTTTTCCGAGTTCCACACTGTAAGGGGAGAACACATTCAGACCGGCACTGCGCATATAGCTGATCAGTTCCCAGTCCCACATATCCACGGTACCAAATCGGGAGGTGATTACCAGAATCGGTTTGTTGTATGAATGATAAACCTCTTTGTAGTGATATCCTGCACCAATCATCTGCGGGAACAGGATTGCATCACATTCCGGAATCGGATCACCGACGATAACGGTATCGAGGAATACCGCAGTATCGCCATACAGTTCATTCAGTTTTGCAAGCTGTTCTTCGTATTCTCCCCGTTCACGTTCATTCGCTTCTTTGAATTGAAGCGGAACTACAGTTGCTTTCAGTGTTTTTACTTTTTCCATTTGTTCTCTCCAGTATTATTACTGCAGTTCTCTGCACAGCGGTGTCATGATGCTGACATATCGGTTATAGCGTTCCTGCAGCTGATCATATATCGCACGTTTCGATGGATCGGGTTCATAACGGGTTTTCACACGAATATGTTCGGACGCACATTGTTCAAGATTATCAATCAGTCCGATGCCTTTTGCACCAAGCAGACAGGCACCCCAGAGGGCAGGGTCTGGCCGTTCCAGCGTTTCAATTGGAATTCCCAGAACATCCGCAAAGATCTGCGAGGATACTGCAGAATCTGCACCTCCGCCGATCATCCGGATGCTGCTTCGGTTCTGATACTGCGGATACTGAGCGTTTATCCGCTCAACTGCGGTTTTCAGTGAACATGCAAAGCTTTCAACGATTGCCCGATAGAAATGAGCGGGTGTATGAGCCCAGGTATGCCCCATAAATACACCGCGCAGATCACCATTGAACGGCATCACGGTTCCGCCAAGCATTCCCACCGCAAACAGTCCTTCACAACCGGGTGGAATGTGCTCCATATCCTGATCCATGCGTGCATACGCCTGTGCGAGTGTTTCATTTTCCTTTTGGTAAAACCTGGAAATGAACCATTCCTGTGTAATGCCGGATCCCGGCATGTAATAATGGGCCGCATAGCTTCCGCGGGTGCTTCCATTCAGCATGTCATAGCCCCGTACCTCCGTATCCGGAATGTATTCTTCGGTCATACAGCTGACGGCACCGAAGGAAGCTGCCTCAAACAGCATATCGCCCTGTTTCAGATTCGCGGCACCGACACATCCGGCGATCTTGTCTCCGGCTCCGCATACCAGCGGAATGCCTTCCGGAAGTCCGGTTCGCTCAGCCGGGCCTTTTGAAAGCCGGCCGGCGATATCCGTGGACTGCCGGACGATCGGCAGCCGTGAAGGATCCATTTCGAGTTCCTCACAGAGCTTTTGTGAGAAACAACGGTTCTTCACATCTGCCAGTCCTGTCCAGGTGATCAGAGAACCATCAATCACGGCATCTTCAATCGGAAGATCACCGAGCTTTCCAATCACATAGCCGCTGATCATCACATACTTGGCAATCCGTTCTGCTTCCTCAGGAAATTCACTGCGGAACCAGGCATATTTCGAAGAAAACAGCGGACTGTTGGTGCCGGAAATCAGATAGAAATCATCGGAGAACTGTTCGTTTTGTGCTTCAGCATACGGCACATAGCGAGTGTCCAGCGAACAGGACCATCCCGTGACATCATTCCAGTTGCGGTCAACTCCCATGAATCCGGCCATCTGACCGGTGAATCCTATGACTGCGATCTGCTGTGACTGTTCCTTCAGCTGTTCAGCAGCTTTTTTCATACAGCGCTCTACTGCTTCCATCAGATCTTCGCCATGCTGGATAAACTGACCCGGTCCGGGCTGTTCACTCTTCACGGCTTCTTTCGTGACTACGAGTTCATTCCCGGAAAGGTCAAATACTCCCGCTTTGATGAAACTGGTGCCAAGATCTATTGCCATTAACAGTTTCTGATTCATGCGTCCTCCATTTCTGTCTCATCAAACCGGAATACATGTTTCAGGCCTTTTGCGGCAGCCGCGTTCTGATAAGCCTGTTCATATTCTTCCAGCGTGTAGGCATCTGACATGATCAGATCCAGCGGAATACGTCCATCGTTTACGAGTTTTGAACATTTGCGGTATTCCGAAATGCTCTGTCTGGTACATCCCTGGATCGTAAGCTGACGGTAATGAATAAGGTTGGTATTGATCGGAACGATCTTTTTGGTTTCCGGAAGACCGCCAAAGAACAGCAGCTTTCCGTTCATGTTCATATATTCCAGCGAAGCGGCCTGGGCATCCGGTGCCGGTGCGGCGATGATGCAGATGTCCACACCGGAATTCCCGTATCCGGTAATTCCCTCCATGACATCTCCAACGATCGGAAGCACTTCCGGAAACAGTTCCTTTGCTTTGTCGATCCGTTCTTTACTGAGATCGTTAACAAAGATCTTTCCGGCTCCGAGAATCCGTGCCGTCATAATATGCATGATGCCAATCGGTCCAAGACCGATAATAAGTACATCATCACCGGGACGGATGCCAAGAAGCGTCTGTCCGTTATATACGCAGGAAAGGGGTTCGATCAGTGCAGCCGCTTCATAGGAGATATCATTCCCGAGTTTGGAAATATTGCCCTGCAGGATCACTTCCTGAGGGACTCGAACATATTCCGCGAATCCGCCGTCCATCGTGACGCCAAACGCCTGCATATCAGAGCAGAGATGGGTGTTGCCGGAAACGCAGGCATCGCAGTGTCCGCATCCGATGTTCGGGGCAACGGATACACGTTCTCCCACGGAAAAGTTTTTTACTGCGGATCCGACTTTGGCGATATCGCCGGCAAATTCATGACCCGGGATCAGAGGAGCGTCCTTTGATGCATGTGCAGCACCGTTTTTCCACATACGGATATCGGTACCGCAGATCGAGGCGGCGCGGACTTTTATAAGCAGTTCATGTTCGTTGATTTCAGGTACCGGAACATCTCTCAGTTCCAGGCGGCCTGCTTCAAACAGCTGTATTGCTTTCATCTTGATTCCTCCGGAAGCCCGTTCTTCAGATAAACCGGCCGATGTTCCAGAAGCGACCGAAGACTTTCATTAACCAGAATGAGTGCCATCTTTCCGTCAGTACCTGTAACAGGCGGCTCCGTGTCGTTCCGAATACAGTCAATGAAGGCCTGATCTTCTGCTTTATACGCATCGAGAAACAGTGTTCTCCAGGAATCCATGGAATCGACATGGATTACACGGTCGGAAGTAACTGCTTCAGCGTTATTGGCCTGCTGAGATCCAACCTTGATGATTCCGGTTGTACCGAGGATCTCTGCTCTGGAATCATATCCGTAGCGGACATACTGCGCTCCTGTTATCACACCGAGAATTCCGTTTTCAAATTCCAGCAGTACGGAACAGGTATCATAGTAGTCCGGATATTCTTCTGCTTTTTCCTGACTGCGGAAATTACCTCCGATCGCATGAATCATCTTTACTTCGCTTTTTGCATACCAGCGGACGGTGTCAAAATCATGACTGTTGACCTCTCCGAGCGGACCATAGTTTTTATGCACATCGTACATCCATTCTTTCGGTTCACTGGGTCCATAGGTATTGGATTTGATCAGTGTGGCTTTACCGACTGTGCCTTCTTCCAGCAGCTGTTTTCCGCGCCTGAAGCTTTTGTCAAAGCGGCGCATAAAGCCAAGCTGCAGTTTTACGTTATGGTTACGGCATGCCTCTGTCATTTCGTCGCATTCGGTTTCATCTGAAGCCATGGGTTTTTCACAGAATACATGTTTACCGGCTTCCGCTGCGGCGATCACGATGTCCCGATGGAACTGGGTTGGGGTGACAACGATGACTGCGTCGATGGAAGGATCTTTCATCACATCGTGCCAGTCGCTGAAGACTGCTGAAACACCGGTTTCAACTGATGCGGCAGAGAGATTTTCTTCAGACGGATCGCAGAGTGCGGCAAGCACAGCACCAGAGACCCCGCCCATATAGCTGCGGGCATGAATCATGCCTGCACGACCACAGCCGATCAGGCAGACCCGGACTTTATCCTTCATTATTTCTCACCTGACCTTACTGATATCCGTCGGCTTTCATTTCTTCAATGATCTTGATTCCGCTGGAAGTTCCGAGACGTGTTGCTCCTGCTTCGACCATTTCTTTCGCTGCTTCCCAGGTACGGATTCCTCCGGCTGCCTTGACCTGAACATCTGCTCCCGCATACTGCTTCATCAGACGTACATGTTCCGGCTTTGCTCCGGCGGTTCCAAATCCTGTACTTGTCTTAACGAAATCCGGTTTTACACGGGAAGCGATTTTCGCCGCTTCAATGATCTCTTCTTCCGTAAGATAGCAGGTCTCAAAAATAACCTTCGCACAGATTCCTGCTTTCCTTGCGACTGCCACCAAAGCACGCATCTCTTCTTCGATATAGGCATAGTCATGTTCTTTCAGTTTTCCGACATTGAGAACATAATCAAATTCCTGTGCCCCGTCTTTTACGGCATTTTCAGCTTCCGCTGTTTTGGTTGCGATCGTTGTCTGTCCGAGCGGAAATCCGACTGCGGCACCGGTCAGTACCTGTGAGCCTTCCAGCATCTTCCGGCACATCGCTACCGGATAGGTATTGATGGCGACCGATTTGAATCCATATTGGATTGCTTCATCGCAGAGTTTCTGAAAATCCGCTGTTGTTGCGTCAGCGTGCAGATTGGTATGATCTACCATCTGCGCGATCTGCTGTAATGAATAGTCCATAATTGTTCCTCCTGCAGTTACCTGCCTGTATTCCATTTTTTATAAATAGATTTTATTTTATGGGATTTTCAATTGTCAACATATACTTTCATTTACTTTCATTTTGCCGGCTGTTACAATGTGTTTATGGAAACCAAACTGTTTACCGAAGAACGTCAGGATGAAATCATAAATCTGCTCAAAGAGCGTAAAAGTGTCACCGTTCAGAATCTGAGTGATTATTTTGGTGTCAGCGGCGCAACGATCCGGACGGATCTTTCCGTGCTGGAGAAAAAAGGGTGCCTGCGGAGGACGCATGGCGGTGCGGTTCTTCCAAAATCAGTGGAAACCTATCTGCAGGAACTTGGTATTCATGAGCGCAGCCACTTTCAGGAAAAGAAGGCAATTGCAGAGGCGGCCCTAAAATATGTCTCTTCCCATGAAACGATTCTGATCGATAACGGGACAACGATATCTGCTTTCTGCACCGCATTGGCAGGGTCATCTCTGAGCGGACTTACGGTATATTCAAATGATCTGTATGGAATGCAGATACTTGAATCCAAGGAAAACTGTGAACTGCACCTGATCGGCGGCTGTATCCGAAGCGGGTTTCATTATACCTATGGTCAGCAGGTACTGGATGAGCTTGGGAGTTACCACTTCAAGAAACTGTTTCTGGCGACTTCTGCGGTGACCGCCGATGGGCTGACGACGGTAAACAGCGATCTGGCAGCGGTTAAACGGGCAATGATCAACGCTTCCGAAGAAGTGATCCTGCTGGCGGATTCCTCAAAATTCGGGCAGGTCGGTTTCCAGAAATTTGCAGATCTGTCGCAGGTTGATCTGCTGATTACCGATTCCGGGATCCGCAAAAAAGATCAGAAAGCGCTTCTGAAAAAGATCTCCAGAGTTATAACCGTTTGAGTTTACCTATTTCGAAAAACAGGCCGCGGAAAAAACTGCGGCTTTTCGATAAAATAGATAGCTATTATAAAAAAGATTATTTATATCGCCAAGAATATAAAATTTACGGTATCTTAATTATATGAACACGAAAAAAAAGTTAAGCAAAGATGAAAAGATAATGATGATGATCTACGGTACTTCGATGCGTACCTCTACACTTACAATGACTATTGTAGCGGTCCTTGAAGTATGCATGCTTTTATATACTTTGGCAAATCCGACTTTATTTGGGCCATATATCAACAAATATCGGATCTTTTATATCGCACTGCTGTCAATGGCGCTGATTTTTATCGGCCTGACGATCTATGCAAAAAAAGATATGCGCCGGCGTTTTAAGATATTCGATATAGTCAATCCGGTCTGGGTGCTCTTCTTTTTCGCATGGTCTCTTGGAATTACGATTTCCGATGCAATGAAATACAACGTCATTGATCCTACGGTATTCATGACGTTTTCACTGGTCGTACCGCTGAGTTTTTATCTGTCCGCGCTGGTTTATATACTGATTGTTCTGATCGCAGATGGAATCATGCTTTATTTCACTGCCATCATTTCCGGTTCTGTCGGACCAATGATCAATCTGTTTATTTTCTTTGTGTTCCAGCTGGTAGTAGGTGTCAGCTTTATGATTCTGAAGAAGCAGCTGGCAGAACGAATCGTTAATGAAGAAGAAAATGCAGATATCGATGTCATGACCGGTCTTGCCAACCGGCGTGTGTACGAAGAAGAAATTCAGAAGATCAAAGAGGAAGGCGCAATGCCGGAAGATCTGACGTATGTGGCAATTGATCTGAACGGACTGAAAAATATCAATGATACCTATGGCCATGTTGCAGGTGACAAACTCATCATTGGAGCCGCAAGATGTATTGAACAGTGCTTCGGTGAGAAAGGGAAGATCTTCCGCATCGGCGGAGATGAATTTGTTATATTGACGAATGCGGAACAAGCGGCAGTCGATCAGAAGCTGCTTGATCTGAAGAAGGCAATGGAAAAATGGTCTCAGGAGAATGATCTGACACTGACGACCGCAAGCGGATTTGCATGTCATAAGAACTTCCCGGATCTGGATATTGTGGGGCTGGCAAAAGAAGCAGACAAGAAGATGTATGAGGCGAAGTCCCATTTCTATAACATGAACGGAAACGATCGGCGCAAATACATGCGCTTTGAGTGATCTGCGGATTCGTTTACGAGAGGGATTCCTTTGAAAAATGTACTGAATATCACATCCCGCGCTGAATTCCGTGACTGGCTAATGAAACACAGCGCTGCCGAGAAGGAGTGCTGGGTATCCGTCAAGCGGGGCAGACCGACGGATGAAATGTGCCTCTGGTATCTGGACGCAGTGGAAGAGGCACTTTGTTTTGGATGGATTGACAGTATTATGAAGGTGATTGACGGGGTGGTAATGCAGCGGTTTACACCCCGGAAAAAACGGAGTTTGTGGACCGAGTTGAATAAAGAACGGGTAAGAAGACTGGAGAAACTTGGGCTTATGACCGATGATGGAAGAAATGTACTTCCTCCAATGGGTCCAAGAAGCTTCAAAGTGGATCCGGAGATTGAAGAAGCACTGAAGAAGGCACGGGTCTGGAAAAAGTTCCGCAGTTTTCCGCCGCTATATCAGAGAGTACGGGCATATAATATTTCCTATTATAAAAATTCTTCCAGAAAGCAGTATGAAGATGCGCTGGGGCATCTGATCGAAGAAACAAAAAAAGGAAATCTGTACGGAAGCTGGGATGACTACGGCAGACTAAGTGATTACTGATACAAATGAGTTTATTCTATGAATCTTATTATTCATGATTTAAGTGAAACCGAATGGGAATCGTTTCGGCAGGGCTATGATGGCTGGGATGTAATTTCGGATACCGGTGCAAGCCGTCCCTGCGTCGGATGCTTTTCCTGTTGGAATAAAACGCCGGGAACGTGTGTGATCAAAGACGGCTATGAAGATATGGGAAAACGGATCCATCAGGCAGAAGCGGTCACAGTCATCAGCAGATATACCTATGGCGGGTT
>JAEEGL017357850.1_pt1 | contig 14279 bp, 13 predicted proteins | sample 9134231 | NCBI WGS metagenome assembly JAEEGL01 (sample SAMN16246548, study PRJNA631951) | gut metagenome | biome: gut microbiome; feature: rumen; material: fiber-attached | host: Bos | place: Iran: Karaj | collected 2018-10 | reverse complement strand
TATGATTTTTTCACCAAATGAAATTCAAGAAACTGTAAATATGTTTATGCTACAGAAGCTGGATATCCGCGGTATTACAATGGGTATTTCGCTTTTGGATTGTGCTGATTCTGATAGCAAACGTGCCTGCGAAAAAATTTACGATAAAATTATGAAAAAGTCCGGCAACCTTGTAAAAACCGGTCAAGATATTGAAAAAGAGTTCGGAGTTCCAATTATCAACAAACGCATTTCTGTTACTCCGATTGCTCTTGTAGCCGGCGCAAGTGAAGCAAAAAATTACGTTCCATATATAAAAACTCTCGATTGCTGTGCGCACGAACTTGGTGTAAACTTTATCGGCGGTTTTTCGGCTCTTGTTCAAAAAGGAATTACTCCAGCAGACCGCATTTTAATTGATTCTATTCCAGAAGCGCTTGCTTCAACTGATTTTGTTTGTTCAAGCGTAAATGTTGGAAGTACAAAATCCGGAATAAATATGGACGCCGTTAAATTAATGGGTGAAACTATTGTAAAAACGGCCGAAGTTTCAAAAACCTGCGAAGTAAACGGTTGTGCAAAACTTGTTGTATTCTGTAATGCTCCAGAAGATAATCCGTTTATGGCTGGTGCTTTCCACGGACCTGGAGAAGCTGATTGTGTAATCAATGTTGGTGTTAGTGGTCCTGGAGTTATTCTTGCTGCTGCCCGCGAATATAAAGGTCAGCCAATCAATGTGCTTGCAGACGGAATCAAAAAAATGGCTTTTAAAATTACCCGAATGGGCCAGCTTGTTGGTAGCGAAGCTGCAAAGCGACTTGGCGTAGATTTTGGTATCTTGGATTTAAGTCTTGCGCCAACTCCTGCTGTAGGAGATTCAGTTGCCCGCATTCTCGAAGAAATTGGTCTTGAAGGTTGTGGTGCTCCAGGAACAACAGCAGCCCTTGCTATGCTAACTGATATGGTAAAAAAAGGCGGTGTTATGGCCAGCACAAACGTTGGTGGTCTTAGCGGCGCATTTATTCCAGTTTCAGAAGATGAAGGTATGATTGAAGCGGCTAAAAATGGTTCAATTTGCCTCGAAAAACTTGAAGCAATGACAACTGTTTGTTCAGTTGGTCTTGATATGATTGCAATTCCAGGCGATACACCAGCAACTACAATTTCTGGTATTTTAGCTGATGAATTTGCAATTGGTATGGTAAACAATAAAACAACAGCCTGCCGCTTAATTCCGGCTCCTGGCAAAAAAGCTGGCGAATGGGTTGAATTTGGCGGACTTCTTGGAGGCTGCCCTGTAATGCCGGTTAGCAAGTTCGGTTGTGCAGAGTTTATTAACCGCGGCGGTCGCATTCCAGCTCCAATTCATTCGTTCCGTAATTAGTAAATTTCCCTTTTTATTGGGAAAATATGAACTATATGAAATTGATTCCTGTAGAGACGCCACAAGATTTTCTTGTGGCGCAACAATTTATAGCGTCTTATGAAGAAACTTGTGTTTCACTTGCGTCTCTCGTTCGCCGAAAGTCTGAAAATCTTTTATTTATCAAAAACGAAAATCAAATTGCAGGAATTCTAAATCTTGATTCAACAATTTATCATTGCATTCCAAATATAAATCTTATAGATTCATCTGCTTTTTTGGAAAATCTTTTAGGCTTTTTGAAAAAGCCTGTTCGTTGTATAAGCGGGGAAACGGCGGCAACAAATTTTTTAATTTCAGTTTTTAAGCAGAAAAATTTTGCCGCTTGTAAAGAACGCAAAGACCAAACTGCAAACTACCCTGCGCAAATTTATCCGTATCGTATGATGCGATGGGCGGACAAATGTTCTTCGGTTTTGCCTTGCGCATCATCGCAGCCTATTATGCAACTATCCGGCGGTGAAGAAATAATTCGTTGTACCGAACACGATCTGGAAATTCTTCATTCATTGCAAAAAGATTATATGAAAGACGAAGTTGCTGTGCCTGGCCGCACAGTTACACATACCGAAGTAGACATCACTCTTAGACTGATTCTTAAAAATCAGCTTTGCCTTGCTTTTACCGTAGACGGCGAAATAGTTGCAAAAGCTAATACAAATGCAATCGGAATAAAATGCGTACAAATTGGCGGAGTTTATACACACCCACTTTATCGCAGAAACGGTTACGCTGGCGCTCTTGTGCAAACGTTGTGTAATCGCGCCCGCAAAGCCGGAAAAATGCCAGTTCTCTTTGTAAAAGAAAAAAATACGCCCGCATTCAACCTTTACCAAAAACTTGGCTTTGAAGAATGCGGGCGCTACACAATAGCCTATTATTAAGCTATTCCAGATTTAATCTGAATTTAAGAATAAAATAAGTTACAAGGCTATAAATAATAATCATAATAGTATTAAAAATACCAATAAAATAACAGCTTTCTATAAACATATAAATATCATTTTCGATTACTGTAGAATTAAAAAACAGCTCACTTACAAATGTAAAGAATTTTGAGTTTATAGATATGATTAGAATTACAGCAACAAATTTCACAAGATTTCTGTGTCTTTTTGCAAGATGTGCGATAGCGTTAATCATATAAATAAAAACAATAAGTAAAAGCGAAGTTGTTACGAATATAAACAATGCCAGTAAAATCGGTTTTAAAGCGGATTCAGAAAAAGTCTGCGAAAGGTCTTTTGAATCTTTCATAAACAGTAAAGAGAATGTAATAATATTTGTTGGAATGTAAGCGATAATCCAAACAATTGATACTAAAATTCTTCCTAAAAGATGTTCGCCAATTGTAACGGGAAGCGAAAGATTCAAATAAGCTTCATCTTCGAGCATTGTACATTTAAAACGCTTAGTCAAAATTGAAACTGAAGCAACGCCAACTCCAATAAAAGTTACAACATAAAAGAATGCAAAAATTCCAGAAAGTTGGTGGCCTGTTGCGCTGGAAACTGTGAAGTTAGCAAAAAATCCTTTTTCGCTTGCATCGCTAGAAAGAAAAAGGCTTGCAATAAATGCCAATGCAATAACAGTAATGTAAATTGGCCCGAGAATTCTTGCTGTGTGCAACATTTCATATTTAAAAATTTTTGCAATTTTTGGCAAAGGATTTCTACTTGATTTTTTATTTTCCATAATCATCTCCTCTTTTAGCATTTAAATTCTTCGCGGAAAAGCAAATCAATAGACATCTTTTTTTCTTCGCGAATAGTGTCAGAATCACCTTGCAAAATCAGTTTTCCCTCTTTTAAGAAAAGAACATAATTCAAAACTGATTCAATGTCACTTATAAGATGAGTTGAAATAATTACAGTTGAATTTTCGCTGTAATTTGAAATGATTGTATTCAAAATATAATCGCGGGCAGCTGGATCGACACCACCAATTGGTTCATCGAGCATATAAAGTGAAGCTTCGCGGCTCATAGTCAAAATCAGCTGCACTTTTTCTTTTGTTCCTTTAGATAAGCACTTTAATCTTTCGTATTCGCCGATTTTCAGATTTTTAAGCATTTCAAAGGCTTTATCTGCGTTGAAATTAGAATAAAAATCTTTCATCATCATAACTAAATCGCGAACAACCATCCAATCATTCAAATAAACACGGTCTGGCTGATAAGCCGCAAGTTCTTTTGATTGTGGGCCAGGTTTGAATCCGCAAACTTCAATTTCACCAGAAGTTGGTTTAAGAAGTCCGGCTGCAAGTTTTAGCAAAGTAGTTTTTCCGCTTCCGTTTGGGCCTAAAAGACCAACAACTGCACCTTTTGGAACTGTAAGATTAATTTCGCTAAGCGCAGTTTTTTTCAAATATTTTTTTGTAAGATTTTTGCATTCTAAAACAGCTTCCATCTTATTCTCCTATTTTTCGCAAATTATTTTAACAACTTCTTCTTTTTCTAAGCCGAGCGCTTTCATTTTTTCAAGGAATGCTTCAATTTCTGTTTCTGCAAGTTCTTTTTTCATACTCTTTATCATTTCCTTATTATCTGTGATAAAACGTCCTGAAGTTCGTTCAGTACGAACAAGGCCCATTCTTTCCAATTCGGAAAGAGCCTTTTGCATGGTGTTAGGATTCACCTGAGCTTTAACCGCTAAATCCCTAACTGAATCAAGTCTGCTGCCTTCCGTAAGTTCGCCGGAAATAATTTGCATCTTAAAGTAATCAATCAGTTGAAGATAAATCGGTTTATCGTTTGTAAACTGATTTTCCATTTAATCTCCTGTGTACTATTGTATTAAGTACATAATACAATCAAAAATAATGGATTGTCAATATTTTTTTTGAAAATTTTGAATTTAGGAGATATAATAGAACAAAACAGGAAATTAAAAAATACCTATGGAAGAGAAAAAAACTTATTCACGAGCCTCAATGAATTTAATTCGATTCTTTTGCATAATTGGAATCGTTGTGGAAGTTCTTTGTGTAATTCGGCTTTTTTTAAGAAGCGAATTTACCTTAGGATTTTATGAAATCAAAACTGCTGCGGACTTTTTTACTTCTGATTTTTGCCTTTTTGTAATTGATTCGTTTAGCTTTTTGATTTTTGTAATTCTGCTTTTTGTGCCCAAGAACTTTGTGCTTTTTGCGCTTGTCGCGTTTATTTATTCCTTTAAAATCATTGCTGTTGAAACTGTTTCGGAAAATCCGATTGGCCTTTTGCTTTATATGCTTGGCGTTTCCTGCTTGATTTATAAAGGCGCATACAGAAAATTTATGGGCTTTAAGATATTTTTTACGATTTTTTTCTATTTGGGCTTGGTTAGCTTTAGTTTTAGATTTGGACTTTTGTGTTTAATCAATTCATTGATAATCACGCTGGGCTACGGGCTTACTTTTTTGGCAACGCTGTTTTTTGTTGTGAATTTTTTGAAGATTATTTATGTAAAACGAACGGCAAGAATTTGGAATCTTTCGCAATATCCTGAACTTACCGAGCGCGATAAAGAATGGCTCAAACAGATTCTTGATGAAAAACGCTACGAAGAAATTGCAAAAGAGTCTGGAATTACTGTTGGAACTCTTAAAAATCGAATGCACCAGATTTACAGCATTGTTGGAATTGAAGACCGCATAAGTCTTTTGGCAACTTACGGCGGCTATGAAGTTACTTTTTAGTTGCAGAGCTCTTTTATTGTTTCCTGGTAATGTGAATCAAAAGTGGCGCGGATTAAAGGCCGCGCCATTATTATTTTGTCGGCACCAAAATAAAGCGCTGTCTGAATATCCTGATGAGTTCTAATGCCGCCGTCTACCCAAATTTCCTGGCAATATTTTTTGAGTTCTGCGGCGTTATCGGCAAGAAATAGTGCTGTGCTTCCGATTCTGGTTTCTACGCGGCCACCGTGATTTGAAATGTACACTACTTCTGGGCGAACCTGGCGAACTAAGTCTATATCTTCTTGAGTAAAAACGCCTTTTATTACAAAAGGCAATTTTGTGTGTTCGCGGAATTCCTGAAGCTGCGCGGCGGTTTTTCGCTCAAGGTTTACAAGATTTCGCATTGTTACAATATTGTAAGAATCTATGTCGATTCCAATGTGAGACGCATATGGTCTAACCCATTCGACACGCTCAAAAAGCCGCTCTTGCGGATACGGCTTTAAGAAAAACGCGGCGGAAATTTTTGGGGTTTCTAAAATTGTGTTAGAGCCGCTGGATTTTTTTGAAAGCTCGGCCGCCGCTTCGTTTATTTTTTTGAGCGCTTCAACGCCAAACTTTAATTTTTCGTCTGGACAACCGTCGCCAACGCAAAGGCCGAGTCCCGCCTGCGCCGCATTCATTAGGTACGGAAAATAAAAGTCACGCTCAAATTCATAGCCGATGTTTTCAACGGCTCCAGTAACTGGACCGCAGCGGAGCTGCTCGTAGCGAACGGGGTTTTTGCGGATTTCTTCGGCTTTTCCAAGTGCGCTTGCCTTTTGAAAAAGTTCGCGCCAGCCTTCATAATTTAACTGAAAATTTTTTCCTTCAAAAACGCCGCCAAGTCCAGGCAACATATCCGGGCAACCGTATCCGTCGCAAATTGCGCAACGATGACATTTTAATTCGCCGCGAGCCGGCTCATTTTTTACATAACTAAAATTTGCACACATATTTTTAATCGCCAAAACAAATTCCTAATTCTCGGGCAGTTTTTAGCACAGGATCATTTTCTGAAATTTCCTTTACTTTGCCTGCAACAACAGAAAGCGGAGTTGCAACAATTGCTCCATTTTTTACGGCAACAAGATTTCCAAACTTTTTTTCCGCCAAAAAATCTGCGGCGGCGCTTCCAAGTTTTGTTGCAAGAATCATATCATAAGGAACAGGATCGCTTCCTCTTTGAACATAGCCCAAAACCGAAGTTCTGGTTTCTATTCCAGTTTCAGCTTCAATTTCCTTTGCAACGCGAAATCCCATTGATTGCGACATTGATTCGCGGGCTTTTTTGAATTCTTTTTTGCCAAGTTTTGCTTCATTTACATCAAGCGCGCCTTCTGAGCAGGCAATTATGAAATAATTTTGTCCGGCAGCTTTTTTGGCTTTCAGATATTTTGCAATTTTCTTTATATCATAAGGAATTTCAGGAAGTAAAATTACATCTGCGCGGCCAGCTAAACCTGCGTAAAGTCCAAGCCAGCCAACTTTGTGACCCATAATTTCAACAACCATTGCGCGGCTATGACTTTTTGCGGTAGTTCTGATTGCTTCGATTCCATGTGTTGCAACTTCAATTGCTGTATGAAAACCAAATGTTTCGTCGGTACCAAAAATATCATTATCTATTGTTTTTGGCATTCCAATTACATTAAAGCCGGCTTCTGCCAAAAGTGAAGCGGTTGTATTTGTTCCGTTTCCGCCAAGACAAACCAACGCATCTATTTTATTTTTTTTGATAGTTTCTTTGATTCCGTCTATTGGTAAAAGTCCGGTTTTTGGATCCGGCACAGGATTTTTAAATGGTTTTACTCTCGAAGTTCCAAGAATTGTTCCGCCTTGTGAAATCAGCGGTTCCAAATCTATTGTATCCATTTTAAATGTATCATTATCTATTAGCCCGCGGTAACCGTTGCGAATGCCAATAAATTTCATTCCATAATTATTTCTTCCAGAAATACACAACGCCCGAATTGCAGCATTCAAGCCTGGCGCATCTCCGCCGGAAGTCAAAATTCCAACTGTTTTAATTGTAGAAGCCTTCATACCTTTAATTATAACCTTTTTTTTGCTGAACTAACAACTAAAAAATGAAAGGTTTTTATTGCCAATTCAATTGGAATTCTCGTCTAAAAATCCCTAAAAACTTTTTGCGAAGTTCCGATAATAGCACTATGAGAACATCTAATAAGTCTAGTATCATAACGGGAGCCGTTTTGCTTGTGCTGGCGGCGCTTTTTTCTATCAGTTTGATTCTGCTGCCTTTGGATTACGGCGTTGCCGGGCCAGGACATAACAATTTTTTCTATATATTTGGTGATATGCTGTACTCTGTGTACGGTTTTTGCAGCATTTTGATTCCGGTTTTCCTTATTATAGCCGGACTTTCGTGCTTTGCCGCAAAATGGACGGCGCGAAAAACTATGCGGCTCATAACGGCGTTGGTTCCGTTTTTCACCTGCGTTATTACAGAAACGATTGTCCGCTCAATTGTAAAAGTTGATCATTCTCCATTTGCAATTGCAAAAATTTTGATTGCAGTTTTAACGGGCGCTATGCTTGTTGTAATTGAATATTTGGGAACTGGGCTTCTTGCAGACCGCATTAATAAGCGTGTTTTAAAGAGTTATCCAAGAAATCAAGATGAAACTGATGAATCTGAAAATCAGTTTAAAGAAGATTTGCCGATTACTTCCGAAAATGAATCAGAAACCGAAGAATCAATTCCGGAATTCAAAAAACTTTCTAAAATCAAAGTTCCAAAAAAATCATTTTTGGATAAATTCAAAAAAAGCAAAGATTTTGAAGATGATTCTATTTCTGTTTCTGAAATGGAAGCAACTTCTGATTCAAACACGCCAACTGTTTTTGATGAAGCGCTTGATGAATTGGAGCAAAATCCGGCTCAGTCGCAGGCTTTGGATTCTGCAGAGTCAAATAATCAAAATGATTCTGAAAAATCAAATGGCCGCGAAACTAATAATTCTATGCTCACGCAGGAAGAATTTGCCGCACTTACAAATCCTCAAGATGAACTTGAATGGCCAGATCTTCCGCCGCAGCCTGAAACTCTTCCGCCAGAATACGATGCTGATTTTGATGAAGACGACCCGGCGCTCGCTTTTCCGCCAAAAGATGAAGAAGAGCCGCTAAACGAAGCTCAAGAGTCGCAGGCTGATTCTGAAGATGAAACTGTTGAAGATATAGTTTACGAAGACGCTCCGGATTTTAGCGAAAATGCAAATGAAAGTGCCCAAGAAAATTCTGAAAAAAATGCGCAGCAAAATCAAAACATTGCTGAAGCCCACGAAGCACTAAGCGAGCACGATGATCCTTATGCAGCAGCGCGCTATATTGATTCTGTAGTTGAAAATCCGCTTTATCCGCACAAAATTGTAATTCGCGACGAAGATGAAGTTGTAGAAGAAAAAAAAACTCCAGCAACTCCAACTAATGTAATTGAAAATCCAAAATATCCAACAAAAATTCAGATTCACGAAGAAAAGGCGGTTTTTGAAACAAAAGACGCGCCTGACAGCGACGAAGATTATATTGAAGACGAAACGCTTCCGTTCCCGGATTTTGATATTGAAAAGCCTGCAATAAATCAAAAGCAGGAAGAAAAACATTCGGTTGAATCGTTTTTTGAAGACGGCTACAACGAAGAAATTTCCGAAAAAAATCTAAATGATTATTTTGGTTCGGTTGAAGTTGAAGAATCTGATATTGAAAAAAATGACGAAGTTTATGGTGAAAGTCAAAATGTTTTGAAAATGCCAGCTTATGATTCTGATTTTGAAAATGCAGATTTGAATGAATCGCAGATTTTTAATCAGATTGAGCAGCAGGAACACGCAAACTTTTCTACCGCAGCTTCAGATGTTTTTTCAGATATGGAAGCTGATATTAGAAAAACAATGCCGGCAAAAAAATCTGCTGAAAGCGCAGAACATTCTGCATTTAGCCGCAAAACAGAAGCCACAAATCTTACAAAAGATGAACTTTCTGATTTTTTTAATGCTCAGCAGGAAGAAAATACTCCAAAAACAAAGGAAATTGCCGCAAATCCGCCGCGAACAAATCGTGCTGCAAAAAAAGGCCCTTATGTAATTCCTTCTGATTTGCTTACAGCCTATAAAGATGATCAGTATTGGATTATTGATGATGCAACAAAGCAGGCTTCGCTGAATCTTAAGCAAACGCTTGCCGAGTTTAATATTGAAGCTGATATTATCGGAATCAAAAAAGGCCCGGTTGTTACAATGTTCGAGATTTTGCCGGCTCCTGGCGTAAAACTCAGTAAAATTGTTGCTCTCCAGGACAATATTGCGCTTAGCCTTGCGGCACAGTCGGTTCGTATTGTTGCTCCAATTCCTGGAAAACAGGCCGTTGGTATTGAAGTTCCAAATAAACACCGTTCGGTTGTAGGTTTCCGCGAAATTATCGAAATGGATTTACCTGAATGGAAGAAAATGTCTGTTCCAGTTGTTCTTGGAAAAGATATTTTGGGAAAAGCTCAGCTGATTGACCTTGTAAAAACTCCGCATATGCTGATTGCCGGAGCAACTGGTTCTGGAAAATCGGTTTGTGTAAACTCTTTGATTCTTTCTATTTTGTACAAGCGTTCGTTTGAAGATGTAAAGATGATTCTTGTAGACCCTAAAGTTGTTGAATTGAAACTTTACAATAATATTCCTCATCTTTTGGTTCCGGTAATTACAGAGCCAAAAAAGGCAATTCAGGCTTTGCAATGGTGTTTGTGCGAAATGGAACGCCGCTACGCTTTGCTCGACAGTATGGGCGTTCGTGATATTTCAAATTACAACGCAAAAATCAAAGAGCAGAAGATTTGTACGCAAAAACTGCCTTATATCGTTGTAATTATTGATGAATTTGCAGACCTTATGGCCACAAGCGGAAAAGAACTTGAAACAATTGTTGCGCGCCTTACTGCTATGAGCCGTGCCGTTGGTATTCATCTTGTGCTTGCAACGCAGCGTCCTTCTGTAAACGTAATTACTGGTCTCATCAAGGCAAATATTCCAACACGAATTGCGTTTATGGTTGCCAGCCGCACAGACTCAAATATCATTATTGATACAGTTGGTGCTGAAAAACTTCTTGGACGCGGTGATATGCTTTACGCTTCTGCAGTTGATCCGGCTCCAATTCGTATTCAGGGAACTTTTGTTAGTGACCAGGAAGTTGAAAATGTAGTTACCGCTGTAAAAGATTACGGCGAACCAGATTACATAGACGAAGAAATCTTTGTTGAAGACGATGATGAAGAAACTGCACGCGACTTGTTTGGTGAGCCAATGAGCGACGATGATCCGCTATACGACCAAGCCCTTGAAATTGTAGTTCAGAGCGGAAAAGCCAGCGCAAGTTATATTCAGCGCCGCTTAAAAATCGGTTATAACCGTGCAGCTCGCCTTGTAGAAGAAATGGAAGAGCGCGGAATTGTTGGCCCTGCAAACGGAAGTAAGCCACGCGAGCTTATTCACATTCCATAATGCGGAGTTGAAAAATGGCTCTTACAATTTTATGTTTTATTGCCGGCGCAGCATTTATGGCCGCCGGCACATATTTTCTGACTTCTGGATTTGTAAAAAAATTAAACGAAGCAACTGCCGAAAAATCTCCTGAAAACTTAAAGCGCAACTTGCTGCGTGCAAAATTAACTGGTTATGTTGCGCTTGGTTTGGGAGCGTTAACTCTTGTTTGGGGATTTTTGCTTTTATTGTTTCCGCAAATACAAGCTGTGCTGGCTCTGATTTATATGTTCTTGCTGCTTGGCGCAGTTACAATTCTTATGATTTTGATGAAATAATCCAAAATTTTGTGCATTTCACCCATTAAAAAGCGCATTTCACCTTTTTGATAATTGTTTTGAAAAAAGTCTTTTTCTATATTTTTAGGGAACATAAAACGACTAGGGAATGAAAAAGGTCGAAAACTCAAAATTAAGAAGGAGATTTTTTTATGAAAACTAAAAAATCAACAAAATTCATTGTAATGCTTTTTGCATTGTTGGCTGTAATTATTACAGGTTGTTCAAATGGAAATTCGTCAGATAGCGAAGAAAAAAAAAGTCGTACTATTGATTCTGCTTTTAAAGATTGTACAAATTCAGTAGATACTCTTGAGTTGGAAGATGGAAATTGGACAATAAAAGTGATTACTGGTGTAGAGGGCATGGAAATTGATACTACTATAGAATTGATAGCAAATAGTGGTGAATACAATTTTACATCTGGGCTTGTAATAACACGTTTTGATTTAACACTTATGATGGATAAAGAAAGTCTTGAAACTTTTAACAGTCTAAGTAATGAAGCCAAAAAAGACGTTTTTAAAGATCCAGAGTCCGGTTGGTCTGACGAAGATATCGATATATCATTCGAAGGAAATACTCTTATTGGAACAAAGAGTATGAATGATAATGATCTTGTTGAAATGAAGGAAGGTTTTAGTTTGAAAGAGCTTGGTAAAGTTGCAAGTATCAGAACTAATGTTGATAATTCTAAATATGTAGCTATTTACGATATAGAAGACGATGGTATCGTTTATATTACAAAAGAAATTGTATCACTTCCAGTTGAAGTTAAATAAATCAAAAAATAAGAAAAATGGAATTAAAAAAGAACGAATTGCACGGATTTTTGTTGTAAAAAACGCTGCAGTTCGTTCTTTTCATCAATTTACAAATCAAGAAACATAAAAAGATAAAATTGACGCACTGCAAATCCTCTTGTACAATAATCTGACAATGATAAAAATTACAATTCTTGAGCCAGCTCCAGATGAAGACGATGAAATTATAGTAAAATGCCGGTTTTTAGACAGCGAGATGTCTCTGCTTTTGAATCAGCTGAAAAACGGAAGTTCAAAAATGAATTTCTATAAGCAAAATAAAATTGTTTTGGTTGATAAGGAAGATATTTTGTTTTTTGAATCAGTTGATGATAAAGTTTTTGCTTATACTTTAGATGATGTTTATGAAACAAAATTCAAATTGTATGAACTAGAACAAATTTTGTATCCAAAAAGTTTTTTTCGTGCAAATAAAGCTGTAATTGTTAATCTAAATAAAATAAAAAGTCTTTCGCCAGCTTTTCGTGGGCGTTTAGAAGCAGTTTTAAAAAATGATTATAAAGTAATAATTTCAAGAAGTCAGGTTCCAAAGCTAAAAGAATTATTAGGTTTGTAAAACACGAGTTTTTATGGAATTGAGAGGTTTTTATGAATGAAAAACTTGATGTATTAAAAGCAATGTTTACAAGATTTTCTACTCAATTTTTATTGCTTGATTCTGTTTTGCTTGTATTGACTAAAGGAAAATCTGCTCGACTTTATGCTGCAGAAGTGCTTGTAATTCTTGGAATTTCAGCAATAAGCGCGTTGCTTTATCTTTTGTTTTTATATGATAAAGATGTATCAAAGAAAAAAATGCTTATAATGCAACTTTCCTATTTTGTGATTGTAGATACAATTGTTACAACAGCAGGGTATTTTTTGCATTGGTTTTCTTTTCAAAACATAAAATCTTTTATTATTTTTGAGTGTATTATAATCGGACTTTGTGCAATAACAATTTTATATTCGTACAAAGTTGATTCAAATACAGCAAGAAAAATAAGCGAAAAACTGAAAATCTTAAAATCTGAGCAGGAAAACTGAATTAGCCATTGCAATAGATTTTTAGTTTATAAAATCCAGTTTTCTTAAAATCATCTGCATAGCGGTGCTTCTATCAGTTACAATTCTAGCTTCCGCTGAAATTCCTGGTAAAAGATGTGCAGTTTGCCCTTGCTTTGTTTTTAGATTTGGATTTTCTATTAGCGCTTCTACAATAAAAACGGTTTGGCCACCTGAAATAACGCTTACATCCGGTGGAACTAGGGAAACTTTTGTTTCTATCATTCCATAACGGCTTGGCGCAAGTCCTGGAAATTTTAAGCGTGTTAAAGCGCCTACTTTGACTCTTGCAATATACGAAGGATCGACATAAATATCTGCCAGCAAGGCTTCGCTATTTTGGGGAATTATTCGTAACACTTCTTCACCAGAAAGAATATAATCTCCCGTATTGAGTTTTTTACTTTCACTTATGCGTCCAGAAATTGGCGCATAAATTGTAGAGTTTTTTATGGCTCGTTCTAGTTCGCTAAGTCTGCTTTCTATGGTGTTTTCTTCGGCCTTTAAAGCAGAAAGTTTTTCATTTGTCTGAATACTTTGATTATTAAGCCAGGTTTCGTACGAAAGTTTTGTCTGGCGGTAAATATTTTCAAGATCTTCTATTTTTTGCGGAACTTTTAAGCCTTCTGGCATTTCTTTTTCGCGGTTAAGTTTTATAAGCGAATCTTCCAAAATTGCTTCGTTTTTTGATTTTTCAAGCAAATAAGAATTTGATTTTAAAAAAGCATCTGAATCTAATGAAACGCCGCGAATTTCTCCGGTTTCTATAGTTTGTAAAAGTGTTTGATATATTTTTATATCTTCTTCGTTTCTTTTTTTAGCGACATAATACGAATCCATTTCCTTTTGCAATGCCGAAGTATCAAGAGAAAATAAAAGTTCTCCGGAATTTACAATATCATCATTTTCATAATACTTTGCTTTTAATTCGCCGCTTGTAACGCACTTTATTGATGAAACTGCCTGGCTCGGCCTCAACAAAACAGGAGCTTTTACTACATCATCTATTGGTGCAACCAAAGCCCAAACAATAATAGCCACAATCGCCAGACAAACCGTAACAATGAATCCGTATATCGCGTTTACAGGTTTGAGCATAAAAAATGCAGAAGTTTTTTTCATATCATCAAAAGTTTTCAAATACATATAATTATTACTCTCTTTTAGTCCAAAAAATACTTTATACAGCTTCGTTCCACATTTCGCTGTAAAGCCCGTGTTCATTAAGAAGCTGAATATGATTTCCGTGTTCTACAATTTTTCCGTCTTTCATAACAAAAATTTTGTCGCAACCAGTTACTGTTGTAAGTCTGTGAGCAATCAAAATCACAGAAATTTTATGATTTTTTAGTTGCCGAATGACTTTATGAATTTCCATTTCACTTACTGTATCAAGACTGCTTGTTGCTTCATCAAGAATCATGAGAGTTGGATTTCCAAGAAGTGCACGGGCAAGGGCAAGTCTTTGTTTTTCGCC
>JAEEGL015475767.1_pt1 | contig 14279 bp, 8 predicted proteins | sample 9134231 | NCBI WGS metagenome assembly JAEEGL01 (sample SAMN16246548, study PRJNA631951) | gut metagenome | biome: gut microbiome; feature: rumen; material: fiber-attached | host: Bos | place: Iran: Karaj | collected 2018-10 | reverse complement strand
TGCTTTCTATTGGGATTCCGAAGATATCATCTTTCCCAATCATTTGTTTTAGTATTTACGGGCTCATATTTCCTTTTGTTTTAGTTTAACATTAGTAGATTATTATAGAAAATCTCTCAAAAAACTTGCATTTTTGAAAAATAGTTCCTATCTTTGCATCGTCAAAGGTTTACTTTTGACTACGCCGCTGAGTGCGGGGAGTAAGGCTTTATCGATACTGCTCCAATTAAAAGCCACCTTAAAGGGTGGCTTTTATTTTTCATATTTCTTACGGAACAATCGATTAAATTTTGGGTTTTGAACCTGATATCTACTTATTGATAAGATTTTCTTTCCCTTGAAAATCAGTACTTCTACAGCATCTGGATTAACCTCGAAATAGGTTTTTATGTCTGATGCTAACAAACGGGCATTATAATTTACTGCCATATTCAGTAGCACCCTATTAGTTTGTCCGATAGACTCCAACAGTCTGGTTTCAACTGACGCTTTCCCTGTAATTGTCTTTAAATCGTAGAGTTTATAATTACTCTTTTGCTCAAAGATGAAGTCCGCAGTCCTTATTCCCTTCGGATTGGGCAGGATATAAACACGATATCCATGCTCCACAGCCTTGCGTGCTGCATTCAGCAGATTGTCAAAGTCCTCGCTCTGTTCACCCAATGCGCTGAAGATATTGGTTTCGCCTTCCACTAGTCGGAACCCACCCCAATAGACAATATTTCGCAGCTGTTCAACAAAGGCGGCCCCTTTCACAAAATGCAACTCATTAAGTTCCACAGCCAGCCCCCTCCAAGAATCTTCCGCAGCCATCATTACGGAACCATCCTCTTCGCCCAGCCATTCGTATTCTATTATGTCTATGTTTTCTGCTATTTCCATAATCGAATTGCAAAGTTACTACTTTTCTCGAATCTAGCAAAACCTTTGCGTAATTATTTATGTAGCACCATGCCTGTGCTCGTATCTTCCCTCTTCCACCTTCCTTTTTCCCTCTTCCTTCTTCCCTCTTCCACCTTATTACACAAAAAAGAGCCACCCGATGGTGACTCTTTGGTAGTACTGGTGTCGATTCTTTACTTCTCTACAACTTCCAATAACCTCTCCCAGATTTTCACCATCGCCAGCGTATCCAGACAACAATAGTCCAATAATGCACGTCTTGTCTTTTCTTGCTGTTCAGTTTCCATTTGTGCTATTTGTGGGAAGATGGTCATCGCCTCGCTACCATTATGAACCCCACCTTTCAAGTTGTGGTAATCCAATGCAGGGTCATTGGGGAATAGCGATGGCAGTACTACCTTGATGGAGAATGAACCTCCCATTATTGGCAGATAATAAGCACCCTTTTGGAAAGGAACCATCAAGTCAACAATGTTATCGTGAATATTCATCAGGTGCTCTGCCAAATCAGGGAAGGAGTCAGCCATCTCCTTGATGCGAGTACATTCAAAGGCTTTGTTGTATGCCAATGTACACACATCCATGGGAATGTCTTCGCAGAGTTGTTCTGCCAATGCTCTCCTTGTGTCAGTACCTGAGATTCCCAGATGTTCCTTATGTATCAGTTCACCACCTTCTTTCTCAATAATATGTAGTGAGTATTGAAAGGGAATCTGTTGATAGGGTTTTGTACCATCAAACAATGGTATAGCAGGCTGCATGGTCTCAAAGTCAAGGAAATAGAGAGGATAGCTTAACCCATCCAAGAATTCCTTAATAACATCTTTATCTATATTTGGCAGATTATTCAAAGTGCTGTCCACCTGGATTCTGCGCACAGGGGTAAGTTTTTCATTCTTGACATCATTAAAAGTTACAACCCCTTGACGATAATATTTCAGTTTGTCAGAGAAACGCATGCGATAGAGGTCAAACACGGATGGTGATGGCAAATGGCGAGAGCAGTATTTATAGAAACTGCAGTCGTATGGTTTCTTGCAACCCTCCCAGATGTCCATCGTTGGCTCTTTCTCTAGTTGCAACAGCTTCTTGGCTGCAGCCTGTCCATTTTCAACGCTATCATATTCATTGGCTATCATCTCGCCCATATCATTGATAACAAACAGCTTCTGCAGGTCCAGTTCGCCTTCTCTGACATAGTCAGAATTCAGGCATACCAAGAAAGTGCCTGTGACGTTTACGCCACACTTTTCGAGCACCCATTTCTGATAGGCCACGTCTGGCAGATACTTATCCAACTTGGCTGGATTGCCATTGAATTCCGGGAAGCTGGTACTCTTCACTTCATAGATAGCCCAACCATCCTCTGTCTTATGAAGGATATCCACAGCACAATAGTTTCCATCATAGCTGAATGAAGCTTCACAGATATTCTCCTGACCCGCATCCATCAACTCCTTTGTCTTGGCAATCATCGCTGGCAAATCGAGTCTGTCATCAGCCCTACATATAGTAACATCTACATAGTCGCCAAGGATTCCTCTCGCCAATTCTCCCACTTCTGCTCCATTCTCGAATCTAGCTTCACTACTGGGGTCAATCACTTCCTCCTCTGGCTTATACACACTCATCCATAAGCACTTTGGGCACTGGCAATACTTGGCGTACTTTGATTTTGACAACTGTTTCATATTTATTCCTCCTTCAAATAGTTTTCTATCTTCTCCGATTTTAATGCATTATAAACCACATCGTAGGTAAATGGACAACCATCCACATACTCCTTGGGGAATGCCTTTGCACACTCCATTAATCCGTTGTAGAGTTCACTGACTGCATCCTTCATGCGTACCCATCCATAAATAGGCATCTGGTCCTTGCTGGTAAAACTGTCTGGAGTTACAAACACATCCAGCATATCACCATCTTTCTTCAGTTCAATCTTGGTAGGCTCATCTTTGCAATTAAGTTCAATCACAGTCCGACTATGATCAATAATCCTCTCCAAGCATACACGAATGTACTTCCAATCGTTGCTATATGCTGAAATAAAACCATCAAGAACCGCCAAATTCATACTCATTCTGATGTGTATTTCCTTCCAATCGTCTGCACTCTCATGGATATAATTAAAAGCAAACAAATGAGGTTCCACTCCTGCAGTCCAGGAATTACCTTCCTCAACATTCTTATAAGAGTTATAACACCACTCCAGTCGCTCTTTCATCGTATCTCGGAAATGTGCAGGCGATTTTACCACGAGACGATCTGCATAGAACATCAACTCCTGAATAAGTTCGTAATTAATCATCACATCGAGTGTTGCTATCGCGCTCTTTCCATCTTCACTAATAAGAATCTCCTGCGATTCGTGAATAGGCATCGCCAGCAAATAAGGTACCAGCGATGCATCCACCTGAAGAACTATATGCTCAACATTCCTCTCTGGAGGCATGGTGACGCCTACCAGATGCTCGAAATACTTTTTAAACGAAGTATTAGTCCCTTTATATTTTACCTTCTTATTTTCTTGGAACTCCACCATACAATCGATTGCAAAAGACTCAACTTCCTTCTCCCCTTCACGTCTAGCCATCAGATACCAGCGACGCCAGTACTGTTTCAGGTAATAAGGATGGAGAATGATATCTTCAAAGTCACCGAAGAAATTAAAATACTTCACATCAAGCACCTGTCGTTCGCTGATAGCCTTGAATAATGGCATCAAGAACATAGAGCTTCTATTGGAGCCACCCTCAAAGTTCGCTATCTCCTTCCTGGCAGTAATGTTGCAATCCAAACGAGTCAACATCTGGTCTATCCAGTCGAACTTGGGCATACCCTTGAACCCCAACAAAAGGTTACGCACCTCATTCAGGTTGTTCACCTCTTCTTGGTTCAATTCTCTGTTGAAGATACCATCTATCCCATCAGCATATCGATAGTAGCGCTTCTTATGTCTGTCTTCATGCACGATAGCCTCTTTATGATAGAGTTTATACAACTTCTCGTTCATCTCCTGCATGTCCTGCATAAAGGTGGTTCTCGACTGGATAGGTTTAAAATCCCTTTGCTCCAGTCGTCTATTCACGATTTCCATCAGTTGCTCGCGAGTAAATTCCTTACCAGTGCTGAAACACTCATCGTAAATCAACTCTCGATATCCGTACTCTTTCGTATTCATAGTTCAACGTTTTTATAGTTTCAAGTGCAAAGATACAAAAAATCTGTTCACTCAAAGCGAACAGATAATAAAATCTTCATTTTACATAAAAATTGGCAGAACTCGCTCCCTCACATTGGGCATTGCGATGTCCTGCCTTTCTCTCCTCAGCCTGAGCGAACAGATTGAATTATTTAATCAACTTTTCAGCAAGCATACCTCCACAGATTTCAACTGTTGCCTCATCTGTTTTTAACCTTTCCAGATCTTCTTCTGTATTAATGATTCGCTGGCAGTTGGGACACAGCGCATGGTAAGATGCCTCCAGTTCTTCTGCATCATCATAATCTGTTGTATCCAAGCGAACGTAATCTATCGTTTCTTTACACTGCCTGCCATGAACCTTCTTGTAGTTAAAGCCACAGCATTCACATGTTTCACCATGTTTTTTTCTTAGGTAGTAATCAATGATTTCTTCAGCATCATTCTCAGTCCATTCATCTATATTAGCAAAACCTTTCTCAAACATGAACTCATTTTCATTGATATACGCTTTCCAAAGAAGTTCCAACTTACCTGCAGAGATTTTGTCGAGTAATCTGCCAGAGTGTCCACCTCGCCAGTCAAAGTTGGGAATGGCCTCTTCCAGTTCTTCTGTAGTGATAATCTCTTCGTTGTCTGGATGAATCATTGTACCAAGCTCCAATTTGACATAGTAGACCTCTCTACCTTTTCCGCTCCAATCCTCATCTTTGTAAGGTTTGGAAGAAATGGTGCCGCTCATAACAATGCCAGTGTTACCTTCTCCACATCGCACCATGAAGAAACGATCGCCAATCTTTGCCTTCTTATAGTCATAAATGGCCCAAGTAACCCCAACGTCATTAAAATGACACAATGACGACTCAAAACCGTCCATCTTCCAATCCGAGATGTCAGGATTCCACATCATAATAAATGTATTCATACGCACTTTTTTTAAATTTGACGACACAAAGGTATATATTATTTGTTCAATCAAAGCGAACGAATTATTTTTTTATTCAATATCATGTGCATATTTCCAAATAAAGCCATAAGCAGTTTTTTGCTTACCCTTTAAAACATTAAGTATGTTTTGAGGACTTAGTACATTAAAATCTTGGCAAATCTCGTTCAGGGAGAAATACTCTCTAATTACTTTTCCATTTTTATCCAGTTGTACTATTGCTTTTTTTCTTCTCTCCTCATAGAGTATTTTTTCCAGATTATCATAGATATAGTTAGAAATTTCCTCTCTCAATTCATCAGTAATCTTCCATTTAACAAATGGAATAGCGTCGTCCAACAGAAAATCTGTATCTTCCTCATCATTCGCAGATGGCTTATCGAAATTATAATCATCTATACATCCTTGAAAAGGGTTTATTTTACGATACTTCTCTTTGGCCAAAAACAATTCTTCCTCCGTCAATCGTTTTCCTTTTAATAGCTTATTTATTAAACTATTATATACTTTTAAACGTTCTGGGAGTTTTTCTTCCATTAACTCATTAAATTTGTTATGGATAATATCCCTTGCATCAGTAAAAGAATGGCCACATGGTTCAACATTATACCCATATTCTGGATTACAAGCCCGATGCAACTGAATAAAGTATGTTTCTGCATCATTTAGATTCCAGACAAGTTCATCTATGCTATCACTTTCTATTTCATAAATCACTTCGTATTTAGGTTCTCCATATTTTTGAACAGCTTCCCAAAAACGATTATTCGAAGGACCAGTTATCTTATCAAGATGCTCACGCTTTCTCTTCTCCGGATGGCGTCTTGTTTGTCCAATATAAACCTTTCCATCAGGAAACGTATATTTATATATTATTCCTTTCATAATTAGTTGTCTGCTATGTTATTAGGGGTTTTATAATATTGAAACAGTACACTAGCCAATCTTTCTATAGCTATGTTTTTAGCAGTTTCTTTATTGACGTCTTCGTAAAAAGCACTATTATTTCTATTTGCCTTCGATGTAATGTCTACACGCCAAAGATTATATTTATCGGGTCCCATTTCTTGAATATCAAACTCGTTCAAATGAGATTTAATATACTCAACCCAATCTTCTATTGAATAATCTGCTTTATTCTTCATTCTTTATTTTCTATTATTTGTATTTCATCTTCTGTTAGGCCATATAGTTGATAAACAAGACGGTCAATTTCTGATTCCAAGTCAGAAGTATCACTTCCTGAGTCTTTAAAGAACATTACATTCTTTACCAATTCTGTGATTTTAAGAGATATATCAGTATCTAGCTTGGGTATTGGGAATTCTCTGAGTTTATCAACACCTACGTCAACTCCGACTCCCCTATGTTTTGCATTCTTATAAAACCAATTTTCTGCAAATTTGGAATTTAGTATTCCTGTTAGGCAATATATATATTCTTGCTTGAAGGGAATTAATACATTGAAAGACATTCCTACATAAATATTGTTCATATCAATAGCAAAGAGAGGATGAGCAAACATAGAAGGTGTTATTATTTTGGGACTCTCAAAATAGTCACGTTTTCTTGCTCGATGAATTCCATAGGGTTTCCAACATGAGGTTATATATTTTGACATGTGATTTAGATGCTCTTTGATTCTTTGATAATCAGGACTTGTTTTTATTAAATGGCGAGCCTGCTCATCGGAATAAATTAAGTACTTGTTTAGACTATAATCAATTTTATATCTTGTAATAGCGCCATCACCTAAATAATCACGCACTAAGTCCTTTTCTTGCATTGAGATATTAAGAGAATTTAGCTCATCTCTTGTAAGAACAAAAATACCTTGTCCAACATGATATTGTTCATCTGGTTGGTTTTTGTACATTCTTGAACTGATCTTGTCAGATGCTTCAACAACTCCTTGACTTATCTTGCAATAATCTTTTAACGTCGATGAAACATCCAGTTCAGTCCGATCTTCTACAACCACCTCCAAATCATCTGATATTATAGAATCATTGTGTATATATTTTTGAGTATCGTATTTTTGATAGGTTATATTTTCGGTTGTATCTTTAATCCTGCAATACAAGCATTCTTTAATGGTCTTGCCTTTTTTGTATAATGCTACCATATGATGACCTACAACATTATCAAATAGCTTTAGACTACCTATATCTAAAATAGAAACAAAAGATGCAGTCTCATTGATGTGACGAATCAGTTTCTTTGAGCCAGAACTGTTGATCCAATATCTTGATGTTATATAACAAATATAAGCCTGATTGTGTGTCAATTCGATAGCCTTGTGTAGGAAATAATACCAATAATCCATTTTCCCAGCATGATATTTTTCACCCCACTTTGTATTAGTGATTGTATCAAAGACATTTTTATTATCCCTCTCTTTAATATATGGAGGGTTCGCTATAACAACATCAAATCCTCCCTGGGCAAATACATCATTGAACCAAGTATGCCAAAGGAAGAACTGGTCATTGCCATCAAGAGAAATGTCATCAAAGTTTGTCTGTACATGCTGCTCGCTTAGTTGCTGCTTAACATTTTTAATAATTTTTGCTTTCAGCTTTTGTTTCTCTTTGTGATTGGTGCAGCCATAATACTGAGCTATCATGATACGTAATTCGCGTCGAAGAACATCAAGCATATCTTCAAAGAAGGATAAGGACTCGTTTTTATTCCATTTTGCATCAGTCATTGTTGAGAGGTCCACACCCTTATACTGCTCCAACAACGAATTGCCTTGCATAATCTTGAAGTCAAGGTTTGGCAATGCCTGAGGCGTTTCTTCATCCACAATGAGGGAAAGCCAGAAGCGGAGACGGGCAATGTCAACGGCACCTCGCTCGATGTCAACGCCATAGATATTCTGCTGGATTATGTGCTTTTTGATTTCCGCAGCTTTGCTTTGATCAATGCCTTCAAGGGCTGTGCGACAAAGGAAGAGTTCTTTCAGCAAGCCCATAGGAAAGGCACCTGAACCAATGGCAGGGTCGCAAACCTTCACGTTCTTCAAACGCTGGTCAATATCATCTGTTATGTTGCCCAATGTGTCAGCATCGTGGGTAATCACAAACCGGTGGATTGCTTCTTTCGTTGGCTCATCATCAACATCTGTCTGAAGATAGGCTATCAGGCTCTCACGACACATATAGGTCACTATTTCCTTGGGGGTATAGAAAGCTCCCTTATCCTTATTGTCTTCCAACAAGTTCTCAAAGATACGCCCCAACATCTCCGGGTCAACGCCTACTTCTGCATCATCGGGATCATTCTCGTCAATAGTGAAGTTGTAATTACCAAAGAACTTGAACAGATTATCCAAGTATTCTGGTTCCAAAGGAAAACGTGTTTCATCAGCAGCATCTCTTTCAAACAGTCCACCATTAAGATACGGTACACGAATATTGTTTCCAACAACAGAAGATGCCAGATCATTGGTACGCTCAGTATTCAAGTCATTAAACAACACTTCCAACACGTTGTCAATGAAGTTTGTTTTGTCTTCTGTTTTGTCAAAAAGGTCTTGCATAAAGTTTGGCTTTCCTGAGCCCCATTTCTCATTAACAGGTACACCCAGCCAACCTTTTTTCTGCAAGAACTGGAGGAATACCAATCGACCCATCAACTTCTTTACATAGTCTCGCACGGCCTTCTCTGGATTATCGAAGTGGTCAAACTCCTGCATAATAGTAACATTGGGATTACCATTGTCAGTCTCTTCCCACTTATTGTTCTTCTTAACCATGCGTTTGCCAGTAACATGCTCGATGATATTGGCATATTGCTCCCTATATTTATCAAAGAATTCTTGAGAAAGGGCTTCTACATTAAAAGCGTTTATAAGGTCATCCGCTGCTATTATTTCATCTTTCTGACGCTTTTCATATAATGCATAAAAATTTTCTGCGGCGGTTCTACAAGACTGACCTTTGCCAAGTAGAAATGTAAAGCGTTTACGATCAGTACTGTCATTATCGTTCTGTTTTTTGTAGCAATAAGAAAAACGCCATTGCCATTTTTCTTCGCCTTCATAATGGAAAATCATAAAAGCGTTAGAGTAATGTTCTATGCGGTCAAAAATCACTTTCCTGATATTCACCTTATTTCGTTCCATAAGAACCTTATCAGAAACAGTTATATCGAAAAAATATAATGGTTCATAACCAACGTATGTTCGCCCACAGCCGATGATACTCTTAATGCCTACAGATGCAGCTTGTTTATACCAGTCGGAAGTATAGTCCTTTTGTTCGTCATCATACTTGTCATCACCAAAGATGGGGAAAATGACAGTATTATAAAAGGAGTCCCAGCCTTGATATCCATCACTCAAATATTTTTGCAAAGCCTTTTTATCCATAATTATGCCTTATTTAATTGTTCCTAATAAGATTTCACCCTTACCTTGTTTGAATTCTACATTGGCAACAAGTTTCCCTATTTCTCTTTCCAAAACGTTCGCAATATCTTCTTGCGTCAAAGGGAATAGTGAATCTTTTTCTTTCAGCTTCTCGTCGATCACTATCATTTTCTTTATGATGTCATAACTGCCCCTATCAGCTAAGATTCTCGCATTGCCTAGTAATTTCTTCGATTCCGCAGACGTTTGCGGATGGTTCAGAAGATCATGAATAACTTTTATCGCTTGATTTCGTTTATCACCAATGCGCGATTTAACAATTTGGACGAAATACTGATTATAAGTTTTCTTAGCACAGTCTTTCATCTGTTCCCAGTTTTCAGGCTGTCCTTTACTTGTACTATCCTTTAACGGTTTGGATTCCTCTAACATCTCAATGGTAGAAATGATTTGACCTTGCAATTGTTCACCTTGATTAACACGTACAGCCAGTCTTGCAGAACGTGGTGCTTTTACTAGGAAGTAGGCATTACCACTCTGTGAAGAGACAATCTGCCAATCTTCATTTGTAGACTCTATTTGGTTATATCGTTCAGGATGCTCAGCCTTGTACTGCTTCAGCTCACTAATATAAGTTTCCATAGGGGATTCTTCACCATCAATAGCTTTCTGAATTGCATAATTAACTACCTTTTCATCATTGGAGAATATTTTGCTATCCTCACCAAATAGGATGTGGAACGACTGCAACTTGGTATGTGCCTTTCTTACAAGCTTGATTTGCTTATCACCCTCAGCACTTGGCATGAAGTTGTAAATGTGAACAAACGGTTCCTTTGAGCCAATACGATTTACGCGTCCTATGCGCTGCATTAGTCGAGTAGAGTTCCAAGGAGTGTCGTAGTTTAAGATGACATTAGCGCGATGCAAATTCACACCTTCAGACAGCACCTCTGTTGTTATGATAACATCGTAATCACTCTTGGGCTCACCCTCGTAATTAGCATCGAAGTTTTCTTCTATAATAGGCTCCATTTCTTGACGATTGGATGCAGTAACCACCAATGGACGATGGCCTTTGGCTTTTACAGCACGAGCCAAAGCGTTGACAGTATCAATAGCCTCGGAGAAAATAACCAGCTTACCAGCTGTGTTCGTTTCTGGATTAAACAGAACTGGAGTTATGGATTCTTTGAAACAGTCGAACTTAGGATCCTCTGTGTTCTGATTCCATCTATCGTAGAGTTTGGTTATCAGTCTAAGGTCCTCCTTTATCAGTTCATAGTATTCTTCTTTGAAATCTTTGCGTGTATATTCTGCATTTTGACCACGTTCGTTTCGACCTTCATTCGTAAGCCTCTGAATCTTGGCTCGAATATCATTAACACAATCGTTAAAGGTTACTTTCTTTCCTAGTTTTGCTGTCTTCTCTTCTATGTTCAATTCCTCATTGATATCAATCTGCGGACAAACGAAAATGGTATCGTTTTCCCACATTAATTTCATATTCTCAGTATACTGACGAAGGTTGAGCAACGATTTTGAGAATGCAGCAAATGAACTTTCCAGTCGCTTTACTAACAGCATTCGCATAATGTTGGCCAGCTGCTTAGCCACATCTTCTGCTTTACGATTACCACGTCCACTATGTTTCTTTTTGTTATTTTCGTCAACGAAATATTCTATCGCCCTGTATCTGTAATAATGTAACCTTTCTACTCCTGCTAACTTTTCAGCAGGAGTCGGAGCTATTAGTGTCATTGAGTCTGCAAACAAGGTGGCAAGCTCATTGTCCATCTTATATTCTAGACAATGTGGACCACTTATTTGTGGGAATATCAATCCCTGTTCCTGCATATCATTCTCATAGTATTTCTTCACGTCAGTTCGCGTGCGGCGCTCAAGTATGTCTGCTAATATACAGTCACGTATCTGACTTGAAACTGTATTAAGTCTCTTTTGCCTTTCCTGTTCGGGAATATCGTTCTTATTATTGATAAGTAGTTCATATTCTCTACTTATATTCGCAAAGAACTTCTCAATGTTGCCACTTTCTGCTTTTTTAAGTGTACTGTCAGTGTGGTTGCGCTCAAACAGATAAATCTGATTCTTCAGGTCATTGGGACGATTGTTTTGTGGTGTGGCAGACAATAGACCGATATAAGGAGCAAAGCCTGTTTCACTAACAATTTGCTGAATTAAATCATCTAGAGCACGATACATAACCGTATCACTATTACGGAATTTATGACTTTCGTCGATGATTATCAACCCGTAGTTTTTATATTGAAGCATCCCATCGAATTCACCTGTATCCATTTCGTCATCATCATCCATATCATCAATGTCGTTCATGTTGCCTACGCGACCTGTGGTAACGAAATCAATAAGTGGAGATATCTTGTCAGTAGTATCTTTGTCGAACATCTCTAAGGTCTTTAGCCAACCTCTTTGAATGGCAGGTGGTGTAATCACAAGTACCTTTCTCTCACGTCCGTCATCCTCTGGCACGCTTAAGAAACGCTTGATAATGAGTGCGCCAATGATTGTTTTTCCCAATCCTACTACATCTGCAAGCATGAAACCTCCATGTTGATGCATGATGGAGAGACAACGTTTTACTGCTTCAATCTGATAGTTCAGCTTGTGGACCTTTGGAGGCAAATATGCTTCAATCTGCTCACCCAGTTTCTTATCTACGACATCACCAAATTCTATTTGGAGCAGTTTAATATATTGCTCATATGGAGTAAATGGCTCAATATGTGATGTTTCCTTTTCACCCTCTTGAGATTCAGCAGCTTTTTTACCTACTGGTGATTTTAATAATATTTCCTGAATGAAGGTACCATTCCAAGCGACAGCATCCTCCCACATCTCTTCATACCAATATTTATGGCCTTTTGTACTGCTATTTTCATTAGGAATAGCAGTTACAATCGTAGAGTTTGTCTCTAAATAATTGAGCTCAGCATTCCCTTCAAGCCCTTTTTGAGTAAAATTACTGCTTCCCAATATGGCATTGGCATCACCTTTTCCTAGGAAAATATAGCATTTAGCGTGCAAAAAATGCTTTTCTGCTTTATCTTGTCCGTAAACCCTGATTTGAATCTGAGAATCTGGTTCTTGTTCACCTACCTTACAATAGTCAAGCAAAAGACTAGCTATGCCAATATATTCATCGGATAATTTGTCAATATCTTGTTTGATGTTAAAATCTGGAAATCGTCGACCCTGATATTCTTCTCGGAGTTGATAGGATCGAAGTTGAGGCTCTTCGCCAATCATTATATCCAAATGACCTCCTTCTTCCAAGAATTGCCTTAGTTCATTATATACCAAATTCATTCCAGGCAAATCCCAATAGCCAGTAGCAATTCGGACATGATTAAACTCACGAGAGCATATCATATCTTTAAGATACTTTACTAAATGCAATTCTTCGCTATTATCAATTAGCGTGTTTCTAAAGTTACTCATATCTATAGTTTTATGCACCATTAGTTATTGGTGCATAAAACGAGTCCTTAACAGAAAGACACAGAAAAGCGTGAACGCTCATCTGTGTCTTAGGTTGTTGCAGGACCCGTTTCACCAGAAGAGTTGAGTCCACGCCTAAAACGCAGACATCAACTGGTCATTCTTTGGTGAAACAATCTTAATAAACTTGCAACATTTAAGACACACCGAATAACTGCTAATGCTGTTATTGTTTAACCCTCAAAAATCATACTGGTGCCTCCACTGAGGCGTTTGCAAACTTGTCGAAACAAGTTGTCCAATAAGGACAGTTAACCAGTACTTAGTTGCAAAGATACGAATAAGCGAGGAAAAAGCCAAATTTTATTGGGACTTTTTCGAGCGAGAGTATCTTAGAACGAAATTCAGAGATAGGAATTAAATTTGAAATAAACAAATAATGTGGGAGGAAACTTTGCAATTAGCGGAGAGAACAAAAAAGCCTCGAGTTTTTCCTCGAAGCTTTGAATCCTGCGAAGAGAACAGGATTCGAAAAAAGCTTCGATTTGCCTCGAAGCTTTGAATCCTTTTCTTCTTGCGGAGAGAACAACAAAGCCCCGAGTTTTTCCTCGGAGCTTTGAATCCTGCGGAGAGAACAGGATTCTTTCGCCTTGATAGCTTTGAACCCTGTTTTCTTGCTTCGCGGAGAGAACAGGATTCGAACCTGCGAACCGGTTTTGCCGGTTACACGCTTTCCAGGCGTGCCTCTTCAACCACTCGAGCACCTCTCCAAAAATTTTCGGGCACAAAGTTACGAAAATAAATGAGAAATGAGAAATGAGAAATGAGAAATGAGCCGACTTTTAATATTCTTTATCTTTTTAGAGAAAAGATGCGGGCTACATTTTCATTTGTCTGCTGGCATATTTCCTCTGCACTGACACTATACGCCTCTGCTAACTTATCAATCATATGCACAATATACGACGACTCATTGCGCTGGCCTCGCAGGGGAACGGGCGCCATGTAGGGGGCATCTGTCTCCAAGACGATACGACTCAGGGGGACGCAGGCGGGCAGTACTTCTGGCAGATGACTCTTCTTGAAGGTCAGCACACCTCCGATGCCTAACACGAAACGGTCGAACTCCAGCAATTGTCGGGCTTCTTGCTCATTGCCCGTAAAGCAATGGAACACACCTCCAGGCAGTTCGTTGGCATATTTCTTCAGAATAGCCACCATCTCGTTTTGTGCCTTTCTGCAGTGTATCATCAAAGGCAGTTGCAGTTCAACCGACCAGCGCACCTGTTCTTCGAAAGCCAACAACTGCTCCTGCTCAAACTCACGACTCCAATAGTAGTCCAGGCCGATCTCGCCTATCGCGATAGGCG
>JAEEGL014515558.1_pt1 | contig 14279 bp, 3 predicted proteins | sample 9134231 | NCBI WGS metagenome assembly JAEEGL01 (sample SAMN16246548, study PRJNA631951) | gut metagenome | biome: gut microbiome; feature: rumen; material: fiber-attached | host: Bos | place: Iran: Karaj | collected 2018-10 | reverse complement strand
GACATCATCGACGGCAGCATGCGCCCGCTGCAGGAAGAGAAGATGGCCGAGGAGTTCCACCGGCTGACGGCTCCCGTCTATGCCTGCCTCGGCAACCATGAATACTTCAGCGGTTCGCCCGAAGCCCGACAGTTCTACCGCGATGCCGGCATCCACCTGCTCATCGACGAGACAGCCGTCATCGACTCCTCCATCGTCATCATCGGCCGTGACGACCGCATGAATAGACACCGCAAGCCATTAGACGCACTGATGTCAGGACTCCCCCTCTACGGGAGGGGGCTGGGGGGAGGCTTTACCATCCTTCTCGACCACCAGCCCTACCACCTCGACCGTGTAGAGAAAGCCGGTGTGGACTTCCAACTAAGTGGCCACACCCATCGTGGACAGGTGTGGCCAATCTCATGGATTACCGATCACATCTATGAATGTTCATGGGGCAGCTACCAGCGCGGCCACACCCACTACTACATCTCCTCCGGCCTCGGCATCTGGGGCGGCAAATTCCGCATCGGAACTCAGTCGGAGTATGTGGTTGCTACGTTGAAGCATTGAAGCGTGATAGGCTTATAAATCTACCTTTTCAATGTATATTTTGGTGACTATACCCTCTGGTGAGCAGAAGTACACACGGGGGATGACCGACGAGGCAAACAGGTTGTAAATGCGTCGGTCTGTCTGTGCGGAATAGGGGATAGAGAGATTCTGTGCCTGCCAAAAGGCGGCAATGCTCTCGGCACCCTCCTCCCGGCTGATAGCTACCATCTGGAAGCCAGGCTCGCTGCGGTGTTGCAAGTAATAGGCGTTCAGACGGGGCAGTTCGCGCTGGCAGTCGATACACGATGTGTGAAACAGCACAATGACCGTCTCGCCCGTGAGGTTGCCCGACGAGAATATAGCCGTTTCTCCGTCGGCACCTAGCGTCTCAACCATGAACTGCGGTACACGGTCACCCACCGTGACATACTCCCTCACTTCATTGTCCTCGTCATCGACAACGGTGCTACACCCGACTACAGCGATTAGGAATAGCGTGGCCAGAATATATTTCATCTCGTCATCACTTTCTTGGTCTTACGGTCATTTTCTGTCCGAGCGTCAATGATATAGATGCCAGTGCGTGGCAGACTGAAGCTGTACTCCGATGTCTGCGGACTGGCTGTATGAATCAGTCGCCCAGCTGTGTCGTAGCACCGGACGCTGGTTATCGGCTCCTGCGTCGAAGCAATCACCGTAGCTACCATACCCTTCGTGAATATCTGCAGATGCGTCTCCTCAGCGGCCTCCTCCTTATTCAGACTGCGCACCAAGTAATAGCGGTTCTGTGTCTGTCCGCTGACAGTAAACTGCATACCCGACTGTAGTGGCGTCAACTTCTGTTCCACGGCATCATAGAAAGCTACCGAGTCACCCAAAGCCTCAACGCCTTGGAAGGTCAGCGTACAAGGAGCGTCGCTGGCCGACTCTACGCCTAATGGCAGGCAGACAAAGTCGTGGATGCTGTTGATAGTTGTGGCCAACCGGCCGCAAAGGGTGTAGACTGTCGGCACATTCCTCAAGTCAGAGTTAATAAAGGTCTCCGTGTCCTCCTCAGGCAGGAAGTCATTGCTGGCCTCGCTGCGCTGCATCACCAAGGCACTACTCTGGTCGCTGCCGCGTTGGGCGGTGATGGTCAGGCCGGGAAGGTTCAATGTGCCGCCACGGGTTTGGCGGGACAGCAGCGGGAACTCTTTGCCGTCGCCCGTGTCCTGCACATAGTTGTAGACTTTCACATCCCCCGTAACATCTTCAATCTCGCCCTCATTATATTGAGTTCCGATGACGACAGTATAGGAGGTGCCGTTATCTTTCTTGCCGAAGCGAGACTGTGCCTGCATGTCCTTATTAAAGGTAATGGTGGTGGCTTCTCCTGCTGTTTTAGCCTGTACGAAGAATCCCTGCCCGGGAGCCAGCACGGCATTGGCAGCAGCGAAGGTTCCTCCGCTGGGGCTTACCCAATCGCCGTCTGCTGCCCGCTGCACCAAGTGCTGTCCTGTGGCGGTGAGCAGCCAGAACTTCGTTTCCAGTCCGGTGTTCCCTGCAAAAAACGCATCCATATTCAATCCACAGGGGAAGGGATTTTCTACCAAGTAATAACCTAAGTTAGAGGCTCCGGCATAGACCGTCTCGTTGTGGTTCCTGATGCCAGACAACATTGTGCTCAACTCACTCTCACTAATAGATATGCGTGTGTATGTACGAGCATCACCATAAATGCTGGCCTCTGTCTCGGTCTTTTGTGAAGATACCGGCAACAGCAGGTCGGTCTTTAGGCGTCCACGGTTCTTGGCGCGATCCTTAGTTCTCACGTCACTTAGGTTCGTATCCGTTCCGCCATCATCACTACCATCTTCTGAGAACTTGTAGTAGTCATACATCGTATCCTCCTTGGGCAGACGGATGATGGACTTTCCACCACTCTGGTCATTGTTCTTCAGGTTATTCATCACCATTACCGAGAAGCCGCCGTTGGCATAATCCACCTGAGCATCATTATATGTATTGCTCCAGATGCCCTCGATGGCCACGTTCACTTTCTTGCCACCCATAGGCTTGTAGCCTAATCGGTCGAGGTAGCGGTCTGCACCAGCAGTATTCCAGCTGGCACCATCCCATACGCCCTGTAGTGCAGAGCCGCCATTTGTCTGACTGTCATCGGAGGTACTATATGAAGAGCCAACCTCATAGAGCACAGCCTTAGCCTTATCCCAGCTGCGCTGGTAGATGGCGGGGCTATAGCGGTCGTAGCCTGAGCCGAAGGTCACATCATCATAATAGGTGGTTTTCTGTTGCGCTGTGCCCGTAGGAGCATACCACTCTCCTGAAATGGTGCCCTGCAAGGGCGATCCGAGCAGATACCAGCGTTTGTTGTCGAGCTCGTACTCCACCCATGCATTATTGTAGTTCAGCAGGTGGGCATTGAGCAGTTCTGTTGTCGGCTGGAAGGCTATCTCATCACAGCTGTTTATCTGATACATCTCAGCAATCAAGTCACTTGTTCGGCCCTTATCTGGGTCAGTGCCGTATGTCTCATTCCAGATGTCATAGATGCGTGCCTGCATGTCGTACTTCAGGGTGTTGTCTTTCACTTGATTCGTGGTGACGGAAACATCCATAAATGTGCAAAGAGTGAAATAGGTGGGTTCGTCATAAACAGCCCAGGAATCGTCCTTCAGATATTTATTTGTTCCATTAGCCTTATTTGTTGTTCCCACGTTCTTCAGTGCAAACTTTCCGTTGCCATCTGGTTCCAGTATCCATACAGCATGGTTCAGAGCGTCTTGACCATTTTGATTATTCAATCCTAAGATAAAACAACAGTGTTCAGGTCTATCTGTATCAGATGGCTGTGAGTTCAGGTAGCCGGGGTTGCCCCATACTAAATATGGCTGACCAGTAGGCGTCTGAAGCCGCAGGAGGTATTCTTTAGTTTCAGAATTATCATCCACCTCTACACTTTCAAGTTTGAAGTAGTAGCCGGTGTTGGTGCTTTGATAAGCCGTAGCGTAGTCAGCATAGCCCAGGTTCTGATCATTAATACCATAGAGGGCTTTGCCATCGTCATCTGCCTCATTGACAATGGCGAAGGGCTGTCCACTACTGACAAGAGCGTCGAGATCATTAAATCTCTTGTCGATAACAGTTTTCAAAGTCTTCACGTTTTCGCTCAGGTTTGGGAAAGGCTTGGCATCAAGCGAACCCTTGCCGGCGAATGCGTCATAGAGCACTGGCGCGTTACCCCACTCGTCACTCTTCATCAGGATATGGGTGCAGTAGAGCGGTGCATAGCCCTTGCGGAACAGACGGTCTTTCGGCGTGCGGTAGTTCCATTCGTTGGTCTTATAACCATACAGCGGCGAAGTACTTGCAGCAGCATTCACATACAACTCATCCTGGTTATTTGCAGAGTTGCCGTCAGCTCGCCGCCAGTTCTCATCGTTGTTCCAGTCGGTGTTGCCGGCCCCGCCCGTCCATACCTCGTAGTCGGGCACTATCTTCAAGTGGATGAGCAGCGTGCCGTCGCATGAGTTCGCGTCGCCGTCTTCTCTGAAGGGCAGGCTGAGTGTGTAGTTATAGCCCTCGCGCACGTCGAAGTTCTCAGTGAAGTAGATGCACAGACGGTTTTGGTCTTTTTCTGTCATCCCGCTGTTCTTGGACATGTCAATGGCATTGAGCTTGACAATCTTTCCAACGATGGGCAACGAGCCTACCCATTGCTGGGTTGTAGTATTTACTTTTGTCATCTCCGTAGAGATGGTCTTGTCCCACTCAGGGTCATCAGTAGAGGCTAAATAGATATTATAGTCGTCAGACTTCACAATCACTTTCGTAGAGCCGGTGGACTCCACCTTAGCATCACGAATGGGCATCCACAGGAAGTTCAGGTTGGAATTGTCTTCCCAGGTTTTTGGAGCCTCGTCCTTCGAGCTGTGCTTTACCGTCTCAAACTGAGCCTTCTTAGCCAGTCGGATGCTGAGTATGAGGTTCCCGTCAGGATATTGATAGGCGGTAAATCCATTCTCGTTGGGCACGAAGCCGCACTTCAGCGAAGGTGCTTTCTCGCTCACTTTTATACGCAGGCCTTGCGGCTCATCACAGAAGTAGGCGACGTCATCGGAGCCTTCAAGATTTAGGGCTTGGTCAAAGTACCCATCATGAATGGGGCAAGCAACGACGTAGAAGTAAGGATCGTCGTCAGAAACTTTCTTTGCAGGGATGCTGATTGTTCTCTGGTGCAATATCAGTTGTCCTTTTTCAACCAGATTCTGTAGATAGTAGATCATCTCTGCCGTGAGATTCGGCGTTTGCGACAGCTTTTCAGTGACACCTTCGAGCGAAGTAACTTCGGGATAATAGACACGTAAGGTGCCTAAAGCCTCGTCGAGCCGGACTGTACCTGCATCATTTTTCTGTACATGATAGTTGTCCAGCGTTGCTATCACCTTCGGGTTTGCCGACAGGTCGCCTAACCACCAGTCGAAACTCAGACCATCCAACGACACCTCCTTTCCGTTGATGGTGTAGCCCTTCAGGTCGGTGAACAACGTGGGTATCTTTCCCTCACAGACTTCCAAGTCCTTGGTGACATCAGACGACTCCATGCTCAAGATGTTTAGAGGAGGCTTTATCTGGAACACCCTCTTCTTGTTACACATGGACCAGATGTTGAAGTCCACATATAAGTCATTACCACTGAGAGCAGTGGTGACACCTTGATCATAGGGAACAATATAATAATCAGTATTAATCTTCCATGGCAGTAGGTTAGAGTAGTTGCCATTCATCACTATCAGACGCTCGCCTGTTTCAGCATCTGTTTCAGCGAAGACTGCCCCCTGTTTGTTCACGGCTTTGTAAAAAGTGTAGGGTTCCATCTTGCTGAAGTTGGTGTTCCAATGGTAATTCAGCACAGCCGCACCAGGGTTATTATTGGGACTATCGGAATCCCATATTTTAGTAGGGTCTCCCAGGACAGCAGCGTTGAAAGCAGCACGATATGCGTCTAAATAATCGGTAGTAGCCTTCAGTTCATATTCGCCTGTCTTGATGATACTTTCCAGTTCAGCAATGGTTTTACTGACATTATACCTGCTGTATAATTCATTTTTGAAGGTCGTAAGGAATACATTTTTGTCGAGATACACAAAAGCGTACGATTTGTCTACACTAACATCACCCGTCGCCTCGGTTACAGTTATAGCCGAAAGAATTTTCTCAAAGCCAAGCGAAACTTTCAGCAACTGCATTTCACTGGCATCTTTGTTGATACAGATAGGTGTGTTCATCGTGGGTATAGCCTCTGGCACGAAGGCATAGACTTCGATATTGTCGAGCATGAAGTCGCCACCTTGCGAACTCACACAGTTGTTGTTCACCTCTACCCAGTATTGCTCATATTTCTTGGATATATTAAATTCGAAATAGAACTGCTGCCAGTTGACATAGTCACCTTGGTCCAGCTCATAGCACTGACCAGGGCAGAAACGGTAGATGGTTTCATCATCCTCTCCACTATTCTGACCCTTGACGGTAAGGATGACGCTGCCAGGACAGCGGTATTGAGCATTGGAGCCTGAAGTGTCGTTAATCTTGTTTGATCCGGAAATCCAGCCAGAGCACATCAGTTTGTCTCCTGCGCAGAACTCTCCCTGGAAAGGTACCGAGCATATTTCTCCAGGCTGCTCAGAGGCATCAATATAGAGGAAAGCAGATTCCATGCCTTCATCCTGTGCAATGTTATAACCAGTGGTGGCATCGTTCGCTGGCATAGCCCACATGGAGTTACCGTGTATGGTCTGCATTTTCTTCACGAGGGCGTATGAACCCCAGCTGGGGTTATCGCCATCAAAGCCATAGTTGGTCTTACCAAAGGTCAAGGGAACAGGGCTGGAATTCGGAATCTCTGACCACAAGCCAAACATATAATTATTCAAGTTGTGCAAAGTTATCTCCGAAGAGTTCTTGAAGGTTGCACCCTGCGGGTAGTCAAAAGTAATTTTCGCAATAGGCTCGCCTGCCTTCTTCACCAGATTCTTCGGGTCACGGGAACTGCCCTGCACCCGCTTCGTCGCATCCGTATCTGTCCAGGGCAGAGTGGAGGTGTCCTCATCAAATATAATAGTAAACAGGGCTATCTGGTAGTATGTTCCACCATTATTAAAATATACTTTAATATATGCCTTAGGGTTTTGGTTTTCACTTTCACTTTCATAGTTGATAGTCTCTCCAGGATAATTGAACACGATGAAACGGCTTTCGCCATACAAACGCGTAATGGGGTTATTTCTCTTGTTTCCTTCATCATAAAGATAATAGCCTTCATTGTTGTGGCCACCCGTGGTGATACCAGTATGCCACTCATCATCATCAATCACCACTTTGATTCTTCCTGAGGTGTCATCAATGACAGCCGATACCAAATCGTCATCGGTCGTTCCGCTTCCATTAAACACCCAGTAGTCCTTGAAGTTATGCCTGATACCGATGAATTCACCCTGATACTCTGCTTGTTTCTGGGTTTCGTAGGCCAAGCGCTTAGCCGGGAAGTGGAAGGTCTTCTTCTCAAGCCAGTTGTCAGTACTTGTAGTACATGCCATCAACCTTGTCGCCATATCCTTGGCATCCCTCATGTCATAAATATAGCGCATGGTGAGCGTCGGCTCTTGCAGGTTACCATCAAGATGTGACGAACTGTTCTTGTATTCGAAATCGTTGTAACGTGACACATCGGCAGCAAGTATAAAATTCTGTCCATCTGTGTTTTTGTAAGTGAAGAGGTGCGACACGTATGTCTTTGTACCCGGGAATACCGCCGGCCAATCGAGCAACTTGCCTTCCGCTTTGGATTGGTCATTTGCTGGAAGGTCTTCAACCCTTACGCCTGTCACCATACCGTTGTTATAGAGATAGTCCATCACGGTGCCGCCACTCGAACTCGCACTAAAACGGTCTTTTAGACCGTCAAGATCTCTGTCGTTCTGATAGTTATACCAGCGCTGGTAGAGAATATGGTCGTTATATGTTCTCAAGGTAGTAGGCAAACCAAACTCTAAGGCTTCACCTTTCTTCACATAGTGAGTAATCTTAAATTCATTCACCTTCTGTGTACCGTCGCTATTCTGCCATTCTGAAAGGTCATTGGTAATCAGTCCTTGCTGCTTATACAGTTGTTGCCTCTCTGCACTGGTTGGATTAGAGGTATAGTAAAGCTTCACATTCGACAATTTGTGAGTGACATCATGAAGAATGCGCGTTTCGGTTTTAGGGATAAACTGAGACGTATAAAACTCATAAGCTCCAGTACCTGTTTCTGAGGTCAAATCAGAAATGGTAAAGACCTTAGCTTCCGACTCGTTCGTCGTCACTACTTCATTATCCTTGTAATATTGTCCCGCAGAGTTCTTCAACTTGAAGTGCTGGTAGTCGTCTGTCTGCTCCACCGTCCACCCTTCGAGGTTTATGTCATTATACGTCTTCAGCTTGGCTTTCGAGCCCAGCATTTTACCGTTCTTCGTCAAGACGGCCTGATAGTAATTGTCTTCATTGACAACCTTCACGGGATAGAAGCCAGCATACCAGTAATTATCTATTTCATTTCCATCTTCTGGCCATTGCAAAACCTCCCAGCCATCGCCTTGGGCACGGTGCAGGTAGCGGACATTCGAGTTACTTTTCTTCGATAGCGTAATGCTGCTGATAGTACCTGACTGGCTGCTCCAGCTGGTCTTGATGGCATTCAGATGGGCGTATGAGGTCTTGACTTTGGGGATATACTCTACTAACACCCTCGGATTGCTGAACGTTCCACCACCTGGTCTTGTCTCATACACCACAATGGTGGATATCTTGTCAGCATCGTTAGTGAAAGCATTAGTGATGTCAAATGATATTTCCCTTGTAGCGCTACTGCTTACAATTGCACGGCCAGTGTTTGTGGTAACATTGTACAAGTCAGTGATGTTAAAGCCGCCAGCATTTCCCACGTTGTTCCACGTCATAGTGGACGGCCACTCCATGTCGTTGTAGCCAACACCCCATTCCGTTTCTCTTTGATTATTACTTGTTGCATTGGCTATCAGCGTAACTTTTGTGATGATGCCGTTAATGGCGGAAGCATCGACTTTCATATAGACGATGTCGTTAACACCCCAATCCTTATTCCCAAGGCCAATCGTTGAAATTTCATAGCGAGGCCCGTTGTCCCAGGTGTAGCCATTGTTGTAGCCAGCAGGTACCGATTCTGCCACCTCGTAGGAAGTGTCTTTGTTTGCATCGCTTCCATTGATGTGGGTCATATTTACTGTGGCGTATGCGTATTGATTAATCTCCAAATCGGTCAAATCGACCACGGCCTTGCCGTCGACAATAGTGACATCCTTTTCAACCAATGGCCCATAATTGCTCTCCTGACGGTTCATCAATACGCGCAGCTGCATACCTTCATTGCCATAAATGAACATCTTGTCGTAATCAGACAGATCAGCGTATGTTTGGTATTCCACACCACCTGTACCTACAACTGTGGCTCCTGCATTAAGCAGTGTGTTGGTACTAAAGTCAACTGAAGCTGATGTCGGATTCGAAGGGTCGGTATAGTTTAAGAACATACTGGAGGTCAGTTGTACTTCTGACTCGTACTTCACATTCTGAATACGCGTATAGCGATTGTTGGATGGTGTTTCAAGGGTGTATATGCCTTTGGTGGCGTCCTTCCCCCCCAATTCACTATAATAGACATTCCCATTTTGAGCTTCATTTAGATACTCGTTGTTTGTTCCGCCATATTTTTTTATATAGAACTGTCCTTCCACATCCGCTTTCTCTAACGTCCAAAGACCATCCTTATGGTAGGCTGCCAATGTCGGCAAGGTACAGAGTGGCTTGCTTTTAGGAACGATGGATTGTTGGGAAGATATAGTAGATGACCACCAAGGATGTACATTATCTTTCGCATTTTCATTTGTTCCCGAATAGGTGAGATAATGGCGGGTAGTCTCGGCTCCAGAATTATTATCCTCAATTCCTTCACCTCTATAATAAATGATAAAAGCGGAATTGCTATTAAGTTGGACAAAGCGTAGGCGAGTGCTATTATAATAACTACTTCGTCGTGTTACATTACAAGGCAAATCAGCCCATTCATTACCAATGTGTGTGCTCCCAGTCGTTCCGTTTCTATACATGGGATTACCACCTACTGCAGATATATCATAACCATCTCCCAAGCTGTTAACAAATAATATTGACGCATTGCCTACATTATCAACACATTTAACCCTGGCTGCACTACCCGACTCGAAATACAAATAATGTCCATCTTTATTTCTCAGCTTAAAATGAGTAGCGTCACCGTCATAGGCATTCTCTAACGTCCACAAACGATTATTTGCGTATGGCAGGAAATCTTTTGCCCTCGCATTTACGTTCACACCACAATCCGTCAGATAGCTATATATATTTCTACTTTGCTCATAAAATTGAATATAGTAATAGTTGCCGTCCCCGATAATATCAGCGGGGTCCATCGTATCGAATGCATCGGGCAGAACAACTGTCCCTGCCTTCATCGGCACAGATGCAAAAGTCACAGCTCCGAGCAGCAGCGCTGTGCGGAGCAGTATGGTGGTATGTTTGAGAAGTCGTTTTATATTCATCGCTATATCTCGTTTTATTGTCGTTACTACATTATGTATGTTCAGGGCGAGGTGCCGGTTTACCGTAACTAAACTCAGGGTTTACCGTAACTAAACCCCTGGTTTACCCTATCCAAACTGCCGGCTTACTGCCGGCATCGTTTTTTCAGTCCAGCCTCCATTCCCGCCACAATGAATTATTTGTCGTTTCATCGAAAAACACCTCACCACCTCCCTTTTTCTTCGGAAAGCCCAGTGTTTATCGGGGTTTCAGCACGTGAGGTCTTTCGCTAACACCTCACCAACACCTCACCAACACCTACCCTGCTTCTCTCATTTCTAGCCTCTCTGAAAAGTGAGGTGTTAGTGAGGTGTTAGTGAGGTGTTTAGAAAACACCTCCCGTCCCGAAACCCCTTTGTACATCGGCATTTCAGCCCATTCAGGTGAGGTGTGAGGTTAATTCTGTCAAAGAACGCTATATGTTTTATCTGTCTTGTTACTTTTGAAGCACCACGTTGAACGTGAAGCTGTAGTCGTACTGACTACCCGATGGGCCGAGCTTCACATTGACTGTGACCGTCGTCTTATGGGTGCCGCTGCTGAGGTTATTGTTCAGCACGCCGTAGATACATTTGCTGTCAGAGTCGTATGCAAAGGCCTGCTCTATGATTTTTCCGTCGCCTGACACGTTGGTGCCGTCGCTGTTTTTCCACGTTAGTGACACGAACGTCACTTCTGGGTCGCTGAAGTCACGCCACGTACCGTCGTTGTTCTTCTGGGCGAAGGGTTGCAGGATGATAGGGCCGCCCGTGCTGAACGTAGCAGTAAGACCGTCGCTACTGAGTGTCGTTGCTGGATAGCCGGCAATGGGCACAAAGGCCAACGGTTCAATACGGAACTGCCAGTCACGCAGGACGACAGGGATATGAATCCAGTCGTTGCGGCGGATGACGTTGAAGCCGTTACCGCCCGTCGTGCCGTCGGTGTAAGGTGTGGTCAGACCGAAGCGTATCTCATCATCGTACCATTCGCTTGTCGTGGAATTCCACCGCTGAATCTTAAAGCGCAGTGACAGCTGATTCTCAATCGCGGTATACGTGGCATCCGTCTCATTGACATAGAAGAAGAGCATACCTGTTGTATTCGTCCCGCCTGCACCGTCAAGCTCCAGAAGAGACGTGCCACCTGTACTTTCGTATGTTGCAGAACCCACATCTTTCAACGACTGATAAGGCAAGGTAATGCCTTCCCCCGTTGCTCCGTCAGCGTTCTTTACGTCACCTGTAATGACAAAGTCGCTGAAGGCATATTCCTTGGTCGCGTCCAGATCATGGAGATAAATCTTCACACAGAATATACCTTCTATAGCGGTACTGCTCAGATTGTACTCGTAAGAAGAAATGAAGGGTGAAACGTGGCTGCCATTGTCGCCGTTCCACCTTGCAGGCCTGACATTTGTTGCCAAATCTGTTCTGGTGGCACCGCTAAAAGCCACCACATCGAAATGTCCTCCATCAGTACCTCCTCTGCATGCCTTGAACGACAGCTTTTTCGGCGTAAAGGCGAGACCGTTCATAGGCCTCACTGTGAGAATGATTGCCGCCCCTTCATCCTGAGTTATAACTTTCTCTAAAGCCTTGAACTTCTGTAGCTTCGTTGCATCCGCATCTTCAGCGGTAATCAGCCCCGTCGCCTGAAGTTTGTAACCCCACGACAACTGAGCCTGCGCTAACAATCCGACTTCCGACTCAACAGCTTCAGTCTGCATGGTGGCATCGTGGAGTGCCCATGTAGCGGTAAGGCCAGTTTTATTCACCGTTGCGCTGATGTACTGTGCATCCTGATTGTTAAGCGAGAACAGGTCATCCTGACTGATTAGATAGACGCCACTACCGTTAGCAGCCGTGGCCTGGTTGATGGGTTCCACCTCAATACCCTTCACCCGCACTTTGCCGTTGCTCTGGTTGGTGAAGCTAAATTCCAGCTTGGCCATCATGCGCCAGAGGATGAGCGGGTCGTTGATGGTGGTGGTATTCCCGCCAATGCTGACGTTGTCTTGAGTCAATTTTCCCGTCATAGGCAGTCCTGTGGAGGGTACGGAACCGAGGCCGTTAGCAATGGGTTGCATCACTTTCTTCTCAAAATTAGCGGGCAGTTCGGTGTTGGTTACCTTGCCAGCACTTACCGTGAGTCCTGTAGCAGTCACCATATCTGCGGTGAAGTTAGCCAGACAGTAGATGGTGAAATTATAGGTGCCTTTTGGTATTAGGTTGGTAGTGATGACGTCAGCAGAAAGAAAGTAGTTCTTGGGGGCTGCTTCGTGGCTGCTTAGATACACTGTGCTTCCACTAATGGCGTCAATGATAGTGTTGTCGCTGCACACCAGCAAGTGGTAGCTCATGATGGCGCGTTCTTCGTTGGTTCCCTCCAGCCACGGTAAACTGGTACTCACGGCACGTGTCTGTGCTGCCTCGGGTGTGCTGATGGTGATGGCCAGCCTGCCATAACCGTCTGGGATGGTGTCGGCGGCCTGTCGGTCGTCGTCGGCACAGCTTGTGGCCAGTAGCGTGGCAAGCAGTATAGCAAGCAGGTAAATATGTCTCATTCTATTTTCAATCATCAAAGTTCAATGTTCAAAGGTAAATGGTGGGGTGCTCGACGTTTCGCCAGTCGTGTACGGCCAATTTCAGCTGGAGCCAGCCGCCAAGCGGCTCTATGCTCTCTATGGATACTCGATAGATGTTGTTGCGCACCACGCTGAAGTTCATAGGTATGTCGCCAACGGTGGCCGTTGTGCTCAGATCGGAATATTCATACGCTCTGTAGCTGCCAGTGGATTGCTCGCCCTGATGGCGCAGATAGCCGTAGAAGGTCTTGCGGGCTATAAACTCACCCGTCGGCGAGTAATAGCTACCCGTGATGGCCAAGCCTGTGGCGTATTTCTTCAATGGCGAGTTGGGCAGCAGCGTATTCTCCATGGCGTAGGCTACCACGAAGTTGTCGTATGTTGTGGTGCTCACCGCCTTGGTTTTGCTCGTCTGGCCGTTCAGGCTCTCTGCCGTGCGCAGATAAGCATTGCCCGTCCAATCAGGAGCAGTAGTCCCTAATTGGTTTGTATATGTTAGCGTATTCGTCGTCTTATTGGCGGTGTTGGGATCTACCACGTAGTTGGTGGCTGTCTCCTTGCCTAAATATGTAGGTGTGGCTGGTGTGTAGACACCTTCCGACTCCGTCCATCCGGATGTGACACGCTCGAAGAGATATTCTGATTCATTGTTCAAGTTGAAGGGCGTGATGCTCTCCAGAATGAAGTAGCTCTCGTCGGTGCCAGTTGCCCCAGTGAAGTATTTGAAGCCGTTCTTTGTATTGTCATAGTCAGCATTGCCCCCTACATAGTTGGTGCAGAAATCGATGCGAGCAGCGAGTCGCTCGATGATAATAGGGTTGGCGACGTCAAAGTAGATGGCGTTGGCGTCTGTAGTCTTGTTTACGCCAGTACTGGTACCGAAGTTTACGGTAACCTCCTGCTCAGAGGCTATGACGAAGTTCTGGCAGCCGTCGGGGGTATAGGCATTGCCTCTGAATAGCTCGTCACGTGTGAGCTCCAGATTGCTCAACACCGATTGCAGGTTGTCATCCTTGCTTACGCTGATGTAGTGGTTGGCCACGACGTAAATGTAATATTGTTTATTAGCAGTCAGGTCGAGGTCGGCTTTATCTACGAGCTGGTTGCCGGTAGTGTATTGCTGGGCTATGTCGGCAGTGACGTGGCTATGACTATTAGTTGGCAGGGAGGTTGCGGGAGTAAGGGTGGTTACGGGGAAATAGCGCGAATAGGCCACCTTCGACGTGCTTGAACTGATGGAACCGTCGGCCAGTATGAGCATGATGCCTGTTATGGCATTTTCGTGCGCGAAGCCTGCCTCGCGGCCGTCGCCGTCTTCGCCACCCAGTGGGGCACGGGTAGCGGCGGGCTTGGTGCCACTCGCTACGCTGATCGTAATATTTAGGTATTGATGAGATGGGGTCAGCCCAGACGACTGGTCACACAGTTCGTCATCGTCGCCTATCCACTGGCATGCGGTCAGCAGGGGCAGCAGCATGAG